>MDTG01426679.1_pt1 | contig 11692 bp, 13 predicted proteins | sample 811421 | NCBI WGS metagenome assembly MDTG01 (sample SAMN05326645, study PRJNA326480) | marine metagenome | isolation source: seawater | place: Pacific Ocean: South East | collected 2011
ATGTCAAGGCAACGTCATAAACCCCTAGACCACGAGCCCTAGGTAAAGAGAGCCACCTAACATTTCTATTAAATCAATTCGGTGCTAACCCGTGGATGATTCATGCAATGATCTTTGAGATTTTACCCGTGCAACCATCTCGTGAGCAAGAACCGGCCATCCGCGTTCGACCATTCGACATGACGATTTTTTTTCCGTTTAGAATGGGGACGTAGTTTTTGCACTTCAGGCAATAGCCGTTAATCTCAGTCATGGTTCTCAAAACTCGGATTCTGTTCGGATATTGAACGCTTCTGTTGTATATTGTCCAAAAATTGTATTTTCGGACCTCTTAGGGGGGGTTCGGAGCCTAAATTATCCGTTTTTTTAGCAAAGGATACAAGAGAAGATTCGCCAAACGCTACACTGCGAATCATTTTCTTCGAAATTTACCCAGTTCATTGGTAGCTTCTGCTCGACCTTGTCGCATAACTCACATTATGCGACGTTATGCACCACTTATTTTCAGGAATTATCTGGACTACCCATCGCGTGAAGCTGATCATCTGGAATTTCAAAGATTCCGACCAGTGGGGGGCCTAACAAGAGCCCCTCAATTCCACCGTCCTCGACATCCAACGTAGCCTGAATGGTCTCAGATATTTTTCTCCAGTCTTCGGCTGATTTGAAGGCGGATTGAACCAGTAACATGTCGGTGTTTTCAGCACCACGTCCAACCCAGGCACCGATGCAACCGTCTTGCCTGCGTTTGTACTCTTGGCGAGCATTGAGCATACGACGAAGACGCGCGTCGGATCCCTTCTTGCTTGAACACACAATTGTCTCAACCCATGCCATGAACATCACCTAATTTTTATTCAAATCGATACTAATGTTGACTGCTTTTGAATTATAAATCAACGCCCTTCATTGAGAAATGTACTTTCCATTGAGAACCGTTCCTGAAAACGGTGAGGAAGACGGACGAAGCATCATTGACTCCCAATGAGGTCCATCAATGATGTTGAAATTTGCAACTGCCCCTTCTGTCAGTTGCCCGTGCATCAAACCCGAGGGATGCTGTGTTGCTCGGGCAGCATTTACCGTGACAGAAGCCAGTGCCGCCAAGGGATGCAAACCACACCTCTGCACCATAAGCGAACACACAAAGGGTAAACTGAGCGTGTAGCAATTTGGATTGAAATCGCTTGCAAACGTAAACGGAATGTCATGCTCCAACAACGGCCCCAATTCGGGCCATGAATCTCCCATTGCGTAGGGTGTTCCAGGCAAGAAGCCGGTGTTCACGCCAGCCTCTTTCATCTGCATGCGTGCTTCAATCGGTGTGTGATGCGCATGATCGGCCGTTTCCACGCCCAAATCTGCGGCCAACTCACCCCCACCGCCATCGGCAAATTCGTCAATATGCATTCGCATGGCCAGACCACCTTGGTGACCAGCCCGAAGGATGTCTTCTGACTCTTCTGTCGAGAACCATCCCGGCTCACAGAATACATCAACGGAGCGAGCGATACCCTGCTCCAAAACAGCCGGAAGTTGTTCGGCGTGGAGCGAATCAATGTAGTCGGCTCGATCCATGCCCTTTGGGACATCGTGTGCCCCCATCCACGTTGATTCAATGCTTGGCGTGTGTTCAATACCGTTGAGTTGGGCGGCAATTTCCAGGAGGCGGAGCTCAGATTCTGTTGTCAATCCATAGCCGGTTTTCGCTTCTAGATGGGTCGTTCCAGTCCGAAGTGCATCCCGCAGCCGCATGTAGCCCAGTTCGAGAAGATGTTCGGTAGACGCTGCGCGGGTTTGGCTCACGGTATGCCCGATACCCCCTCCCATTTCAGAAATCTGTGCATACGATTTCCCTTCTTGTCTCCACGCTACTTCCCTGGAACGATCACCAGCCCAAAGCAGATGCGCATGTCCATCGATGAGTCCGGGTACAATTGCCTGGCCGTGAAGGTCGTGTATGTGCACATCGGCATCTTGGAATAACGCCACATCCACTGGAAGGGAATATTCTTGTCGCACGTCTTCTGAATCTACAATTGACGTTATTACTCCATCTTCTACGACAATTCCTTTTCCCGCAGCATAAATTGATTGTTCATGCTCGGCCATTGCGCTGGAAAAATGAACCATCGCTCCTGCGTTGAGGTAGATGGTGCGCATGACCCCTATGAAGGCAAGAGGGTTGAAGAACAATCGGTTCGACGGGGTTTCATGTCTGGTTGGACTTTGGGCATCGAAACAACAGCTCACACATTCTCATTCGGATTGGTTGATGAGCAAGGTATTCCCTATCCTTCAGCCAGCGACATTCTCCGTCCAGACCAAGGAGGCATCCATCCGAGAGAGGCGGCAGATCATCACAAAGACGTCGCAGCGACGCTGTTTCGATCCGCTTTGGAGACGCACAACTTAACGCCTGATGACATTGGCGCCATTGCATATTCACAAGGCCCTGGACTCGGCCCCTGCCTACGTGTTGGAGCTGCCGTCGCACGCGGGTTGGCTTCCCGGATGGACGTGCCGTTGATTGGAGTGAACCACTGCGTCGCCCACATTGAAATTGGACGGCAGCAGTGTGGATGTGACGACCCGGTCCTACTGTACGTCTCAGGAGGAAACACACAAGTCATCGCCCGTTTAAACGGCAGGTACCGTGTCCTCGGGGAAACGCTCGACATCGGTATTGGAAACATGCTAGATAAATTCGCTCGAAATCAGGGTATTCCGTTCCCGGGAGGGCCAAAAATTGAGAAACTTGCAGCGCAATACCTTGAGCGTGAACCACATCCAGACATGGAAGGATTGCAGCTCCCGTACGCCGTTCGTGGTATGGACCTTGCTTTCTCGGGATTGTTGACCGCTGCTCAGCGACTTATCGACAACGGAGCCTCGCTTGATGCTGTATGTTGGTCGTTGCAAGAACACGCGTTCGCTTCATGCGTGGAAGTTGCCGAACGAGCGATGGCGCACACGGGAAAAACGGAACTCCTCCTTGGCGGTGGGGTTGCCTGCAACCAACGCATTCGTACCATGTGCATGGAAATGTCAGCGGACCGTGAAGGATCTTCTCATGCACCGCCACGAATGTATTGCATCGACAATGGCACCATGATTGCACTGCTCGGTTGGCTGGAATTGAAGAAAAGAACGACCACGCTGGAACAAAGCGCAATCGACCAGTACCTGCGAACCGACCAGACTCCAATTGTTTGGTCTTGACCGGGAACGGGGCATACGGTTTTAACGGGTGGTCGTACGCCTTTCTATGGGGGCATTACCAATCAACAGCCGACGTGGAGGTAGAAAGAAGGATGAATTCAATCCTTTCGCGAAGGATGCGTCCCAACAGCACCGCCGCCGACGTGATGAGCGCGAGCGACAACATGGACGTCGGCCTACCGCCCCTACGGAACCCACTGCTCCACAACAACAGAAACCTGACATCAAAGCTGACCTCGAGCGTAAGCAAAGAGAAGCCATCGAAAAGCTCGTTCAAAAGGGAGATGTATCTGCCCCCGAGGTGGCACCAGCCCCTGTGCCTGTTGAACCAACTCGCAAGAAACAAGAGGACAATCCTTCTATTCAATCCCATGAAGACAGGATTGCAGAATTGCGGCGAAAATCTGAAGCCACAAAGAAAAATGCTTCCCGCATTGAATCCAGTCCTGAATTTTCAACCGAAGTAACTGTTCCGACTCCAATCGAGGCACCCGAAACCGATCTTAAGTCCGCATCGGATGATGCCCAAAGCGATGCGAAAACCCCCAATGGCACATCGGTGAAAAACGTCTTTGCTACAATTGAGACCAATATCACCCCGAAAAAAGACCGCCGACGCGGTCGGAGGCGGTTCGATAAGAAAGGTGGCGGCCGGCAGAAACAAGAAAAGAAGTTGAATCGGCAGAAATACTTGGAGTACAAGTACGCTGCCAAAGATATTCTAGATAACCCCAATGTTCCCGAAGAGCACCGCTCAAATGTCCTCGGTCAGGTGTGGGCCAAAGGCGAGCGCCAAGGAATTGACCAATGCCTTGACTTCATAGAAGAAAAAGAAGCCGAGTTGATTCTGCCTGAAGACGTTGGTGACAAATTGCGGGACCTCGTCAAGAGAATGACAACCAAGAGATGAGCATATGTCTGATACGAAGATTGAACAAAACGCTGTAGCACGAGTCCATTATACAGGAACCTTGCCTGAAACCGGTGAAGTTTTTGACACAAGTGAAGGCCGAGACCCACTAACATACCTCGTGGGTCATGGGCAGATGATTCCAGGATTCGAGGAAGAGATGATGGGGGCAACACAAGGAGAGCGACGAGAATTTACACTCGAACCTGAACGTGCGTACGGGCACCCAATCCAAGAGTTGATCAGCGAACTGCCAAAAGACCAGTTCGCTCAGTTGGAAGAAAGTGGTGTGGACATCGAGGTCGGGATGACCTTGGTCGCCCAAACATTCCAAGGCCCTGCACCGTTCATCATCACGGCGGTTGAGGAAGAAACAATCACAGCGGACTTTAATCACGCCATGGCAGGAAAGACACTGAAGTTTTCAGTAGAAGTGGTGGATGTTCGGCCAGCAACAGATGAAGAAATCAACCATGGACACGCCCACGGTCCCGGTGGCGTAGAGCACTGACCAAGGCGAGTCTTATTGAAGTGCCTTGGCGTGTCATGAACATGGCCAAAGAGCGCAAGTCGGATTGGCACACGTTGAGTGGGTTGCCAATTCCCCAGACTGCATCGCCAGAGGATGAGTTCATCCCGTTAACACCCGCTGGAGAAGCACCCTATACGCGCGGAATACACTCCTCCATGTATCGTTCGCGGCTCTGGACCATGCGACAATATGCTGGCTTTTCAAGTGCAGAAGCCACGAATGAGCGATTCAAACTTTTGTTAAAGCGGGGACAGATGGGGCTTTCAGTTGCCTTTGATCTCCCCACGCAACTCGGCCTCGATGCTGACGATGAGCTGTCGTACGGGGAAGTGGGCAAGGTCGGTGTTTCGATTTCATCTGTTGAAGACATGAAAGTCCTGTTTGAAGGGATTCCCCTTGACCAGGTCAGTACTTCCATGACCATCAATGCCCCAGCCATGGTTCTCTTGGCCATGTACATTGTAGCGGCAGAGGAACAAGGAGCAAACAAGTCGGACCTGAAAGGAACGATACAGAACGACATCCTGAAAGAATACATCGCTCGGGGGACCTATGTATTCCCTCCAAAGCAAAGCATGCGTCTTATCACGGACATATTCGAATTTTGTGCAAGCGAGGTCCCAAAATGGAACACGATTTCGATATCAGGCTACCATATTCGTGAGGCAGGTTCAACCGCCGTCCAAGAACTTGCTTTTACCCTCGCTAATGCACTGGCCTACGTCGAGGCTGCGGTGGAAAAAGGAATGGACATTGACACTTTTGCACCCAGGCTCTCATTTTTCTTCAATTGCCACAATGATTTCTTTGAAGAAATTGGCAAGTTTAGGGCCGCTCGAACCCTCTGGCATGATTTGATGACAAAGAGGTATCAACCATCAAATCCAAAATCCTGTATGTTACGATTTCACACACAGGTTGCTGGTGTAAGTCTCACTGCGCAACAACCTCTGAACAACGTTGCTCGCGTCACCATTCAAGCATTGGCAGCGGTGATTGGTGGCACACAAAGCCTCCATACAAATTCGTACGATGAAGCCCTTGGTCTTCCCACCGAAGCCTCTGCAACGGTTGCACTACGAACACAACAAATCATTGCTGAAGAATCAGGAGTCGCCGACGTTGTTGACCCAATTGCAGGCTCTTGGCATGTGGAACGTCTTACCAAAACCATCTACGATGAGGCATTAAGATTGATTGAAGAAATCGAGGAAAAAGGCGGCGCACTGTCGGCCATCGAACAAGGATGGCAGCAACAGGAAATCCACCTTTCTGCCTATCAATACCTCAACGAAGTTGAGCAACAAAAACGAAACATTGTGGGTGTCAATTACGGCACAATGGATGAAATTGAAGGCATCCCGGTCCTAAAAACGGATTCAACGCTCGGAGATCGACAGGCAGAACGACTCGCCCATCTACGAGAAACACGTGATGGTGAAATCGTTGAACATGCACTTTCAGAGGTCGCCTTAGCCGCGAAGGACGGCCGGAACCTCTTTTCACACGTGATTCACGCTGTAAGGGCAAGGGCTACACTCGGTGAAATCATGAACGTTCTGAAAGATGAATTTGGGACCTACACAGCCCCAAGTGGATTTTGAGGTGAAACCATGGATTTTGGACCGATTCACATAGACCACATTGGAATAGCTGCGCATCACCTTGATGACCACACATCCTTCTGGAACCTAATTGGACTTGTTCAAGGAGAAGAAGATGAAACCGTTGCCGACCAAGGCGTCAAAACTCGGTTTTTCTCAACATCCTCCGCCTCATCCAAGACGCCTACCGCAAAAATCGAATTGCTTGAACCCACGGGAGAGAAGACACCCATCGGTCGCTTTCTTGCAAAAAGGGGACCAGGTGTCCAGCAGGTTTGTTTCTCTGTTGGTAATTTAGAAGGGTTGCTCGCTTACTTGCTCGAAAACGGCATTCGGCTGATCGATGAAGTGCCTCGATTGGGAGCAGGTGGTAAGATGATCGCCTTTGTCCATCCCGCTGCAACCGGTGGTGTCTTGGTTGAATTGACGCAATCCATCAATCCGAACTGATGCGAACACCTATAATCGTCCTCGGACATTTTCCAGTCGATGAGAACCTGCATTGACCAATTGCTTGCCCTGCCTCACATAGATGCACCAAGACTCAAAGGTGAAGTTCACTATCTAGCCGGGCGTTTAGAGCAACTTCGGATGCAACGCACCATCTCAAATGAGGCATACTTGGACGCTGGAGCAATTCAAGGAGCCATCGAATTGGTTGCAAACATGATTGACATGGGCGTGTCCCAAAATGAAATTCAGGAGCATCTACGCTCAACCCTTCACCGAGCCAACCGCATTGAAACCAAGCATCCTGGTTTGAACTGGGCAGTGGAATCCGGTCGTGCGAGTTGACAACATCATGAATCCATCCTTGCTCTCCGTCCGGAGCGCAACAAAGCGTTTCGGCGACGTTATTGCGTTAGAATCAATTGATTTGGACATCCATGAGGGAGAGATTGTTGGCCTGGTCGGTTCAAACGGGGCAGGCAAAACTACACTACTTCGATTATTGTCGGGCGTTTACCGACCAACAACCGGACGGGTTGTTCTTTCGGGGGACGCTGACGTTGAGCGTGCCAGAAGTAAACTGGGTGTTGTTCCGGAAAACACAGGTCTGTATTCGCGATTAACCGCTTGGGAGAACATCCGGTACCATTCGCGTATTCACGGCATCTCGGATGATGAAGCATGGAACCGTACGATGTATTTTGCAAAGCACCTTGACATGGTGGAGGTCTTAGGCCGCCATACCAAAGGGTTCTCACGAGGAATGCGACAAAAAACCGCACTGCTCAGGGCGTTGGTGCATGCACCATCTGTTCTTCTTCTGGATGAGCCGACGGCTGGATTGGATGTGACGAGTGCTCGGGTCGTTCGAGAACTTGTTCGCCAACTGGGTGAAGAGGGGGGGACCGTCATCTATTCAACACACCAATTGTCTGAAGCACAACGGGTATGTAACCGAATCGTGATCATCCACAACGGCGAAGTTCGTGCCGATGGGACGCCTGATTCATTGTTAGAAGCGACAAGAACGTCCAACTTGGAAGAGGCTTATGTGGCCTTGACAAAAGATGTCGCACGAACGAGGCAAGAAGATGCCAAACCACTGTCCAGATGGTCGTCTTGGTGGCGCGGCATCTTTACTCCAAAAACCCCGGGAGGCGATGAAAGTGAGTAATTCGTTCATGAGGGTGCGAACAATTGCCAAAAAAGAACTGGTAGAGTTTGTTCGGGATTGGAGGACCATCCTTGCCATCCTGATCATACCTTTGCTGATGTTTCCGTTGCTCTTCATTTTGTTTCCACTCCTGCTCGCTTCGGAAGCTGCGGAACTCGAGGCCATTGAGGTTGACGTGGTGGTCCAGTCTGAATCCATGCCTGATGAGTTGACATCACTATTGGAAAACTCAAGCTTACGTTTGATCTTTGAACCTCTGCCCGAATTGGAATCTCTTTCATCGCCGCAAGACGGCCAAGAACGGCTTAGAAATGGCTCTGTTGATGCCATTTTACGGCTGCAAATGAACGAGACGATTTTGGAATACGCCGTGCTGTATCTCTCGACTTCAGAACAAAGCCTTGAGGCACGTAGCCGAACCTTCGATGTGCTTGGCGCTTGGGAACAAAACGAAACCGTCCGAAGAATTGACGCAGCAGGTCTCGACGCAAACCAAACGCTGGACCCGTTGCGTTGGGACGGAGACATTGGCCAAAGCGATGTTGCAACACAAGGCGAACAGGCTGGAATGGCGCTTTCACTCTTCATCCCGCTGGTATTGTCCGTTTGGACGTTTTCTTCGGCCATCCAACCATCCATCGATATGACGGCCGGAGAACGCGAACGTGGCACACTCGAAGCCTTGCTCGGTCTGCCGTGTACTCGGATGGAATTGTTGATGGGAAAATGGTTGGCCGTGGCGACCATCACGGGAACGGGTGTTCTTCTTCAGGTGGCTGGCCTTCTGTTCGCCATAGGCTACTTGGCCACATCGGACTTCATTTCAACACCAAGTGTTTCCTATACGGCCTTGATCTTCCTTTGCCTTGCTGTACTCTTGTTTGCCGTCATGGTCGTAGCGTTTGAACTGGCACTGGCCATGCGGTCTCACAGCGTGAAAGAAGCTGGTTCGATTCTTGGTCCGGCCGTCTTGATCATCCTCTTTCCGGCGTTGTTTACACAAGTCATCAATCTTGATGGAATTGAGACATTTTGGTTCGCCATTCCCGTTGTTAACGTCTTGTTGGCATTACGAGAATTGCTGATGAACCGGATCGTTTACACGCATGTCTTAGTATGGTTGCTGTCTTCTACGCTCTATGCTCTGGCGGCTGCGTATTACGCTGCTCGTCAGTTCAAACGGGAAGACATTGTGACAAGTCTGTCTTAAGCCCCGAAGGCGATGAGAGATTCCCTTACAATGTCGACGATCAAATCAATTTCTTTTGAAGTGATGTTGAAGTGGGGCGTGAAGCGCAAGGCGTTTTTGCCACCGTGAATAACACCCAAGCCACGGCGTCGGCACCAAGGTTCAACCGCATCCATTCCCACAACAGGGAATTGGCTTGGCTCAAGTTCTGCACTGCACAGCAGACCAGTTCCTTGCACCTTGGTGATAACATGAGGGAATTCATCTTGCAAGGCACTGAATTTCTCAACAAACTCCAAACCGCGCTCTCGGATGTTCGTGCGCAGTTCATCGGTGATTCCATCAAGGACGGCAACGGCTGTTTCGAGGGCACGTGGGTTGGTGGTCATTGTGTTTCCATAGATTCCGGTGACGTAAAGATCCGAAGCTCGCTTGTTCATGCCAAGAACAGAAAGTGGGTATTGTCCTGCATTCATTGCCTTGGACCAAGTTTCTAAATCGGGTGCCTCGCAATCCTCAAAACCTTGGTAGTCAACAACTGAGAGCGTACCCTGGCCTCGAATGCCTGCCTGGATTGAATCCACAAGAAGCATGCTATCGTGCTCAAGCGTCAATCGTCGAGCCGCATCGTAGAACTCTCGTGAGACGCATTGGCCGGGATTTCCTTCACCTTGAACAGGTTCAATGGCGAACAATTCGATGAAGACATTCTGTTGAACGGCTTCTTCAAAGGCTTGTTCAAGTGCTTTGACATCGTTAGCGGGAACAAGAATCAGATTGTCTCTGTTTTGGAAACTCGCAAGGTACTGGTCGTATTTGCTTTTGCAGGAGTGTGACATTTGGGCAGGCCGGTCAGTGCGGCCATGAAATCCTTGTTCAACCGCCATCATCTTGATTGTCTTGCCAGCGTGCTTGCCACCGTGTTGTGTCATTTTGTTAGCATTGACGTCCGCAATTCTCAAACTTACAGTGACCGATTCCGAACCACTGTTCATGCATATGAACTTGTCAAACGGACACCAGCCCCGTGTATGGCCGAGTTCTCGGCGCAACCGTTCATCAAGTCGTTTTTGGGAAAACGAAGCCGTCATGACGTTGGCCATTACCCAGTTATCCGACATGGATTGAATCACATTCTCGGGGCCATGTCCGGCGCCCAACATTCCGTAGCCTCCGTTGTCGTGAATTACGGCGCCATGCGAGGTGACGATCCACGGTCCTCTGGCAGCCAAGGCGACGTAGGGATTCACGGTGGCTGGATTGTAAAAATTCACAAACCCATCTTGAAGTTGGGTGATTAGTGTTGTTTCATCAGAGCCGGGGTAAAGGTCCGGGTATTCCACTAGCATGGCCATGTGCCGCTGGTGTGCTTCAATGATGGCCTTCGACAAGTAAGGGTCAGTTTCCAAAAATCGAAGCACCTCATCCTCGTTCAAACCGTGGGTATCAATCAATCCCACGTTGGTACGAATTTCTTTGAGTAAAGCAACAGGTTCAGCACGTACACTGGTCTGCATGGTGTTGATTCCTCCGAGGTATCCTTTGAACATTGGCACGATTGGAGCTCGCTTATGCATGGTTCGACGGCCGATAATACCCCGGTATTCGTATACGAATACTTATACAGGGATGTTGCGACGGAAGGATGTGCCCAAAGTATCGTTGGATATCCCCCAAGAGTTGGTGGATGACATCAAAGTCCATGTTGGTGACAACAAGAAGTTTGTGAGTTTGGCTGACGCCATCAGGACCGCATGCCGTAAAATGCTTGACCAATTGGATGCCATTGACACGAGGCACGGACGAGGTGGACAACAATGACAACAACCGAAGAAGCACACGATGCCGTGCGAACGCTCCTCGCTTACATCGAAGGCGATGATGCTGTTACCAGAGAGGGCCTTGAAGATACGCCCAAGCGAGTCATTGATTCATGGTCAGAGATTTTTGCCGGCTACAGCATGGACGCCTCAGAACTGCTCGATGCGACGTTCAACGCAGAAGGTTACGATGGTATTGTGCTGCTGCGCGACATTGAATTTACCTCAACTTGTGAACACCATCTCCAACCGTTTCGAGGTCGGGCACACATCGCCTACATACCAATAAAACGAATCGTTGGCATCAGTAAACTCGCACGAATTCTTGAACTTCATGCCCGACGCCTACAGAATCAGGAGAGAATCACCAAAGGCATCGCTGATGACCTTGAACGGGAACTCCAACCGTTGGGCTCCGCAGTCATCATTGAAGCATCCCACGGTTGCATGCAATGCCGTGGTGTCGCCAAACAGCAAGCGATCATGACCACTTCTGCCATGCGCGGGGTGTTCTTTGACCGACTTGAGGCACGAACAGAATTGATGCAGTTGATCCAACAACCAAAGCTCTGAGGGGATGGAATGGAATCAGTCGTCATCCATCATTCCGACGAAGCAAACGAAGGGGACCAGCACGATATGGACGCGACTTACAACGTCGTCGAAATTTTCCACTCCGTCCAAGGTGAAGGTTACAGAAGCGGAATTCCACACGTGTTCATACGGTTCGGAAATTGTAACCTGCGTTGTGAATGGTGCGACACGAACTTTGACGAATATGAAGAAATGAG
>MDTG01141097.1_pt1 | contig 11691 bp, 11 predicted proteins | sample 811421 | NCBI WGS metagenome assembly MDTG01 (sample SAMN05326645, study PRJNA326480) | marine metagenome | isolation source: seawater | place: Pacific Ocean: South East | collected 2011
TGGCCGGCCTCAATTGCCCATTCCAACCCATGCGAATAGGCAAAACTACCAATGGGAAAGGCCGGTGACAGCCATTGAAGCACGGTCAGAAGAGGTTTTTTTGTGCTCATAATGCCGTCAGTCATGGCTGTGGTGATGATGGGAGTGACCGTGATCATGGCTATGGGTTCGCCCCATGCCATAGGCACCGCCCTCTGGGGTAAACGGCTCACTCACATGCTCGATCTGCCCACCAAGGCGGCGGATCATATCCTCTATCACATGGTCGTGACAAATCAGCAGACGGTCATTTTCAATCTGGCAGGGGGTATGCCGGTTTCCAATATGCCAGGCCAGTGACACAAGGCTGTCCCCCCTAATCGCTGTTAGTTGCTCTTCGCGTGCGCGAATTTCAACAACACGGCCATCCGACAGCATGAGTTGATCGCCCTGCTTCAGATCAGTGGTTTTTGGCAGATCAACAACGAACTCCGTGCCGCAGTCCGTGACCAGCTTGCGGCGGCGCAAAAACCGTTCTTCATAGCTGAGCGCGCAGATGAAATCAGGCGGCTCAGATGTGGGCACATCACGGAGTGTTTGTGCTGTCGGGTGCATGAAAGCTCCTAATATAGAAAATAGCGCTGCGCCATTGGCACAGTTTCAGCCGGCTCGCAGGTGAGCAATTCGCCATCGGCGCGCACTTCATAGGTTTCTGGGTGTACCTCGATTTGCGGTGTGGCAGTGTTCAGCTTTAGGTCTGACTTGCCGATACCTCGAGTATTTTGAACCGCAACAGTTTGCTTGGCCAGACCATAGGTTTGCCGCACATTAGCACTTTGGGCGGCATCCGAGACAAACGAAACTGAACTGTTTTCCAATGCGCGCCCAAATGCGCCGAACATCGGGCGGGTATAAACGGGCTGCGGGGTTGGAATGGACGCATTTGGATCGCCCATCTGGGCACAGACAATGCTGCCACCCATCACAACCATCTCGGGTTTGACGCCGAAAAATGCCGGGGCCCAAAGCACAAGATCGGCCCGCTTGCCCACCTCGATAGACCCGATTTCATGGGAAATGCCATGTGCGATGGCCGGATTAATGGTGTATTTGGCCACATAACGCCGCGCGCGCATATTATCATTGTTGCCGCTTTCTTCGGCCAACGCACCGCGTTGGCGCTTCATTTTATCAGCCGTCTGCCATGTGCGGGTGATCACTTCACCCACCCGTCCCATGGCCTGACTGTCTGATGCGATAATGCTAAAGGCACCCATATCATGCAGGATGTCTTCGGCTGCAATTGTTTCACGGCGAATGCGGCTTTCGGCAAAAGCAATATCCTCAGGGATGGATTTGTCCAAATGATGGCACACCATCAACATATCAAGATGTTCTTCAATGGTATTAACCGTAAATGGACGTGTCGGGTTGGTCGAGGACGGCAATACATGGTCTTCACCGCAAATCCGGATAATGTCCGGCGCGTGCCCGCCCCCTGCCCCTTCGGTATGAAAGGCGTGGATTGTCCGGCCTTTCATCGCCGCCAGTGTATGTTCAACAAACCCAGACTCGTTCAGAGTATCTGTATGGATCATCACTTGAACATCCATGGCATCAGCAACGCTGAGGCAGGTGTCAATCGCAGCAGGGGTTGTCCCCCAATCCTCATGCAGCTTGAGCGCACAGGCGCCCGCGATAACCTGCTCTTCAAGTGCTGCCGGCAAAGAGGCGTTGCCTTTGCCAGCGAATGCCAAGTTCATTGGCAAGCTATCGGCCGCTTGCAGCATGCGAGCGATATGCCAAGGCCCCGGCGTGCAGGTGGTTGCCAAAGTCCCATGCGCCGGCCCGGTGCCGCCGCCCAGCATCGTGGTGACACCAGAATGCAGAGCATCGTCTATTTGCTGTGGGCAAATGAAATGGATATGGCTGTCAAATCCGCCTGCAGTTAGGATTTTCCCCTCACCTGCGATAATTTCTGTACCCGGCCCAATGATAATATCGACCCCCGGCTGGGTATCTGGATTGCCGGCCTTACCGATCGCTGCAATGCGACCATCACGCAAGGCCACATCGGCCTTGTAGATGCCTGTGTAATCCAAGATCAGCGCATTGGTAATGACAGTATCGGCCGCCCCCTCTGCGCGGGTCACTTGGGATTGACCCATCCCATCGCGAATAACTTTACCGCCGCCGAATTTGACCTCTTCACCATATGTCGTAAGGTCTTTTTCCACTTCGATATATATCTCGGTATCTGCCAAGCGCAGTTTGTCGCCCGTGGTCGGGCCGAACATGCTGGCATAATCAGAGCGGCTTATTTTGATAGCCATTTTCTAAAGCCCTCCCATAACCTGTGCATTGAAACCGTATATCCGCCGCTCGCCAGCGATTTCGATCAATGTCACACTGCGCGTTTGACCCGGCTCAAAGCGCACTGCCGTGCCTGCTGCAATATTGAGGCGACGCCCATAAGCGGCCTGGCGATCAAAATCGAGTGCCGGATTGGTTTCGAAAAAATGATAGTGGCTGCCCACTTGCACCGGACGGTCACCGGTGTTGGAAACGCTTAATTCGATCTCGGGCCGTCCATCGTTCATAACGATATCGCCCGGTGCACAAATAACCTCGCCGGGCTTCATAGCGACCCCTTTCGACACCACATAAAAAGACCAGCAGCGATCACCGCTGCTGCAATAAAGATCATCCAAGAGCTATCTGATCCACTATGGGCATGGTCTGTGAATTGCGGATGCGCAAAGCTGGGGGAAGCGGCGGCAAGAACAACGCCTAAAAGGGCTTTTTTCATTTTAAACTCCTAGCGAATTGGATTGTGAACGGTCACCAGTTTGGTGCCATCGGGAAAGGTTGCTTCGACCTGGACCTCGGGGATCATTTCAGGCACCCCTTCCATACAGTCTTCATAGCTGACCACTGTTGCGCCATATTGCATCATATCTGCAACGCTGCGCCCATCGCGCGCGCCCTCAACGACCGCATCGCAAATGAGTGCGATGGCTTCGGGATGGTTCAATTTCACGCCGCGTTCGCGCCGTTTGCGGGCCACTTCGGCCGCCATTGCAATCAGCAATTTGTCTTTTTCTCGTGGGGTTAATTGCATCTATAGTCTCCAACACTTTGGAAGCGTGTTTCGGGTGAAAAGGTCTAGGATTGGAAGCATCATCTTGCGCAATTCCTGACCATCTAAGGCCAAGAAGCGAAGCGCCAGAAAATCTTTTGAAAGCAGGCTAGAGCCGGATGTTGGGTTTAAATAGGCCGCAAGCTGCGCCTGATATCCAGCGGCGTCTGGCGCCCGGTATAGCAAAGTGGCCATAGCCTGCATTCCACTTGCAACTGCCGGACGGGCCAGTTTGGCGGTAATATCACCCGCAAGAAGCGTTGTGTCGCGGTAGACCAAATCCCCATCAATGCTGACATCAATCCGGTCACGAAAATGCCCATTTAACTGGGTTTCCCCCATGGCAAGACGGCCGAACAAGACAGGCTCAATCACCAATGCCCGTGCAGATTTTTCCAAGTTCACGGTGAGGGTGCGCTCGAGTTGGCCGCCATCAAAAAATATTGTCTCTTGCGGTAACCAAGCCAGCATCGCCCCGTCCGAAACAGTCAGCGCTGTGTTCACCTTTCCGATGCTATCAGCCTGGGCGCGATAAACCCTTTCGCAGGCCTGAGTGCTTATAACCATATGCGCGTTGCTTTTCGCACGCGCTTTTACTTCTAAACGGTCCCCCCCTGTGATCCCGCCCGAAGTATTGATCAAAACCGCTTCAACATGGTCATCTCGGTCTGGAAATAGTGCTTTAAGACAGCCTTTTTGGTAAAGATCGTCAAGTCGACTGGATTTTCGCTTCACCGAGGTGGTGATGCTAATTTGGCCCAGCGCTCTTGGTTGGTGCTCCAAAGCCATGTCTGCCAAATCTCGCATTCAATTAGTACTTTCCAGTTTAGATATATTGCCTCATTTTGGTTCACGTTAAGAAGCAAACGCACAAAACAAAATAGGTTTTTGCATCTATTGTGCGCAAAACACCACAAAGTAGCCTATTTGTTCATCGCGCGACCTAGAAGCGTCTATTTTTTAATCAATAAACACTCAGGCTCCACTTTTATGATGCCTAAACCTTGAGCTTTGTGCAGCGCTCATCCCCTCTCCACTTGTCAGCTGATGACGCAATTGAAGCTGGCAGGAGTGTGTGACGACCGACCGAATTGCAGCTCGCGCCGATCGCCACACGAAATGCAACATGTGTTGCAGGTGTGATGTTACTTGGCGGCCTTTGAAATCTCAAGCCGCAATAGACAACCGCCTGCGAGGAGATCTAAATGAAACTATTAAACACAACCCTTGCCGGGGTTATCGCACTCGGCGCATCTGTGCCGTCAGCCTTTGCCGCTGATACTATTAAAGTCGGGGTACTTCACTCGCTTTCAGGAACAATGGCAATCTCAGAGACAACTTTGAAAGACACGATGCTCATGCTGATTGATGCACAAAATGCCAAAGGTGGTGTTCTGGGCAAACAGCTTGAAGCTGTTGTTGTTGACCCCGCATCAAACTGGCCGCTGTTTGCGGAAAAAGCGCGTGAATTGCTCACCGTGCATGATGTCGATGTCATGTTTGGAAACTGGACCAGCGTATCAAGAAAGTCAGTGCTTCCCGTGATCGAAGAGCTTAATGGTCTTCTTTTCTATCCGGTGCAATATGAGGGCGAAGAAAGTTCGAAAAATGTGTTCTACACTGGTGCGGCGCCAAATCAGCAAGCGATCCCTGCCACCGATTACTTCCTAGACGAGCTGGGCGTCGAAAAGTTTGCACTTTTGGGCACCGACTATGTGTATCCACGCACCACAAATAACATCCTCGAGAGTTACCTTATTTCAAAAGATATCCCAGCATCGGATATCTTTGTGAATTATACGCCCTTTGGACATTCAGATTGGTCAAAGATTGTGGCGGATGTTGTCGCGCTTGGCGCAGACGGTAAAAAAGTCGGTGTTATTTCCACCATCAACGGGGATGCCAACATAGGGTTCTACAAGGAACTCGCCGCAGCAGGCATTTCGGCAGATGACATCCCAGTGGTTGCCTTTTCCGTCGGAGAAGAAGAGTTGTCCGGTTTGGATACAAGCAACCTTGTTGGTCACCTCGCAGCTTGGAACTATTTCCAATCCGCCGATGTTCCGGCCAACGAAGAGTGGGTTGCATCATGGAAAGAGCTGATGGGCGCCGAACGCGTCACCAACGATCCAATGGAAGCCCACTATATCGGCTTTAACATGTGGGTAAGTGCCGTCGAAGAAGCCGGCAGCGCTGATGTGGATGCAGTGCGGGCCAAAATGTACGGTCAAACCTTTCCGAACCTAACAGGCGGCACAGCGGTAATGTTGCCAAACCACCACTTATCAAAGCCAGTTTTAATCGGTGAAATTCAGGCCGATGGTCAATTTGACATCATCAGCCAAACAGAAGAAGTGCCAGGCGATGCATGGACAGATTTCCTGCCTGAATCCGCTGTTCTGATCTCTGATTGGCAAGAGTTAGGGTGCGGGATGTACAACACGCAAACCGAAACCTGCGTGCAGATCGAGTCAAACTACTAAGATCTAAATAAAAAATTGGAGGGCATTCTGCCCTCCAACCAATGCAAGGCATACCTCAATGAAATTTTCAATTGGCCTATTTATCGCCGTTTGGTTTGTCTGTTTCGGCACCAGCCTTTCTGCTCAGACGCTTTCAGATATTTTACAAACACATGAAAGTATCATTGCCAAAAGCTCTCGAAAAACCATCAGCCCGGCCATTGATAGTCTTGTTGAAAGTGGCTTGCCCAGTGTTGAATTCATGCTCACAAACTGGCGCGAAAAGGCCATATGGCAAAACAAAGAAACGAAAGAATTCATTGCCGTTTTAGACGGACGGATGTTTGATCTAGACACGGCTGACGATATTGGCCTGTTTGAGAAAACCGGCTTTAAGCAGGTCAAACCGAACAGCGGAGTGCGCAATTTAATTTCCGGCGCTTTGGTTTCATTTCAACTGAACGCCCCCGACATCGAAGTGCGCAGGGCTGCGCTAAATTCAATTCGGCGAAATGATGATGCGGCCTACCTTCCGCTGCTTAAAGCATCTTTGGACATTGAAACAGATCCAGATCTTCAAACGGAAAAACAACAACTGCTGTCCTTGATGACAATCAAATACAGCACGCAGATACCCGAAAAACTGGCCGCCATTGAAGCGATAAGCCAATCACTGCAGATTGAGGTTCGGGCGCAATTAAACCGTGTTCTGTCCACGGAACGTCGGTTTGCCAAAATAGTGCCGACAGAGGCAAATATAGCGTGGGTTCTAACACCCGAAACACAAGGGTTTTCCAGCGCTGATGCATATGATTTATTGGTCGCTGGCGGGGTCGCCAAGCCGGTACTATCGGCGGGTGATGTTAAAGAAGCACTGGCCGCAAATATAGTTGCAGGCCGCATTGCGGGCATTCCAATCGGGCAGCTTGGCAATCCCCAAAGCCGCGAGGATGCCTACCAAAAATTGGCAGCTAAGGGGCTCGCCCCTGATACATTATCAGCGTCACAAATTGAAAAAATCGTTCAGGAGTACGTTTTTTTCGAAGAGTACGCCGAGCCGTCGCATGAAGTGACAGAGGCGGCTAAGGCGGCATTGCAAAAAATATCCTATCGGGTCTCATTCTCTCAGTTTTTTGATATTGGGCTTGATGCTATTTCACTTGCCTCAATTTACTTTCTCGCCGCAATCGGGCTGGCCATTACCTTTGGGGTGATGGGCGTCATCAACATGGCGCATGGCGAATTTATCATGATGGGCGCGTATACTGGTTTTGTTGTGCAGCAATTTGTACCGGATCAAACCCTGTCTATCCTGCTTGCAGTCCCTTTGGCCTTTGGATTCACATTTTCCGCCGGCGTTGCCATGGAACGATTGGTTATTCGGTGGCTGTATAACCGTCCGCTGGAAACGCTGCTGGCGACATTTGGGATTTCAATCGCACTGCAGCAGGTTGCCAAAAATATATTTGGAACACAGGCGCGTCCGCTGACCTCACCTGATTGGTTGGGCGGTGCCTGGGTCATCAACGATGTTGTGGCAATCAGCTATATACGGATCGCGATTTTCGTTCTGGCTCTGATATTCCTTGGCGTCTTTCTTTTCATTCTGAAGCGTACCCGCTTTGGGCTTGAAACCCGTGCCGTAACCCAAAATCCAAGTATGGCTTCTGCAATGGGGATCAATCCAGATCGGGTCAATATGCTGACCTTCGGGCTGGGATCAGGCATTGCCGGAATTGCCGGCGTTGCTATCGGGCTTTATGCCAAAGTCACCTCGGAAATGGGCAACGACTATATCGTGCAAAGCTTTATGACCGTTGTGGTCGGCGGCGTGGGCAATATTTGGGGCACCCTTGCCGGCGCCACTATGGTGGGTTTTTTGCAAAAGGGGATCGAATGGCACAACCCCTCCAATACCCTCGCCGCCCAGACCTATATGATTTTATTCATCATTATATTCATCCAATTCAGGCCACGGGGAATTATTGCCCTAAAAGGCCGCGCAGCAGGGGATTGAGACATGGAAAATAAACGCTCCAAATATTCAATAAATGCGCTGATTTTCGTGTTGGTTTTGGCCCTCTTTACGCTGCTGGTTACGGTGTTTTCCGAAGGCATGGGTGGCGGTTTGATTTCAACATCTTTTGTCAAAACACTTGGTAAAACGCTTTGCCTTTGCCTTATTGCCATCGCGATGGATTTGGTTTGGGGTTATTGCGGTATCCTGTCGTTGGGCCACTTCGCATTCTTTGGCTTGGGCGGATACATGATCGGCATGTGGCTGATGTATGAACGCACACGCAGTATCGTCGAAAACTCATTGGCACAAGCGACAATACCGCCTACCCCACAAGAAGTGATCGACGGGATCGGAACCCAGATATTCGGGGTAGTTGGCAGCAATGAGTTTCCCATTATTTGGGCTTTTTCTGACAGTTTGGTGGCCCAATTGGCTTTGGTGGTCTTAGTGCCGGGGGTCATGGCATTTGTGTTTGGGTGGCTGGCCTTTAGATCGCGGGTCACTGGGGTTTACTTATCAATCCTAACGCAGGCTTTCACATTAGCGCTTTCGCTGTACCTGTTTCAAAATGAAAGCGGTCTGCGCGGCAACAATGGCTTGTCAGGCTTGCAAAACCTGCCCAATGTGTCAGCCCCCCAAGATCAAGTTTCCCTCTGGCTTTTCTGGGCCTCTGCTCTTGCATTGGGGCTCGGATATCTGGGCGCCAGCGCTCTTGTAGCAGGCAAGTTTGGATCAGTTATAAGAGCCATTCGTGACAACGAGGCGCGAGTTCGTTTTCTTGGCTATAAAGTTGAGCATTATAAACTTGCGGTTTTCACTATGACGGCCTGCGTAGCCGGAATAGCGGGCGCGCTATATTATCCACAAGCTGGGATTGTTAATCCGGCAGAAATGGCGCCGATTGCGTCGATTTACCTAGCTGTTTGGGTGGCCATTGGCGGGCGCGGCCGACTATACGGAGCGGTCATTGGTGCTGCTTTAGTCAGTTTGCTGTCTACGTGGTTTACGGGCGGCCAAGCCCCCGACATCAATTTGGGAAGTTTTTCAATAAAATGGGTCGATTGGTGGCAAGTGCTCTTGGGTCTTGGCTTTGTACTGGTGACGCTTTTTGCCCCCAAAGGTCTGGGCGGTCTGATCGACCGCTTTTATTCGAAAGGGCCAGATAAATGAGGTCCTTACTGGAAGTATCAGGGGTTTCAGTCGCCTTTGACGGGTTCAAGGCGATAAACAACCTGTCCTTTCAAATTGCCGAGGCAGAGCTGCGCGCCATCATTGGCCCAAACGGCGCCGGCAAAACCACTTTCATGGACATTGTAACCGGTAAAACCAAACCGGATAGCGGCGTGATAAAATGGGGCAGCAAGAGCATTGATCTTCTTGCTCTTGACGAAGCAGAAATTGCGCAGGCCGGGATTGGCCGAAAATTCCAAAGACCTACAGTTTTTGAAGATCAAACCGTTTTTGAAAACCTGTTACTCGCGCTTAAAAATGATCGCAGGGTTTTTCAGGTATTGGCATTTAAACGCTCGCAAGATGCCGAGGAACAAGTGACCAAACTTGCCGGCAATATCGGTTTGGAAAGCCACATGGACAGGCCAGCAGGTGAATTGAGCCATGGTCAAAAACAATGGCTTGAGATCGGGATGCTTTTGGCGCAGGATCCCAAAATTTTGCTTGTTGATGAACCCGCCGCCGGGATGACGCGATCTGAGCGGGAAAAAACCACTGATATACTGGTGCAGGCTGCGAAAACCCGCGCCGTTGTGGTGGTCGAGCATGATATGGATTTCGTGCAGCGCTTGGATTGCAAAGTAACCGTCTTGCATGAGGGGTCGGTTTTGGCAGAAGGCCGTCTTGAGCATGTCACCGCCAATCAAGACGTTATTGATGTTTATTTAGGAAGATAGTGAAATGCTCAAAACATCAAAACTCAATTTATTTTACGGCAAGTCGCAGATCCTGTTTGATATCAACCTGACCGCTAAAATCGGTGAGGTAACCTGTGTTTTGGGCACCAATGGTGTTGGAAAAACCAGCTTGATGAGAGCAATCACAGGCGCACACCCGATTTCAGAGGGAAACATATTTTTCAATGGCAACGACATCACCCGCTCTGCACCCTATCAAAGAGCAAAAAGGGGAATAGCCTATGTACCGCAAGGGCGCGATATTTTCCCGATGTTAACTGTGGAAGAAAACCTAGCAACTGGTTTTTCATGCCTGCCGGTTGAGCAGCATTTCGTGCCTGATAGCATCTCTGAAATGTTCCCCATCTTAAATGAGATGAAAGACCGTAAAGGAGGGGATCTATCCGGCGGTCAACAACAACAGCTGGCCATCGCAAGGGCTTTGATTACCCAGCCGAAAGTATTGATTTTAGATGAACCAACAGAGGGTATACAGCCCAACATCATTGCACAAATCGGCAAGGTTATAAAACGCCTAAAAGCCAATGGTGATATCGCGATCGTTTTGGTCGAGCAGTATTTTGATTTTGCCTATAAACTGGCGGATCACTTTTACACCCTAAAACGCGGATCGGTTACATTAGATGCAACCAAGACGGCGATCACACGGGATGAGGTTTTGGCCAACGTTACAGTTTAAGGGCCAAAGTTGTACTGCTGCCATTCGCGCGCTTAAATTACGCCACTCACAGTCACGAACGGTCAAATTTCTACAAAACTGATGAGCCATTTGGACAAAGAACACTTGTTTTAATCTTTTTATCTCACGTAAAACAATGCGTATTTTCAAATCCGATCTTGATTTATGCCCGTTTTTGGGTTGAAGATTTGACCATGCTGCCACCAGAAATTAAATTCACTGAAAAAGACGGGTTTTCCATTGCCTATCAGGTGTGGGGAACGGGTCCGGAAACGCTAATCTATGTGCCGGGCATGGTATCGCATTTAGATGTATCTGCCGAAAGCCAACACTATTTGGATTGGCTGATGCTTCTTAGTAAACATTTCAAAGTGATCATTTTTGACAAACGCGGTCAGGGCTTGAGCGACCGCGATGCAACCGCCCCCGGTGTTGAGCAGCGCATGGATGACATTGATGCTGTCGCTGCGGCGGAAGGGGTCGATAAATTCTATCTTTTTGGCTATTCAGAAGGCGGTTCAATTTCACTAGTTTACGCAGCCACACACCCCAAAAAAGTCATGGGGGTCACAGTATTTGCGGGCATTCCGAAATTTATCAATTCCGAAGATTACAATTTAATGTCTGATGCAGATACCATCCTTGAGGGGTTCGTTCCCAATTGGGGCAAGGGCCTATCCGGATTTCTGTTCTGTCCACAAATGATGCCACACGCTCAAAAAGAAATGTCAAAGCTGGAACGGATGGTCTGTAGTCCAAGGACACTAAAAAATGTTTTGGAAACAAACTTTAAAGTCGATGTCAGAAGTGCTCTTTCAAGCGTCGAAGTGCCCTGTTTGATCTGTCACGCAAGAGACGACCGTGCTGTGCCCGTGGCCAATGGTAGGTACTTTGCCGATAAGATCAAAAATTCAAAATATGTTGAATACCCCAGTGGCGGACATTTTCCGCATTTCGGGAATATCACACAAATCGTAAGCGATATTGTGTCTTTCTTCGACGAAACCACCCAAGCGACCGACCCGTTAAGCAAAAGCCTAACAACTGTTTTGTTTACCGATATCGTAAGTTCTACAGAAAAAATGCTGGCGATGGGTGACCGAGAGTGGGCTAGAAAAATTATCGAGCACGATCAAATCGTGTCTACTTTGGTTGCTCGGTTCAATGGGACATTAATCAAGAATACGGGTGACGGGTCTTTGTGCGTTTTTGACGGACCTGTGCGGGCTTCAAAATGTGCAATCGAATTACGAAACCAATTGTCATCCATCGGTTTGGAAATCCGCTGTGGTTTGAATTTTGGCCAAGTTGAATGGGTCGAAAGCGACGTTATTGGCAAAACTGTAAACTTAAGCGCGCGGGTTATGGATTTGGCCAAGGCCAATCAAATTTTTGCAACGAAAGATACAATAGATGTACTTGCAGGTGCTGATTTGGCCATTAGCTCAGCAGGGACTTTTCAGCTAAAGGGCTTTAACGAAGAA
>MDTG01240112.1_pt1 | contig 11691 bp, 14 predicted proteins | sample 811421 | NCBI WGS metagenome assembly MDTG01 (sample SAMN05326645, study PRJNA326480) | marine metagenome | isolation source: seawater | place: Pacific Ocean: South East | collected 2011
ACCGCGGAACGAGATAGCGTCAGCATTATTAATGCTAAATAGATTACTAAAAGCAACAGAAATTCAAGTCGCCCCTTTAAGATCAAATAATAAATGAGGGACGTAAAAGACAAGATATTAATGGCTGTAAAATTGCTATCAGGGAACATAAAACTATTAAATTTAAAAGGGTAGAAAAACATATCCTCATAGTCTCGGTAATCAGTTCCATCGGCAGCAGAAATATAAATTGGATCATAAAATCTCACGAAAGCCTCAGATAAATAGATAACTACGTATATCCATAAAACAATCTGAATGATTTTAACTAAAATATTTTGATTTACATTCATCGCAGCCAAGCGAAGGAGAATAAAAAACAATAATGAAATAGCGAAATTTAAGTAGATATACAAAATCGAATCGTTGACGACTGAGGCAACGGATGCAACAAAAATAAGAATTAGACAGACTAAACAATCGGAATATAACGGGTACGGCTTAATTATTGATGCTCTAATCACAAGGTAAAAGCAAGATGCTAGGAAAAGGAAGTAAATCGGACTAACTGCCACTAGCTTTGTGAAATATAGGCCACTCGCTAAAAAAGACAGTAAAAAAACACCCATTCTCTAAAGCGCTATTCTTTTAAATGATCTATGCACTAAACTTCCTCTACTCATAATAAAAACTCCTCTAAACTAGGCTCTTCGATTACACAATCTAGGTAGGCAGGAAGGCCTCTAGCTATGAACCTTAAACCAAGACCTACCAGACAAATAACCAAAATTAGATAAATTGGGCTAACAATCATCAATTTCGTAAAATACAACCGCTAGCCAATAAAACGAACGGAAATATAGCCATCTAATCTATCCTAACTCGCGGAAAGACGGCATCAACCATACTTTTTTCAGAGACTATTTTCGGGTAAATGTTTTTAGACACAAACCACTTGTAAAGATCATTGGTTGAATCAGCGATAACGGTGGCCTCATTGTCAGTAATGCCAGGATTATTTAAAACGACATTGAAACCAAGGTATTTGTATAAAATAAAATTTATTATATTGTGCATCCTAACGTAATATTTGTTATACCACGTAATTGACACTTTCATCGCCAGGTCTTGGATTAACTTTGAAAGCCCATAAGATTCGTAAAATCGCTCAATACTGTTCTTACTCTTTGATCCTATGTCCCAACCAAAAATTGTTAATGACGAGGCTTCAAGAAATACTGGAAGATAAATCGCCAGCTCATACATTATTCCAGGTCCAAAAGGTCGCACTGATTTTTTATCTAAAGAGTAGTCATCGAAATCCCTAGTCATTGCTAGAGAGTGAGATCTATCCGTTTTTTTTGAATCAATAGTAAACTCAAAATCGCTTTCTTTAGTCGTGAATCGGGTTTTCATACCAGACAAGGAAACATTCATGACAATTGGTATATTATCCCCATACTTATAGTCTTGATAGTTGAAGGGATTAATCAGGTGGATATCTACCAGCTCAGGGGCGATATATAAAGTTTGCTTAACCGCGATAACTAACTTACCTTCCAAAAATTTTTTCAGTTTTTCTGGATCCACTTGATTTATTGAAGGCCCTGCAGTCAATATGACGATATCTTGATGACGCAGATAATCCGACAGGATTTTCAGTTTATCATCTAAAGTAGATACTTCTGATAATAAAGATTTTATGGCAATTTTGTTATCTATCATAAAGGATACCGGTCTCTCGGAAGTATAATTTTGTTATCGGGGAAATTTTTACGAAAGCAATCTGTCAATAGAAGAACCGATAAGCTTAGAACCCGAATATCTTATATAAATTAAAGCCCACGTCGAGTTTTAGATTAAATAAAAGAATATATTGCAACAAACATCGCTACTGAAAAATACGACCATTTCAAGATGGATATATCAAGTGATATAGTCTTAGCCGCATTAAAAACAAGAGCATAACTGATGAGCTGGGCTCCAATTAATGACAAAGGTACCGAGTAAATCCCAAATCGGCTATTCAGAAAAAACAGTAAAATCGGAAAGGAGATAGCAATCAAAAGAACAGCCTTGTGATCGATAATATATTTTTTAATCAATGAAGCTGTAAAAATTAACCCTCCAAATCTTTGTAGTAAAAACAAAATAAACAGCAACGATAAAAGATCATAATTTTCGAATAATATGTTGGAATTCATCAATAATAAAATTTCTGAGAGCTTTTCTGTCAAGAAAACAAATGCGACTAGACCTGAAAATAAAATCAACAATCCAATATAACGCAATAACTGGTTAAACTGCTTATGAGACGATAAGGATGCCAATCTAGCAATTTGAGTGTTAACGATAGCACCCGAAATAGATTCTCCAATGTCAAACAATTTTTTTATCAGCATATATTGACTTGATTGAGAGGCATTAAAAAAAATACCCACTATGATTGGACCGATAGTAGTGTTAACGATTGCACCTGATGAGGTAAAACCAGTTCGCCATGAATAACTAAAGATTTCTTTGAATAATATGAAATCAAAATGCATGACAGTAGACAAACCAGTTAGTAAGGCTCTATTAACGTAACCTGTGATCACATACGCAAAAATAATTGCGAATAACTGAAGATATAAAATACTATTTAGACTGACATTATCTATAAAGTAAAGAAAAGTCGCGCAGATAATAAGTGAGGCCAAAATTGAATAGTGGACAATCTTAATACGTCCATGACCTTCTGAAATTACACGAGACACAGTTAAAAAGTTAGAAATTCCGGCGATACAAATAACGGGAAGCACTAAAGATGCATATATTGTCTCAGTAAAAATATCAGCATATTTTGTTATCAATAAGGTAAGACCAACGCCCATTAAAACAAACACTATTGATACACAAAAGTGTAGCTGGATAGACTGCTTAACCAGTGCTTTGCGGCGTACTTCATCGTTCTGCTCTGATCTGCCTGCACTACTTAGCGTATAAGCGATATATCTAGTAAAAGTGATTCCTATCCCAAAGTTGCATATCTGCAGAATCGCAATAACACTAGTTATGAAGACCCATAAATTAAATTCTTCTAAACTGAACGACGCTGTCGCTATTGAAAGCAGATAAACACCAAAAAAAAGTGAGGCTACACTGCTTAAAACAGCGGAGATTGAATCCCCCCAAAACCCCCTAAACATTAAATAGATGATCATACAGATCACAATTTTCAACCGAATAACGCGTAATGTTTTTATCCCCCCCTTCATTTTGCATCAGCGTCTCAGATATCTCACGACCCATAGCCGCATAATCTCCAGGGCTTACAAATCGAATTTTTTGTGAAATCTCCCTAAGCACCGGCAACTCAAATGCTATGACGGATAATCCTGAAGCAAGAGCCTCAATTGGAGGCATGCCTAAACCTTCAAAAAAAGTAGGAAAAATTAAAACTTTAGTCCGCTGAAGAATCTGATACTTTTCACTATGACTAACCGCTTTTTTAATCTTTAAATTAACTCCCTGGTCAATACAAACGCTATTTAGGTCATCTAACAATGCTTTTGGTGGAGCAACTGATCCTAGCATCAGAATAAACTCATCCAACCCGTCTGTATGCTTAATTATCTCACAAAGGCCTTCCATCCCCTTGTGTGAGTCAAAACGAGTTATACATAACGCAGAATTAGTTTTAGCGCCTATAGAATTCTGGATATCCGATAATTGATATACAGGGCAGTTGAAGCTAAAAAGATGATTAGCAGTTTTATAGTATTGGCTACCCCAGTATGCCGATTCTTTTGAAATACAAATCACTCCAGCACCCTGATCAACGGCATACTTCCAAGATTTCCAAAGCTCAGGATCTTTTTTAACTGGAGAGTAGGTATTAAACCAATTTGGAGTCTCAAAATTGTACAGATACACTTTGTCTGCCACGTTAAATGAGAGGTCAATAAGCGATTTCAGCTTAGTTCCTCCAAGCTCAGGAATCACAACACAGATGTCGAATTTTTTTTTCCACATCAAAGTTACCAAAGATACAATAATATTATCTAAAAAAGCGATCCTTCCAAATAGAAAAGTCAAGCATCCACTTAACTTAATATTCTTTATAATACTTTGATCAAAAACTTGATGATTAATTCGATCTACAAGGTAAGTAACATCCGCACCTTTTCTCGCTAAAGATTCTGCTGACAGAGCCGCTAAGTATCGTCCACCACTAACTCCTCGTTTAGGCATTGAAGAAATAAACAAAACCTTCATAAGATTGCCTTGTAATAATCGATCGTCTTGGATAAGCCAACATCTAATGTTGTAAAATCAAATTCGGGATTATACTTCTTGAATTTTTCAATTGATGGGCACCTACGATTAATATCTCCTTTTCGATCTTCAATAGCCACAATATTGGGCGCTAAACCAAGTAGATACTGTATTCTCTTCGCCAAAATTGCTATAGAAATTTCTTGATCGTTACCTACATTTATGATTTCATTTTCTAGCTGCGATTCATTTATGATCGCGAAAACTTTGTTCACGTGATCATCAATGAAGCAAAATGAACGCGTCTGCTTACCGCCACCGATAACCTCGAGAGGATATTCTCCTGATAGTGACCTGGCAATTAACTCAGGAACCACCTGACCATATTTTGAGCTAACCATTTTTGGACCATAAACATTAAAAATTCTCAGAATATTATAAGGAACCCTATTCTTTTGAGCCCACAACTTCACATAAAATTCACTCATCTGCTTTGCTACTGAATAACTATCTCTATCTTCATCAATTCGCGCATACGTTAAGGCACTTTCAGTCGTTGGTATCTCTGATGGCTCACCGTAAACCTCACTTGTACTGGCAAAAACGATCTTTTTAACAGAATCCACACATGAACTACTGATAGCTTCAAGAAGATTATAAGTGCCGTAGCTATTTACATAGGAAGTCCTGAGGGGGTGATCATAAAAATGTAGGGTTCCATTAACGGCACCGTAATGAATTACTAACTCTGGCTGAAAAATAGTTAATTTACTTTTTAAGCGGTCAATACTGACGTTATCCGTTAGATCTAATTTTAAAAAATCATATTCGCTGTCCTTTGCATCAATATTCTCGATGTTACCTCTGGAGAGATCATCAACCATAACGACCTCTTTACCATCATCAATTAGTTTTTTTAAAATAAAGCTACCAATAAATCCAGCACCACCGGTAAGTAAAACTCTGTTAAAATCCATTGTAGTCCCTCGTTAATGTCACTAAATTTTTGTGCTTTAAATCCAAAATTCCCCAAGAGTCATATACGAAGTTGCCATTCGCTAAAAACCGACCAATAAAATTTAAGAATTCCGTATCGAGATACCGATCATTATTATTACCAATGAAAAGGCAAGTGTCGCCCCAATTTACATCGAAAAGTTGTTCTTCCGTTAATACTTTATCACTAAGCATTAATAAATCAGCCTGACTTACGAAGTAGTCATGAAGCCAGACATTTTTGTAATCAACGGAAATTTCTTTGATTATTGGTAACACTGACGAATCGCGAATATCAGATGTAGCTGGCTGACCCTTGAAAGCTATCCCCGTAAAAATAAATTTATCTAGAGGAATCCTCTTTAATGTCTCGATACATTTTTGTATCATCTTCTGCTCAATCGTTCGCCCAAAGGTTATTAATCGTCCAAGATCCGGATCATTTGACCTGCTTTTCATGATAAAAGCGTCCTTGGATAAGCACGGCCCTGACACGAAACCCGCTTTTTTTAACTTGTTTCGGTCATACCCTTCAGTCGAAATTTTTCGAATATGCTCGTAGTCACATCCTTGCTCCGAACACATCATTGCAAATAGATTTGCCATAGAGAATTCCATGTCACGGTAAGTATTACTAAGTAACTTAGCAAATTCTGCATTTTCAGGGGACTCAGCATTTATCAACTTAAAACCCAATCTTAGCAATAAACTTTTGGCTTCTTTCTCAAACTTAGATGGTGCTCCGTATATCTGGGGTAAGTGCTCGAGCTCGCTTAAAGCATCACCTTCGACTGTTCTTTCTGGAGCAAAGCAAACACCCACATCACTTCTACCCACCTCACACACGTAATGTTGAATCTCAGCAGTTACTCCTGAACTAACCGTGCTTCTCAAATATATAATTCCATTAGTCTTTAATTTATGGACTATATGTGAAACCGAATCCCTAACATAAGTTAAATTGGGTTGGGACGTTTGCTTATCAATAGGCGTACCAACCGTAATAAAAATACAATCGAGTTCCGCAGTCTCATCATTAATAAATAGGTTTTTGCCAATGGATTTTTCAAGTAATAGCGTTAGACCAGGTTCATAAAAAGTTGAATTTCCACTTGAAATAGCGTTAGCTTTAGCCATGTCTATTTCAAAACCAAATACTTTACAGCAACTATTTTTTGTCAAGTGCGCGCTTAAAGTTAAACCGACAAATCCAAGACCAACAATGCCAACGTGTATCATATCTATTAAATTCTCTTAAGTATTTCAAAAAGTGATTCTATTGTGTTTCTGTGCACATATTCGGTCGCATCGACTGTATTGTTTGCATTGTGAGAACCAAAAACCACATTTGGGAATGATCTCAATAAATTTTTATCACTAAGCGGCTCCACCTCATATACATCCAAGGCAACACCAGAAAATTTACCTTCGCTCAAGGAGCCAATCAATGCTTCTTCTTCTATTATGGGTCCTCGTGAAACATTTATGAGATATGCATCATTCCTCATTTCAGCAAGCCTTTTTACATCAAACAAACCTCTAGTTGCATCATTTAGATCACATGTAATGATCACCGCTTCATTCGACAACAACAGTTCTGAGAGGTCCTGTTTTTTATAATCAACGCGATCTACGTTCGGGTCACAGTAACTAACTTGACACCCCAAGGCATTCAATCGGCTGGCTACACCCTCTCCAATAGCGCCGAGACCAACAATTCCAACCTCCAAATTATTTAAAGTTCTAGCCGGCCTTTTGGGCCATTTAGAACCCATGATGTCGATATGCGTCCGCACTATCCCTCGAGTCAAGGCTAGCAAATATCCAACAGCCATTTCTCCAACAGAATCTTTGAATGCTCCGGGACTATATTTAAGTGCCAATCCTACTTTTGCTGCATAATTTGCATCAATTGAATCGATACCACTTCCCCATTTAGAAATCACCTTAAGCTTGGGTAAAAAATGATCAATGACTTTACTTGTAATCTGATCGTCTCCAGAAATCCATCCGTCATAAATATTTGCAATATTGAGACACATCTCCTCAGTTAAAAACTGACCACTCTCAACGAATTCAGCATCACAGCCAAAATCACCGAGCCAAGCTCTAAAGCGATCTTGATCGTTGAGCATCATTTGAGTCGTTACAAGAATTTTGAAGCTCATAGTCACAAAACCTCTCTCAGAGCATTGGCCACATTTAAATCCAGTTCGGTCTTAATTGCTAACCCAGAATAAGAACCCACTTTATAGTACCCAACGGCTCCCGAATAAGTACCTACCTGATTACTATCCTTAGCTGAAAGGTACGTATTAGAATCCCATTTTGTTGCGGCCCAGGTAATTCGTTGAGTCGGAAGAAGTTCTTGGGAATTGGTTTTAATTGTTTCGGAAAAATTCACTGGAACATTTTTATAGGCCACTTCAATTTGATCTTCAATGCAAGATAGGACGGTATTTAGCTCCGGGTTTTTAATACAAAAGTTTGCAAATTTTCTAATTTCCTCTGCAGCTAGAAGAGGAGTGATACTATGAATCTGTATTAAGGACTCACACTCTACACTTCTAAGGAAATCTTCAACAAACTCTTCGCTGGTCGAAGTGTTTGAACCTAAACTTTCAGGGCGAAGATGGAAGTTTACGCCATATTTTTGGGCGAAAGCCTCAAATACAGTTGACTCAGAATTAACATATATCTCATCAAATATTTCAGCTTTTTGACATCGGTAGATTGCATGTTCGATCAAGGTTTTATCGCCAAATAGTTCCAGATTCTTCTTTTTGAGCCTTTGGCTACCGAGTCTTGCTGGAATCATAGCTACTAATTTAGACATTAAACACCCTCTCCACGTAATCAACAATCATCTTATTCACTCCTCTTCCAAAGGCAACCGATCTTAAAGAAGTGCCCGCTTTGGCCATTTCAAACCAGCGTTCTTCAACTCCGCCGCACATCGAATAGTTACCGCCAGCCTCTCTAACAATTAGCGCTCCTGCCACATCATCCCAAGCTTTGGCCTCTAAACTAACATTGCCAATGAATTGGCCAGTAGCAACAAAGCATAGCTGTAATGCCTGTGAACCCAAAATACGTAAGTTTATCCCCCCGGGAATTTCTGCATCTGAATAACGTTGCGAGGCCCTGACAAACCCAGTACTTGTACCAACTAGATGTATCTTTGGTGTATTTATACTGATTGATGAACCATTCAATTGTGCACCGGCACTTTTAATCGCAGTATAAACATCAAAATTATCAAGATCAATCACTAACGCACATTGGATTTCACCTTTCTCTAACTTAGCAATAGATATCGCTTGATACTTAAGTCCCTGAAGGAAGTTCGATGTCCCATCTAGTGGATCTACAAGCCACCCTATATCCGCATTCATGCTGGAAAGGTCATCTTCCTCTGAATACACTGGTACTTGAGGATCTACTTTCTTGATTTCGCTCTTGATGATTGCTTGCAAGGCAAGATCTCTGCTTGTAACGGCATCATTATCAGACTTGTAAACATAGGACTCTGCATATGAACCCAAAATATCTTTAGAATCCGCAATAATTGCTTCGGCTAAATCAGTTAGAACTTGAAATTTCAGTTTATTTTTCAACAACAATCCTTAAATTTTCATTTTCATGTAACTGAAATACATCAGTAATACCGCCACTTGCGATATATAGAAATCCCTCTTCTAGAGGTAAGTTATGCTCTCTTATAATATCGATTGATTTCGCGACGATCTCTTCCACTGAGTAAATCAAGTTTTCTAATTTCCCTATAGCCTTAACGTCTTTCCCCGAAATTAGTTTAACGCTATTAATTGAATTCAATGAAATTTCTTCATAAATCAGAAGATCTCCCGCAGAACAATTATCACAAATACAAATCCAAGGGTCCCCATGTTTATTCTCTACCGATATAAATGGACATTCGATACCCCAGTGATACGCTTCTATTAAGTAGGAACCAATTTGACTATTGGTAACTCTTATCTTCGCTATGATTTCAAGCTCAGCTACTGGATAATTTTTTGGTATTGCGGAGTGAAATATATTATCGGCTGATATGGCCCCCAAAAGCACGCCATCATAATCAAAAAAAGCCGCACTCCGCAGATTAGATCCTCCTACTTTATAGCCTCCGATCTTATTACTAAGCTGATATTTTTTCAGTAACTGATAGGCGACCGATAAATCAGGATACATAAATCATGATACTTCATATATTTCAGTGCCAATAAGATAATCAACCATCGATAAAAGCCATATACTATGTGTGTTTTCTACTATGTTATAAGCATCGGAATCAACCCAAAATGACATCTTAGACAACTTAGATAGTGCGTTATGCTTGTGGCGCCCAGAAAACGATATCACCGGAATATCTTGAGACTTACAATATGTGGCAGCGGACACTATATTAGGACTTTCACCACTCACACTCAAAAAAATACATACGTCGCCGTTTTGATAATAATGTTTGATAGCTTCCTTATAGACATTCTCATAACCAAAATCATTTGAAAAAGCCGTCAATAAAGCCGAATCATGGAAGCACATTGAGGTAAGCTTGCCCTGCTTTGTAAAGTCAAGCGCAGCATGACTAGCGATCGATGCTGCAGCTCCGTTCCCGAACAGCATTAGCCTGCCGCCACTTCGCTTAACGTCCTCTAACAATTCGCCAAGCTGATTTAGCTGAGTGATAACCACATCATCCGATATAAAAGTTTTGTACGTATCCAAATATCTGTTTAAATCTATCATAACTAATCGATCTCCTAATAAAAATTGGTTAACCTCTTCGTCGCAATTTGAATGTATAAACTCAACTCATCGACTTTTACAACGACATTTAAGTTGTTAAGACATACTCTAACGAAAAATAATTAGTAGTATACTGCCAATAAGTGTGAATTCATCTGTACATATCAAAAGTAGACTTTTTTGTCACTCTTATGTCAGCATATGCCAACAGGCTATTAACTACATTTTTTATGTGCTCAAGTGCGCTATTCACAACCAAACTGCCCCTTTATAAATTAGCTCTATTAATTTTGTAGTCTGGAGTGCATCTTCATACTTAGCATGCGGATACTCAGTGCCATTTTTGATTGCAACTATAAATGACTCCATCTCTTCCTTCCATGACTCATTGACTTCGTAATGTAACTCAGAAATATCCATAATATCTTGATGATTTTTGTTAGGTTTTATAGTTAAAATTTCATCACCGTAGTTCCCTGAATTTGTTTTTAATCCATTCAATATCAACGATCCTTTTTCCAAGAAAATCTCGAGCGAGAACATATATCTCCACTGGGTTATAGTGCTATGAATTGAAGCTGATATTTTAGACTTTGTAGAATACAGATTGATAAATCCATTGTCATCGATTCCTGGCTTATTCAAATAACTAGTTGATAGAACTGCCTGAGCGCCATCAAAACCATTTGCCAAGTAAGTCATCAAATCTACCATATGAATTCCCTGGTCAATGAGAATCCCACCCCCATTTAAATCGACATTACATCGCCATGTATTCCTGTAACTATCATCAACCTCTTTTCCATAACGTCCTCGCATCCAAAGAATATTTCCTAATACCCGTTCTTTTATTAGCACTTTCATTTTTCTAATCGACGAATGTTGCCTATGATTGAACCCATAAGCTAAGACCTTTTCTTCAGAAATGTGAGCCTCAATTTGCATCAAATCTGCAGTTGACACTGCAGCTGGTTTTTCACAAAAAACATGCAAATTTGACCGAAGTGATTGAGCAACATATGAAGGCGCAAGCTTTGGAGGTACAGATATAATCACAGCATCGATATTTCCTAGGAGCTCATTAGCATCCTCAAAACGTCTAATTACACCCTCTCCTTGATGCACGCCAGGGTCAAAATACCCAACCACACTCACTCCAGGAACTGTTGCCAGCACCTTTACTCTAGTTTGTGAAAACCTGCCAAATCCAATAAATCCGATTTTAATCATTTTATATTTTCGCTAAGTTGAAAAGGGCTTCTCTCTAATGAACAAAACTAGCAATCGACATACGTTAATTAGCGAGTCTTCCATAAATATCTTCAGAAACATGAATCACTGCTTCACGCCTTGACATACCTTGCAAGGCAAACTCTGCTTTCTCTTTTTGAGTCCTATCGTTATAACCTTTAATGAGACATCTTTTATCAACATCAAAGTGTTTAATTGTTTCTTTAAATAATTGAGATCTAGAAACTTAGGCGACCTTTTGCTTGATTGCATAATGCCTTAAAAGCACAAATAAAATACTTAGCATTCCACCTAATAGTGCGCTTAAGATACAAATTAAAGCTCTTTTAGGCTCTGATTTTTTTTCCATTACTGCAGGAGGGTCAATGTAATCAAAAACGTAATATTGATTGGCTTCAATTAGGGTTAACTTTTTAGTTTCTTCTTGAAGGAGTTGAG
>MDTG01281321.1_pt1 | contig 11691 bp, 7 predicted proteins | sample 811421 | NCBI WGS metagenome assembly MDTG01 (sample SAMN05326645, study PRJNA326480) | marine metagenome | isolation source: seawater | place: Pacific Ocean: South East | collected 2011
AGCACCGTGGTCGTCGAGGGCCACATCGTCGAACCAAGTGGCAGAAGCGATCTGCTGAGCCCGATGATCGTGGATGAATTCCAGAAGATCAGGGCGCAGACGAGAATCAGAATGGTGGTGCATGCACTGAATGAGGCGAAGAGGGATGGTTTGCTGCGAACGATCGATGATATTTCGGAACTCGAGCGTTCCATCAAGATCCGAGCATCGGAAATCGACTTCATCATCAGTGGATTTCCGGTCATCGATTTCTTCGATGAAAACTCGACGGCCGTGGCGAGTCTGCTCTTCAACGATGGTAGAGCGGACTCTATTCGAAGCGCTATTTCGACGAGAGGTGGATTGAATCGGATGGAAGGGATCAGATCTCGAATGATGAATCGAACCAGGAGGAAGAGACCGGCGAGAAGAAGAATCAGGCGAAAGAAGGATGGGAGACGGACCAGGGCGTCGATCAGGCTCGAAAGCAGAAGCCAGGTGATGACCATGGAAACGATCAAGGCGAACGACCTGATGATCAGGCGGCCACGTATCCGGCGACGGACATCTTCCATGTGTTGGGTGAGGTCGATCATGTCATTCGCAACGCTCGCCTGAGCGTCCATTCGACTCCGAGAAGAGAAAGAAGAAGGATGAAGAAGAACCATGAGTTCCAGATCGACACCGTGATGGGATTTTCAATGAGAACATCTCGATTCGGAAGCGCATCGGGAAGATCCTCGAATGAATCCCCTTTCAGAACAAGTCCACCCGTTTCACGTGAGAACACTTCAAGGAACCCGTGATCGGGATCGAGGTTTCGATATTCATCATCAGGCATGCGAACCTGGATGGAGGAATTCATCGTGTCACCGAACAGTCCCTGGGCTCGGGGACTCGAGAACCGAAGTTCGAACTCCCCTTCATCAAGTGGAGTCCATTGAGCCGACCACTCCGCACCGTCGTTTTCACGAACCAGCTCCACTTCGGCGATCTGATCACCATCCGTGCCGGTGACGCTGATGATCACGAGATCATCAAGTTCGTCAGACACCAGTTCATCGAAGACACTGAGGCGAATCGTGGTGGGTGTTCCGGGTGAGGCTGCCTGTGAATCGAGTGAAAGTTCACCGATCCGACCACCTGAATCGATCGATTGACGTGCCATCAGGCGAAGTATTCCGACCCACCACCGATCGGTCAGGTCCTCACCGCGTCCGAAGCGCCATCTCCAGATGTCGTCGAAGGTGGAATAGATGATCTGACCGGCTCCGAATCGCATCATCACCACCCCGGGATGTCCGATCTCATCCTGATCGACGACTCGGGCCAGAATCTCGGTCGTGGGTTTCAATTTTCGATCGTCGATCCTTTGAACGGATCTGAGAAGTGACCAACCCGTGCTTCGCAATGACAATTCCGGGATCCAACCATCGATCGAAACCGGATCGACGACGAACAATCCGAGATCGGTGGCGGTCTTGGTGGGTTCCACCACGACTCCACCGGTGATTTCACCGAGGTCGAAGGGTGGACTGAAGGGAAGAAGATCCTCGAGAGGTGTCCCCTTCCAGGTCGAGGGAGTCGAACGCCCGCCACCAATCCAGAGGAGTCCCGTTCCTTCGGAGGCGACACTCTCGGAGAAGAGTTCAAGTTGTTGATCCGTGAAGAATCCGGCTGGAACATCGCCGATGATGATCAGGTCGAATTGGTCGAGTTCCTCATCGGTGCGTGGCAGTCTCTCGAGAGGAAGATCACCTTCCTGAGCGAACTCGAGGTCCGCTGAAAGAAGCATGATCGAACTGTCGATCGATTCTTCTCGAATCAGCAGGTTCTTGAGATATCGATATTCCCACCTGGGGTATCCCTCGATGTAGAGGATTCTGATCGGGCGATCGATGACGTCGATCCGGATGATGCGTTCATTGTTTCCGGCGATGAGGTCGTCATCACCGGCGATCAACTCCACTCTCATCTTTCGTGGTCCTGCATCATTGAGGGTCGCCGTGAGAAGGATCCGGGGGTCTTCGGGATCGATGACGACGGTTCGTTCGTCAAGGACGACATCCGTTTCATCATCACGAAGTCGTACGATCACTTCGGGGGTTTCATCGTTACCGGTGGTGGCGCAGGTGATGACGATGGGAACGGAATCCTTGACGAAGACGTTCGAAGGATGCTCGACATCGATGATGCCTATGTCGCTGACCGGTGAAGAGGAACCCAGGGCCACCGTGAACACGGGTATGGAACTCGCTTCAAGTCGTCTCAGAAGACCGCGGTCGGGAATCGAGGGTGTCCGACCGTCACTGAAGAGGATGATTCCACTCAAGGATCGACCGGTCAGCGCGTCAAGGACCGTTTCCATCGATCCGTTGATATCGGTTCGCCATCCATTGGGGGGTTCCATTCTCGGTGTGGTCCGCTCCCCTTCGCCATCGCTTGAATTCATCGGGAGTGAGAAGGGGTTGGATGCGAATCCGAACCATCTCAGATCACTTCGAGATGAAACCTGATCCAGAATCCCCTGATTCTCAAGAAGAATCGAATTGAGTTGTTCATCACGCGTGATCCTCTCCATGGACTCTTCGACATCCTTGATGTTCATCGATGATGATCTATCCAACATCGCGATCACCACATCACTTTCCACGCTCTCCCTGGGGAAGGTCACTTGTGGTCCGGTGATGAGCAGGACGAGGAGAAGGAGGATCGCTGTTCTGAGAGAGAAGAGAATGGCCCGGCTTGATCGCGATCCGCGCAATCCCCAGTAACTCCATGCCGCCAAGGCGATCGAGCAGATGAGGATGATGAACCAGAGACCCTCGGGCAATGGGTGGGCGAAAGTCAGACGAAGACCGGTCGCGTCATCGGGAAGGGTGCCCAGATCGAAGAATCGTCCGAGGAGGTCACGCATGGCGAGCCCCCTCACTCGTTCCGGTGTTCACTTCCATGACCCTGGCATTTGAAAAACGTCTGTTCAGGATGGTTTCAAGGAACACGATGATCAGAACCAGAACCAGAAGGAGGATCGACAAGGTCGAACCGTTGCGATCATCCGAGAATCTGTCTTGAATGTCCTTGAACTCGCTGACCTTCCATGGACCGAGGTTTTCAAGCCAGCGCTGAACCCTTTCAGTGGTCACCAACGTCGGATCACACGCCTCGATATCGGGGTTGACGGCCAACGAGGAGATCATGCGACCGCTCGAATTCAGAACTCTCCAGCCGCCCGTCTGGATCAGGGGTTCGAGTGGTCTTCCCTCTTTCGAAAGAGTGATGGATCGTCCGGTGGTCGACACCAGTTCCCGCGCTGCAACAAGGGGTATCTCGTCGTCCGATCCGGAGATCACGGAACGAGACTCCGACTTGAGACTCGAACCACGTCGAATCAGTTCCTGCATGAGAGGAACCATGAGTGGTTTCACGGGAAGGTTGGTCCATTGTTCACTGGGAGAAGCGGCCAGAAGCGCGATCGCACCGGACCGCTCTTCGTTCGTGTCCCACACCACGAGAAATGGACGGTCGTCATTGCCGGCGAGAATGGTCTCGGCTCTTGAATTGGTGTTGTCGATGTCGATGAGACGTGACACCGTGATCGGTGATGACAGATCATCCAACTCGTCGTCGATCATCGAAAGAATGTCGGTCTTCCCGTGAATGGAGGAAAGTCCGATCGGCTCCGACGAGGTGATGACCTCGGGGTTCGATTCGAGATCGGGGTCGAAGGTGGACTTGAATTCATCAAGCCAATCATGAACGATCGAGTCCTGTGGTGGTGTGAAGAGAATGAACCCGCCTGATTTCGAAAAACGGTCGAGTGCATCCCATCCGGATGATTGAAGGAGATCGGGTCGGTTCACGATGACTGCGTCGAATGATTCAAGTCTTCTTTCGTCGATTGAAACGGGGTCCAGAAGATCGATCGATATGGATCCGCTCTGGGTCGGATCGAGTGAACGCGTCATCCATTGCGTGGAACCGACATTCTCGACGCTGGCGGCATCGAGAAAATCCTCTCTGTCGATCATCGCGACCCTGATCACATCAGATGTGTTCGCGACACGAGAGAGTTTCGAGGCGTTGGGGAGGATCCGTTCATCGATGATGGCGTCGATGATGGTGGAGCCGTCGGTGGCGGCGTCTTCGGTGCGGACGAAGAACTCGAACTCCAATGATGATCGATCGCTTCCCGCTGGAATGGAGAGACCGCGTGGTGGGGTGCCGTCGGTGGCGGTGCCGGTCAGTCGAATCGTGTTTTTCGTCGCCCGGGAGACATCACCAAGTCTTCGCACTTCGATGTCCGCGATCATCGTGGATGATGATGAGAGTTCTGAAAGTGATTTTCTGAAGGACATCGACTCGATCGCGAGAATCGATTTCGGTTCTGTGAACGGTTGATTCGTGAAAAGCTCGACGCCCTCGAGATCATCCCAGGTGATTCGTTCAAGTGGTGTGAAATCGAGCGTGCTCGACGAGGCGACGAACGCTCCCCTTCTCGAAGAACCGATCATCACGACGGTGGAGGAAGGTGATTCGGACGACGACTCGATGAGAGTGCGTGCGGACGTCATCGCGGCGGTGAGGTTCGAAGAGGTCGGGCTGGGCTCGAGTGAGCGAAGCGTCTCTCGAACCCGCTCCTTGTTGATCGTCGGTTGGTCGATGATCGGTGCGCCCGAACGAGCGGTTCCCACGAGGGCCATCTTCGTGCCCGCGGGAAGGGAGTCGATCAATTCGACGGCTTGTGTGATGTTGCGTTCGAGTTCGGGGATACCCTCCTCGTCACGGATACCCGAGACAACACCGTCATCGACGATGAGCACGACCAGTCCGGAACCGATCCCGGAAAGCGGTGAGTTCCGGATCAAAGGTTGTGCGAGGGCCGAACCAAGCAGGAGAAGTGCAAGACATCTCAAGGTGAGGAGAAGGAGTGATTCGATTCGAGATCGGCGACGATGACGTCTGACCGCCTCGAGAAGCAACCGCATCGCGGCCCACTCATGAGTCTTTCTCCTGTTCTTGAACAGAAGATGGATGATGATCGGAAGCGTCATCGCCAGGGCACCGGCGACAGCCAGACCTGTGGTCACGAAAGCCATCAGCCACCACGCTTTCCGACGTGGGATTCTCTTCGAGCGAGAAGACGTGCGAGAGGGGGACCTATCGAATCATGGGTGTCGAGAAGCTGATGATCGAAACCGTAGGCCCGGACCAGATCACGTGTTCCTTCGAGTTGTTCCCGGAGCACATCGAGATACGTGGATCTCAGGGATCTCGGATCGACGTTGACCCTGTCCTCACCTTCCATTCCGATGAATGGTGCGGGGGTGTCCAGATCGAAGGTCAACTCCGTTCTGTCGAGCACCTGGACGAGGACCAGATCGTGACCGTGATGCTTGAATCGTGAAAGCATCTCCTTGAGTTCGCCGTGATCACAGAGGAAGTCGGAGATCATGAAGAACAACGAGCGATTGTCGGTCTTTGAAACGGCCTGGTCGGCGACGCGAACGTAGTTCGTGGCACCCTTCGTGTCATGATTCCCGAGGGTGTTGATGATGGCGCGCCACTGTTCACGCCTGTTCGATCTTCTGATGTCCGTGTGAAGTCCGTCGCTGAAGATCCCCGCACCGATCCGGTCTCTCTGTTGAAGACAGAGATGGGAAAGTGCCGCCGACACCGCGGTGGCGTGATCGTACTTCGTCCAGCGTGAGAGTCTCGAACCCGCGGCGGTGCCCCCCCACCCCTTTTTCGAATCGAGAGAACCGTATCCCATCGATCCGGATGAGTCGACGAGAAGGATGGTGTCCAGATTCGTCTCCTGTTGATATTGCTTGAGATAGAGCTTGTCGGTTCTTCCGTAGACCTTCCAATCGAGATGTCTGATCTCGTCACCCGGAACATATTGACGGTGTTCCGCGAACTCGACGGCGAGACCCTTGAAAGGTGAACGGTGCATCCCGTTCATGACGCCTTCGACGATCATCTTCGCACGCATTTCGAACGGAGCTATCTGTGCAAGTGTTTCAGGCGCCAGATATCGATCGGCGTTGACCTTTTGTGAATCATCCATGGAAAGAACCTTGGAGTTTGATGGCGTCTGTCACTCGATGGATGAATCGATCCTGGTCGAATCGGGATCGTTTCGATTCTCGACGGGTATCGATCCAAGGAGCTCCTGAATGACGTTGTCACTCTGAACACCATCGGCTTCGGCGTTGAAGTTCGTGATGATCCGGTGTCTCAGAACGGGAAGGGCCACGGCCTGGATGTGTTCGGGCATGACATGGGTCTCACCATCGAGAATAGCCTTCGCTTTCGCAGCCATGATGAGTGATTGGCCGGCACGCGGTCCCGCGCCCCAGCTGAGGTAATCACGAACCATTCTTGGAATGTCGGTCTCATCGGAACGAACCCTGGTCGAACGAACGATGCGGAGTGCGTAACGGGCGACATGATCCGCGACGGGAACGGATCGGATCATCGATTGGATGCGGAGACATTCCTCTCCGGAGAGAACCGTCTGGGGTTCTTCGTTGGTTCCAGTGGTGGTCTTCTTGATGATCTCGAGCTCCTCCTCGGCGGAGGGATACCGAACCTTGATGTTGAACATGAAGCGGTCGAGTTGGGCTTCGGGAAGCGGATACGTTCCCTCTTGTTCGATTGGGTTCTGAGTGGCGAGCACGAAAAACGGTCCCGGGAGTTCGTGTCTCACACCTCCGGCGGTCACCTGATGCTCCTGCATGGCCTCGAGCAACGCAGCCTGGGTCTTGGGTGGGGTTCTGTTGATTTCATCGGCGAGAACGACGTTCGAGAAGATCGGTCCCTTCACGAAACGCAGGGATCTGGTGCCGGTCGTCTTGTCCTCCTCGATGACTTCGGTTCCGGTCATGTCCGAGGGCATGAGGTCGGGTGTGAACTGGATTCGTGAGAAATCAAGAGACAGCGTCTTCGCGAGCGTCGAGATCATCAATGTCTTGGCAAGACCGGGAACACCTTCGAGGATCGCATGCCCACCACACAACATCGCAAGCGTGGTCTGTTCGAGAACCTCGTCCTGGCCGACGATCACCTTCGAGACCTCGCGACGGATCCGATTGAAGGTGTCGTTCACCGTTGAAGCCGTTTCGACGAGATTGGTCTCATCGAATGTCTGCTCGTTGTTCATGTTTCGTCCGACCTGCGAAGGAGTGAATTGCATTCGAATTAAGGAATCGTCCAGTGATGATTGACTGAGTATACTCCTCGAAACCACGAATATTCGTGTTCTTTCGAACCAATCGAATCTGAGTGAACCATCTGATGCCGGAACTCCCAGAAGTGGAAAACGTGCGACTTCTCCTGGAAGGGACGCTGCATCGACACGTGTTCAGAAGCGTGGTGATCAATCGACTTGATGTGATCAAGTCGACCCGACCGGTTCCTCGCGATCGTCCCGGACGTCTGTTGGTGCATGGATCGTTGACCGCGCTTCATCGGCATGGCAAGAGACTGGCGCTCGAGGTCGATGATGGCCGTGTCCTGGAATTCAGCCTCGGCATGAGTGGCCAGCTGCTCGTGGATCCCGGTGCGTCGGGAGAGACCCCGAACCATGCACATCTCATCTGGACACTCGACCATCCGAGATCAGGTGAAACCCATCGGCTCATCTGGAGAGACCCCAGACGATTCGGGGGCATCTGGGCCTGGCCCGACATGGACGCGATGATCGAACGAAAATGGTCGAAGATCGGATCGGATGCACTCAAGATCGAATACGAATCCTTTCGTGATCGGATCAAGCGAACACGCCGGCCGATCAAGACCGCTCTGCTGGACCAGGGTTTGATCGCAGGGGTCGGAAACATCTACGCGGATGAAGCGCTTCATCGTGCTGGGATCAGACCAAGACGAATGTCGTCACGAGTCAGGCTTCGAGAACTCGAACAGCTCCACCATGCGATTCAGGTGATTCTCACGGAGGCCATAGAAGCCGGTGGATCGACGATTCAGAGTTTCAAGGACCCGAGGGGTGGGGAAGGTCGCTATCAGGGCGCACACGCCGTCTACGGGCGAGGTGGGGAATCCTGTCGCACCTGTGGATCGAGGATTCGGACCATGACTCTGAACGGTCGGAGCACATGTTGGTGTCCGGAATGTCAGAAATAATGCCCCAGTAGGATCTTAGGAGTGATGGCAAGGCTCACTGAGTTGTCCTGAGCCTGTCCACATGTGGGGAAGCATCTGACCCGGTCTTTTCCCGTCAGCTTCTTACTCTTCTCTTTGGAGAGAGAGAATGAATTCTTACTCATCATCTCCGTAAAAGACCCGGACGGTTTCTGGGCAATAGTTGGGGGTGGAGTTGCAAGGTGCTCTATAAAAACAACTAACAAGACCTGTGGGGCTGTGTTTAATCTGACAGTTACATGACTCTTGCACGTGCACAGCTGTCTCTCAAATCCACCCAGGATCACAGGCCCAGATCGAAAAGCGTGACCGCCAGCCACTTTCACATCTCCGAGCGATGACAATCAGTGTGTTCGAAAACAATTTATCCACATCTTCCCGTCACCCTTCGAAGGCTCGGTGGACCCCCGTTTTTGAAGGCCTGAGGGTCGATTGAAAACCATCAGAGCAACGACTCGAATCACCTTTTTGAACCAGATCCGGGGTCACACGAACAGCCGTGGTGTGTTCGTTCTTCCGACCGGACCTCTGGATGACAGGTTTGAAAGGGAAGATCCGAGTGGATCAAACACTCGATTCATCGAGCAGGGACCGTTCGATTCGCTCGACATCGTTGGCCAGGCTCGGGTCATTTTCACGCTTCGATGTGATCTGTCTGACCGCATGCATGACCGTGGTGTGATCTCGGCCACCGAAATAGCCACCGATCTCCTCGAGACTGAATCTCGTGTGTCGTCTGGCGAGCCACATGCAGACTTGTCTTGGAAGCGCGATCGACTTGTGCCGCCTCTTGGAGAGAAGGTCGGTCAGCTTGATGTCGTAATACTGGGTCACGGTGTCGATGATCGACTGGATGGATGGTTGACCATTGGTCTGTCCACTCGTGACACCATCATCCGACAAGGCCGATTTCGCCAGTTGAAGGGTGATCGGCTGGCCGGAGGCCATGGCGTATCCGCGAACTCTGGTGAGGGCACCCTCGAGTTCCCTCACGTTTGAATCGATCTTCGCCGCGACATAGGCGGGTACTTCCGCTGGAAGGTCCAGTCTCTGGAGTTCCGCCTTCGATTGCAGGATCGAGACTCTGGTTTCGAAACAGGGCTTGTCGACCCGGGCGACCAGGCCGCAATTGAATCGACTGACCAGGCGCTCTTCAAGATCGGGAATATCGTTCGGCGGTGCATCCGAACTGAGGATGATCTGCCGACCCGACTGATAGAGCGTGTTGAACGTGTGGAAGAACTCCTCCTGAGTCTGTTCACGTTTGGCGAGGAAGTGAATGTCGTCGATCACAAGGATGTCCGTGGTTCGGAATCGTGAACGGAACTCGTTCATTCGTCCAGCTTTCACGGCATCGATGAACCAGTCCATGAAATTGCTGCACGACGTGTAACAGATCTTCGTGGTGGGTTGTCGGTTGAGAATCGACTGACACATCGCCTGAAGGAGGTGTGTCTTGCCAAGACCGACGCCACCATGGATGAAAATCGGGTTGTAGGCGCGTCCAGGATGTTCCGCGACCGCCATCGCTGCTGCATGGGCCAGCCTGTTTCCCGGTCCGACCACGAAATTCTCGAAGCTGTAGTCAGGTGACAACAACATCTCTTCTGAAAAGAGCGGGTCACCATCATCCTGGGCACCCATGTTTTCAGATGGCAGATCGGTCGCTGAAGGGACCCTGTCCTCTTCACTGCCGACGAAATGAACACTCAACAAACGCCCGGTGATCGCCTGTGCCGCTTCTGAAAATTGATCGGTGCAGACTCTCTGCAGGTAACGAAGCTGGACCGGCTCGTTCACGAGCAGTCTCAGAACTCCGTTCACCACCCCGATGGGCTCGATGTCATCGAACCACTGTCGACACATGTTTCCATGGTGATGTCTCAGATACGTGATCAGATCCTGTTGCAACGTCATTTCAGGCGTGTAGTCGTTTCGCTGCAATTGGTTTCGTGACTTCTTCATCAGAAGGCGGTCTCACAGGATCAGTCGTGTTGTGTGGTGCAAAACAAAGACAGGTCGAGAAACCTTCGGATCACGCATATGAGGCATGACCTTCGTTTCTCACATCAAATTGGATCGTCTTTATTGAGATCGATCTGGACGCACGGGTGATGAACGATTGCCCACCGTCATCACCCACGCTTCTCGAACTTACGATCGCGCGATCTGATCGTCAACTCAATTCAAAGATCAATCAACCACCGACCGCTTCCAATTGCCCTTCAAACCGTTTTTTGTTCGATTTGAAATCCATCAGAAAATGTGTTCTCTCGATATGTCGACCATCTGAGAGTTCCTTGAGGATCTTGTGGGCGAACCCCAGACTCGTCCTTCTCGACACATGTGTGATGACAACGTGCTCCGCTTCCCATTCATCAAGAAGCTCGACCAGATCGGTCACGTGCAGGTGTTTTCCGATCTTGGCTCTTTCCTTGTGTTCCTCTAGAAAGAAAGTGCATTCAGTGACCATGATCCGTGCTTTTCTGAATGAATCACACAGCAACGCGTCGCATTTTCTGGTGTCACCGGTGTACGCGATGATTGGAAGTTCGATCAACTCCGTGATCTCCACCCCATCCGTCTTGAGGTCCTTGATCCTGTCCTGGGGGAGCTCTCGGTACTCAGCCTTCAATTTGCTGCGCTTCTCCACCACGACATATCCCTGGCAGGGACTGGTGTGGTCCATCTCCACGCTCTTCAGAACGAAGTTCCCCTTCAACGCAAGTTCATTTCCTTCAGTGAGTTCTATGATTTCACATGGCGTGCTCTGGCCTTCCAATGGGTGCCAACTCTTCAGCATTTTCGAGAGGTCATCGGCAATACCGGGATGACAGACGATTCGACCCACCCCGAGCTTTTGAAAATATCGCTGACTCAACCAATACGGCAAGGCACCCAGGTGATCCATGTGTGCATGTGAAAGCGCCACGGTCTTCGCCGTCAATGAGGCCCTGGTGCACTGCCCCATGTCGAAGTTGAGATCAAGTTCCGGGACCTGAATGACGGTCTGTTCCCCGGCCACACTGATCCCCTGCAATCTATAGGGAGGGAAATAGAGGTAGCCGAGCTGCCCCTCACGGGGTGGCATCTTTGGAATCATGTGAATCCTCCTACTGACGCGTTTTCACGCGTCATGGGGTGTTTGAAAGGTCCAACTGTATCAACAGGTCCGAAAAGGTGTGTAATTGACCCAACTCCATGCGAAGAAACGGACTGGACGAAAGTGAGAGACCTTCTGGACCGATTCTAGAAATAGGAGGCGAGTGTTCGAACACGCTCGAAATCACATGGAACGACCCCGAAGCCGACTTGCCAACGACCCACGGTTTTCACGAATGGTTTCAGACTTCGCGGATGCCATGGTCATCCGGACCGAGGCGTTCGCTGATGCGCTGAAGCGATCCGACATCACGAAACTGTCGACGCTCTCCCATAAATTGAAGGGCTCCGCCGGAGGATATGGATTCGATTCGATCTCCGATGCAGCCGCCCGTCTCGAGCAGGCCACCCTTGAAAATGAAGCCGATCTCTCATCGGTCTCAGAGC
>MDTG01072267.1_pt1 | contig 11690 bp, 10 predicted proteins | sample 811421 | NCBI WGS metagenome assembly MDTG01 (sample SAMN05326645, study PRJNA326480) | marine metagenome | isolation source: seawater | place: Pacific Ocean: South East | collected 2011
GCATTTCTATTTCATTAAGCTTCTGCCTTTTCTCAATTTAAAAAAGTATTAAATGGAGCTTATTTTATAGACTACTATTCCTCTGCTTTTGGTGAAGCAGGCTCATGTTTTTCCGTGCTGCCTCCTGCCATTTGCGAGACGAGTATGCTAATTTCGTAGAGAATAATTAATGGCCCGGCCATCAGAGTTTGAGTAAAAACATCTGGAGGTGTCAATATAGCTGCCCCTATGAATATTACAACTAAGGAATATTTTCTGTTTGTGCGCAGCCAATTAGCGTTCAGTATGCCAAGCCTGGTAAGGATGAATGAGATAGTTGGCAGCTCAAAAACTAGTCCAAATGCGAATAAAAGGTGGATTGTAAGCGATAGGTAACTAGCCATGCTAAGTGTAGGCAGAGTAAATTCATTCTCAAAACCAAGAAAGAAATCATAGCCTAGGGGAATCACAATAAAGTATCCGAAAAGCCCCCCACCTACAAAAAGAGGATAAGATAGAAGCATGAATGGCCATACTGCTTTACGTTCTTTTAAATAAAGTGCAGGCCTTACAAACAACCAGATTTGTCCAAGTAGGTAAGGGAACGTCAAGAACAGGGATGTATATAACCCGATGCGCAGATATGTGAAAAATGGCTCAGTTAATTGAATGAAAACTAGTGGTATGTTGCGCAAATCTAATGGCGATCGAAAGGCTGATAAAATCGGCTGGTCGAGTTCCATTTCTATTACAGTAGCCCCAACGAAAACTAAAAATATTACTATAATTACTCGGACAACCCTTCTTCGTAATTCTCCAAGATGGGAGGTAAGCGGCATAGGTACATCTTCTGAATGTTCCTGGTCTTCATGCTTATTTTTTTGTTCAACAGGCATTTTTCTCAATTTTAAATTAAACACACTTTATAATCTGCTATAGTTATCATGCTCCTAAAAAAAATAGCTTCAGTCTTTTTGTACACACATCTTATGAATTATTTTGATTGAATTGTACATAAACATTAAACCGTAAGCCCACAAGTTTTTTACCATAAATTTTTTACATATGCACGGTAAACACTTCATTAGATATTAATGCGAGATGAAGAGCAAAATATTTTCTTATAAATTATTTAAATGCATGTTTGTTTCAATTAATAGCAAAATTTTAATTTATATTTTATTGATTGTTTATGTATTTAATCACGAACATGCTTTTGCCGAGGAACACGAAGGCGTTAATAATAAAAATGTTTATCTACTTTCCCGAAGTATGAAAATTGGGAATGGACCAGTTAAGGATGCCATTTTCTCAGCAGATGATCAGCATGCTTTTGTCTTGTCCGGAAGTTCATCTATTGAAATTTTCAGAACTCAAAGCGGTAAAAGGGAACGTATTATTAACAATCGAGAACATGAGGCTCTTTCAATTGTGCTTCATAAGGCTGGAAAATTGGTTTTAACCGGAGGGAAAGATGACACAGTAAGAATTTGGGAAATAAATCAAACAACTGCAAAGTCAGTTTTGCGAGGGCATCTGAGTTCTATTTCTGTTCTTGCAATTAATCATGGAGGGTCAATTCTGGCTTCAGGTAGCTTGGATGGGACTGTTATATTCTGGGACATTAATGAAAAAAAACTTCTTAAATCTTTCAAGGTTACCACTAAAGGGAGTGTAAAAAGTCTGGGCTTTCATCCAAATGGAAATATTCTCGCTATTGGAGGAGAAGATGGAAGCTTACAGTTCATAGATATAAATAAAATGAAAATTCAATTTAAATTTCCAAGTCATAAAAAGGCCGTTACGGCGCTTGATTTTAGCCTAAATGGAGATCTATTTGTATCTTCTTCTGGGGATGGAAAGTTGATTGTCTGGGATTGGGGAGCGAGAAAACAACGCTTTGCAATTGATATCAAAGATCCGATTACTGATTTAAGCATCCATCCTATGCGTAATGAAATTGCTTTAGCAACTGCAGGAGGCAGCCTTGAGACATGGAGCTTGTCTGAAGGGACTCAGTTACATACCATTAATAAATCTGAAACTGCGCTTATCAGCCTTGGATATGACAGTCATGGACAAAGGATTATAACCGGTCTGGCAGACGGAACAGTTCAAATTTGGGAATATGGGACTTCACTATACCAGAAAAAATTACGTGGTCATGAGCGTTCTGTAGAAACGCTTGATTTTTCAAATGATAACAAGCTCCTTATGAGTTCGTCATCAGATAAAACTTTACGTATTTGGGAGTTAGATTCGAAAAACGATTTTCGTAAAATTGATATCGGTAACCATAGGGTTCAGGATGCCAAATTTGCGCCAGACAGTAAAAGTTTTGCAACCGCAGGTGCAGACGGTTCAGTAATTATTTGGAATACTCAAAATGGAAGCCGTCTGAAAAGCTTGCGATATCATAAAGGCAAAGTAAATGCACTCAGTTTTCATAAGGTACAATCTGCTCTTCTTTCTGCAGGATCAGATAGGAAATGGGTACTTTGGGACTTGAAATCCGGTGAAATTATGCATTCTCGTCAAGCTCATAATTCACAAATTCTGGCTGCCTCGATTTCTCCTGATGGGAATATATTTGCGACAGCCGGAGGAGACTTTATGGTTATGCTATGGAAATACCCAACAGGTGAGCCACTTGCTAAACTAGTAGGTCACAAAAAACCTGTTACGTCATTGGAATTCAGTCCCGACGGAAAGTTCTTGGCAAGCGGAGGTCAGGATCATCAAATTTTTATCTGGAGTATTAAGCCTGAAATTTCAAAAAATCCCCTACTGAATTTTGAGGGGCACGAGTTCATTGTAAGTCAGGTAATGTTTTCAAGCGATGGGAAAGCATTGATTTCAATTTCCAAAGATAAAACAATGCGTTTGTGGGAAGTAAAGAGTGGAAAAATGTTGCGAATTCTGCATGGAGACAATACGCCGCTTATTGCGAGCTCGCTTAGTCCCGACGGGAAATTGATTGCAATAAGTAACCTTACAAATGACATTTCCATTCTGAATTTTCCATCAGGCATTCCAGAACTAGAGAAAAATTCTGTCTCAGATGATTCGGGTGTTGAAAAAGATGCAGCAGGTATCCGGGCTTCCGAGCCAGATCAAATTTCATCCAAAAAAGTCTTTATTAACCTTGATGATTTGGATGAAACCGAAAAATGGCAGATGACTGCGGAGGAATTACGTGCTTATTCTGTGCCTGAAAATACTGAAAATTCAAAGAATCATTCTGAGCAGCAAAATAAACTTAATCAGCTACTAAAATCAAAAAATACCTGTGGTCAGGCTACTGAAATGGAAGACCTTGCGTTTCAGATTTTAAACTCTGTTCCTAATGATTTGGGAGCTTATCATGCCCTGGCAAAGACCACTATTATGAATCAGAATTTTATTGCATTGAAGTTGATTGTTATGTCAGAGGTGTATTCGGAATTGGACCAGAATCATTATAACTATTTGCCTATAATGGATATCCGAAACATGTTTGAAAAATTAAGGATTGAGATCTTTGATCAATCATATTTACGTGTTGGAAACAGACAAAATTTGAATTTTCAAAATTGTGAGGGCAAAACTATAGAATTTACGCTTTCAGATATTTCCAGAAATTTGCGTTTCCCAGTCGAGTTTCTTAAAAAGATCAGTTCAACTCCAGGCTTTTTAAATTTTAGTGAGCTCATGAAATTATCTGAAAGTGAATTTCAAAGCAAAATTTTTACAGAAATTGACAAGAGATTAAACACCAGTGCACTAAGGCTATCTTCACGAATTTCATGGTCTGTGGTAGATAAGGAAAATGAAATTCCTTTTGGTACATTGAATATAAATCTTGAAAAATCAATAGCATTAAAAAATGAAGGGGTTGCTTCATTTCAATTGAGAAAAGAGGGAGGTCAATGGCATACCTATCATACCGATCAGGACAACAAAGTTGTTATGCATCTGCCTGCAGGAAAATATTACCTTAATGTTGCCGGGATTTTACGAAAAGCTTTTTTTATGATTGCAAGGACTCAATTCAAGATTTCAATTGAATGATTTGTCGTGAACAAAAAATTCGTATGTGATTATTAATGATTTGTGAGATTGGGATTAACTGATGAAAGTTAAATTTTCATAATTGCTTATGCTTTCGACGACTAATTAAGGACTTTTTTAGATTTAGTATTTTAAAATGGATTCAGTTTCAGTAAATTTAGCCTTGCATGGTGAATTGAGTGCAAACCTTGTTGGATTCTGCCGTCATCTTCGCCTGAATGGGCTAAAGCTTGGGATGGGAGAGCAGATGGAAGCATTGCGTGCACTGGAGCAGGTGGATTTTGAAAACGAGAACTCTTTCAGAATAGCTCTTCGTACCACACTTGCAAAAAGTACTAAGGAACAGGAAATATTTGATGAACACTTTCATCCATTTTGGGATGTTTGGGATAATGCTGAAAATTTATACAACAAGTTGAATACAAAACAAGAAGAAACCTCATTAACAAAAGTTGAACATAAACCAAAAAACCAATCTTTTGTTTCAATTAACGACTGGCTAAGCCAAGATGATTATGCCATAGAGGAAAAAGAATCTGCTGGTTACAGTCCTTTTGAAACTAAATCTGAACGCGATTTTAGCACATTTCAGGCAGATGAGCTCTCAGAAGTAATGAGTCTTATAAATGAAATAGGCAGGGCGCTGGCTACAAGATATGCACGACGTACAATGGAAACAAAAAAACGGAGAAAGCTTGATTTTCGAAGAACTATGCGCCTTAGTTTGCGTCGTGGAGGAGAAATAATAGATTTGGTACATTACCGACGCAGGCGGCAGCGTCTCAAACTTGTATTGTTGTGCGATGTAAGCAAGTCAATGGATCTTTACAGTCGTTTCCTAATCCAGTTTATATATGCTTTTCAAAGTGTTTACAGACGTATTGAGACCTTTGTATTTGGTACATCGCTGCACCGTATCACTGATATCCTTCGTGATGAAGAACTTTCAAATGCGCTTGAATACCTTTCCTTATCAGTCAAAGACTGGTCTGGAGGTACAAAAATTGGAGCATCACTTGATCAATTCGTCTCAAATTACGGTATCAAGCTAGTTGATAGTCTGACAGTGGTACTTATAATCAGTGATGGCTGGGACACAGGTGAATTAGATTTACTAGAAAATAATATGCATTATTTGCATAAAAATTCCAGATATGTACTTTGGCTGAATCCACTCAAAGGAAGCCCAAGCTTTCAGCCTAGTACACGTGGGATGCAGACAGCCCTGCCTTATATTGATTATTTTTCATCAGCTCATAACATAATTAGTCTTAGAAACCTTGTACGCCAGTTGACACTGATCCAGTCGGGATAAATTAGTATTCTTTTTTTAGAGTGCTTACTGGGTTGCTGAAATTTATGATGAGGAATGATTTAAGTGCATTAATTTAAAATTAAATTTTATTTTGACTTGAGCCTTGACTTTATACGCTTTCGAAAATTACGCTCCTACAATTAAAGAAACGTCTTTCATTGCACCCAATGCAAGTCTTATTGGCCGGGTGAAAATAGGAGAAAAATCATCTGTGTGGTTTAATACAGTTCTTAGGGGAGATATGGAAAAAATCACTGTCGGAGATGAATCTAATATACAGGATTTATGTATGGGTCATGCTGACCCAGGATTTCCTTTGGTTGTTGGCAACAGAGTAACAATAGGCCACAACTGCGTGTTACATGGTTGCAAAATTGAAGACGACTGCCTGATTGGAATGGGTACGATTATAATGAATGGTGTAAGAATTGGAATGGGAAGCATAATAGGTGCTGGTTCAGTTTTACTGGAGGGAATGGAAGTTCCAGAATTTTCCATGGTTGTAGGTTCACCAGCAAAGGTTAAAAAATCTTATGATGAAAGTATTTTGGAAAATATCAGGGAGTCCGCGAAAATATATGTTTTGAGATCGATTACCTACAGGGAAATGAATAACTTTGTATAATAGTGGGTGATACTATAGCTTAACTGTTTTTGCTAATAATTTATTTAAATCGCAACCTGGTCATTTTTAAGATACTAAATTTTCATTTATGGATCCATCAAACAGGGGCTTCAATGTTCATTTAACATTATAATTAAAAGTTTTTTTGACATTTATGTCACTTATTCCTCTTTAAAACTCAGGATTTTAAAAACCATAATTTCATTGGCTTTTGTAAATTCAATCAGAGTAAAAAACTTTTGATAATTTTTAATTAATAACTATGGTGAATAATGAATTTGAGTAACAGATTATTTTAAAAGGGCGGGTAGTGATGAAGTTATTAATTTTAAATTTGAACCAGTTTATATCTTTGCTTGAAATGTCAGGCAGCAATTTCATTAGATTCCCGAGCGTTAAGTATTGCACTAAATGCTGTTTTGAGCTCTTTGGGGCTAAGTTCGGTTAGTTCTGTGTAATCGCTGTTCAAAGTGTCATTTATGAATCGGAGTTTCGGTTCCTTTGAAACATAGCCCAATTGATTCAACTGATGATCCAATGTTTCGAAGACTCTGTTCCGCAGCTGTTCATTTGTCTTTATGTCCTGTGCCAGAATCTTTCTTCCATAGAAACTGTTGTTATTTTTCTCAGCTTTGAATGACTGCTTTGATAGGGTTTTCTCTCCTCTTAATTCTACTGCAACTATCACTGATGTGATAATTACCGAAGTAATGCAGAAAATTAATAAAGCCATTTCCATTTTAATCCTCTTTTGCTAGATACACAAATTTGTTTCAGCGAAAACAATGCAGAAAATAGACCAGTATTTCTTCCAAAAATTTACAACCATATTCGGTTGCAATTTGAAAGGAGCATTAAGGAAGATTGTTTTAGGTTAAGTCCTGTGATTAACTTGAGGCGGGTATTAATAAAATTTCCGCAATTATGCTCAATAAATTCTACATAAAATTATTTAAAAATTTCTTCCTGCTATACTCTTTTTTTCTGGTTGCAAATTTTTAATATTGATGTGAGTTTTTTTTGATTTTGGAAGTTTTTTTAAAGAATTTTTTATGGAAAAACTCGCTGGAATAAGCAAATTTTGCCTGCAATTACCTAATATAAAAACTACCCCTTTCTGGCATTGAACTTGTATTACAATTTGCAATCAAAAACTGGATAAACACTTAATTATTGTCTAAATGAGCGTTTATAGAATAAGTCGATTTTGTAAATCCCTACTACTTTTTTTCATAGCAGTATTGATTACAACGCCATTATGGGGAGTTCGAGTTAAAGATGTGGCTGCTTTAAGAGGGGCTCGTGACAATGAACTTATCGGATTCGGAATTGTGGTTGGTTTAGACGGAACTGGAGATTCTCAGGAAAGTCTACTTTCACGTAAGCCAATAGTGAATGCTTTGGAAAGGATTGGCATCAGCTTAGAAAGTCAGGATATTTTAGGACGCAGTATAGCTGCTGTTTGGTTAACAGCAACGTTACCCCCCTTTTCCAAATCTGGACAGCGCCTAGATATAACAGTTGCAACAATTGGTGATGCGGTATCCCTTCGTGGAGGAATCCTGATCATGGCTCCCTTGCGCGGACCTGATCGGCTGGTATATGCAGTGGGTCAAGGTCCTATTGCCGGAATACCAAAAGGGGTAAGTAGAGCTGATGCACTGCCTGCAGAGGAACTGGTTAACCTTCCGATTGGGTCAAGGATGGTGGCTTCAGTAGGTCAAGTCTTAGGGGGGGCAATAGTTGAACGTGAAATAAATTTGAATCTTAACAGCCGTGCACGGGTTTATATGAATTTACATTCTCCAGATTTCACTACTGCATTTCGTCTGGCAAAGCTGATTAATCAGAAGTTAGGAATTCGCAGTGCTAGGGCACAGGATGCAGGCACTGTTGAAGTGTCAGTACCAGACAGTTATCTGGGTAACACAGTTGAGCTTGTGTCATTCATAGAAAATTTAGAAATTTCTCCGGATCATACTGCCAAAGTTGTACTTGATGAACGTTCTGGGACTGTAGTCATGGGTGGAACCGTGAGGATTTCACCAATTGCTATTTCTCAAAACGGTTTAAACATTCAGGTCAAGCTTCCTTCTCCAAACGCGCAGGAAGAACAAGGAGCTCAAGCAGAGGGAACAACGTTGGCTTCCAATGTATTTATGTTAAAAGGAGGTGCTGATCTTAAGGAAATTGTTGATGGATTTAATAAGATTGGGGCATCCAGCAAAGATTTAATTGAAGTTCTTAAGGCAGTTAAAACAGCAGGAGCGCTTCATGCAGAACTTGTTATTCGTTAGAAAATTATGAAAGCATTAATGCCTTCGCCTTTTTCAGAGCTCACATTTCGCATGGATCGGTTAAAGGGACTTCCTGATGCAAAAATTAAAACCGATGATTATAGACTCAGAGAAGCATCAAATGAATTTGAAGCAATATTTATTCAGCAGATGTTGAAAACAATGCGCAAGACATCATTGGAATCTGATTTTATTAAAAAGTCGGAAGGTGAAAAAATATTTCGATCAATGCTGGACGAACAGTATGCCATTCTTTCAGCTAAATCAGGGAGACTGGGTCTTGGAGAGATGATTTATAAGCAGTTAAAATCAAATTTAAATAAATGATAAATATAATTAAAGATTTTCGTCCGATCTGCCGATGTATGCAATAAGGTGTTTTAGTGACTTATGCCGTGTTAGAAAATACAATAACCCGGTTCAAAAGAATATCTTATAAGACCCAAGAACAAACTAGTAAAAAAGGTTCTCTAGCGAAGTAAAACAACTTCTCGAAACCAGCTAATTTAACACCCTATGGGTCTTCTCTGCTGAGCAAACTGTACCTTAATTGCTTTTCAGAGTCTGCGGACATACATAACGGCAAACACCGGATGTTCTCGTGGGTATAGGGTACTGAACTATTTAACATGAAAGGTGGATTATGAAAATCACAGGTCAACAGCCTCCCGAATTTCATGGAGTAAAGGGGGGAACAGGTAAAGACAATCAGAAAACTGCAGACAGGTCAGTTACGCTATCAGGTTCAGGTGAACCTCCTGTCAAGACTTCAACTTTTGTGATGAACAAAATAAAAAGTCAAATAAATGCAGAGCCTGAAGTCCGAGCAGACAAGGTTGCTGAATTTAAAGCTAGAATAAAGAACGGCGAATACAAGGTCGATTCTGAAAGTCTTTCCAAAAAAATGCTTGAAGATGCTTTTCAGGAAGACATTTCCTGAGATAGTCATAATTAGCAGCAATCTGGCAGTTTATGCAAGTCAACGAATTGTATTTTTAGATTATGAGAGAGTTGCTTAATATTTTGCAGCAGCAGGCTGAGCTGCATGAGAATTTGATGTCACTGTTGCAAAAAGAGTCAGATGGATTTGGCAGTTTACGCGGATCTGAACTTCTTAAACTTCAGGGTGAGAAGTCACGCTGTGTGCGCGCAACAGCTCAACTTGAAAAGGAGAGGATTCTAATTGTTGAACAATTTGCCGAATCCTGGGACATAGATTCTAAGGATTTGACTTTAAGGGTGATTATCGGACGGGCAGACAATGAATACAGACTACCGCTGCAGAAGTGTTTTAATAGGCTAAAAATGCTGATTGCAAAAATTCGCAAAATTGCTGAAGAAAATTCTATGCAGTCTTTCGGACGACTGAAATCGGTTGAATCGTCACTTCAGTTTATAAGTCAGCTCCAGAAAGGTCCTCCTACTTATTCAGAGGTAGGGAAAATACAAAAAAGGACCGGAACAATGTCTCGTACTGAAGTCTGACACACATTGGTTTACTTAATTGTCAAATAAATCTAATAATTCTGTCTCATCGCAATGCCTTCGCTCAACAGTTCCCTGAATCTGGGACAACGCGCCCTAAGTATCAACCAGCGCGCAATGCATACTGTTGGTCACAACATTGCCAATCAGGAAACTGAGGGCTTCTCCCGTCAACAGGTTCATTCCGGTACGTCAAAACCAGACCCCACTGGAGTGGGAGGAGGAGCAGATGCTCAGCCAACCACCCGCGTTTACGATAAATTTGTTCAGCACAAAATTCTTCAGGAAAATCCGCGTTCAGGTATGTTTAGATCACGTGGAGAATTTCTGCAAAAAATTGAAATTATTTTCAGTGAAACAGAGGGTAATGGCTTACACAATGCTCTAAATGAGTTCTGGAATTCCTGGAGTCAGCTTTCAAATAATCCTGAATCCGAATCGGCCAGAACTCAGGTTCGGGTCCAGAGTGATGTTTTAGCGCGACGTTTTCGCAGTATGCACTCCCAACTTCAGGGATTACGCACCGAAATTAACGGTCGGTTGACTGCAGATATAAATAAAGTAAATGAACTTGGAAAGAAAGTAGCAGAACTAAATCGGCAGATTAATACATATGAGGATGGGCAGCGAATAGCCAACGATATGCGTGATGCTCGTAATCAGGCTATTGAAGAACTCTCTGAACTAGTGGATGTAAATTCATTTGAGGATCCTAATGGACGCATAACAGTTATTATCGGAAGAGACTGGACTTTAGCCGAAGGCAATAACCATTATCACCTTGAAGGTAATATGAAGGGTGGCGAACTTGGAATGCTTAGAGTAGATGGTGTTTCAATAAATAACAACAGGCGTGATCTTACGAGGACTTTTCGTGAAGGAGAAATGAGCGAAATGTTGAGAATGAGAGACGAAATAATTGTAGAATATCAGCACAATCTGGATGAAATGGCCTTCAATCTAGCGGCTCAGGTCAACAAGTTTCACGCAATAGGTACAGGAATAAATTCAGCAAAAGACTTGATGAAGAGTACTTTTGGACTAAACCCTGAAGCATTAAATCAACCACTTCCATTCCTTAAAGACGGAATTTTTCAGCTTCATTTAGTTGATCCGCAAAATGAAATACTTGAAACCTATGAATTGGAAATCCAGTCAGGAATTGACACTCTACCAGATATTGTTGAACGCTTGAACCAGACTGTAAACGACCCGGAATTATTGCAAGCCTCTATTGAAGCAGATGGGTCAATGCTTTTGCAAAGCGGTTTTGACTACAAGTTCATTTTTGGAGAAGATCAATCAGGAGTTACACAGGTTCTTGGTTTAAATAGTTTTTTTGACACTCTCAAAGGTGCCGAAGATTTGCATATAAGTCAGCAGATACGGGAGAATCCCAATAACATTTCTACAGGCAAAGACTTGATTCCTGGTGATAACAGGGTTGCTCTTGAAATTGCCAAGCTGCAGACAATGCCAACCATGAGAGATGAAACCATGACTTTTGATGAGTATTATAATGGAATACTTACGGGAATGGGATTGAATATCCAGAGAAACAAAACTGATCAAGCTCACCAAGAAAGTATGGTTAGACAGTTTAAGGAAATCAGGAGTTCTATCAGCGCAGTTAATATGGATGAAGAATTAACTGACATGATGCAGTATCAGAAAGCCTATGAAGCATCTGCACGCTTTATTAATACTGTTGATAAAATGATGGAAACCGTAATCAATATGTAGAATAGAAAGATAATTGAGATATATATTATAATTTGAAGAAACTATTAATTAAACCCAATCAACAGTTTCAATAAATGCGAGTGACTGAGGTCACAAAACGTGACCATGTAGTTGACAATATTCAAAAATCCTCAGGCCAGCTTCAGGATATTCAAATGCAGATGGCTACAGGTCGTCGTTTGAATAAAACTTCAGA
>MDTG01391192.1_pt1 | contig 11690 bp, 8 predicted proteins | sample 811421 | NCBI WGS metagenome assembly MDTG01 (sample SAMN05326645, study PRJNA326480) | marine metagenome | isolation source: seawater | place: Pacific Ocean: South East | collected 2011
CCAATTGCTTTGGGAAAAACAATATCTAACGAAACATTTGTTTTTGATTTAACTAAATCTCCTCATTTATTGATGGCTGGCGCAACTGGACAAGGAAAATCCGTTGGTTTAAATGCTGTTCTTACCTCCCTACTCTACCAAAAACACCCAGCTGAAGTAAAATTTATTTTGGTAGATCCTAAAAAAGTTGAATTAACATTATTTAATAAAATTGAACGTCACTATTTAGCAAAACTGCCAGACACAAATGATGCGATTATTACAGATACAACCAAAGTTGTTCATACACTAAACTCTTTATGTATTGAAATGGATAATCGCTATGATTTGCTTAAGACAGCGATGGTTAGAAACATCAAAGAATATAATACTAAATTTAAAGAACGTAAATTAAATCCAAATGATGGTCATGTATTCCTACCATACATAGTTTTAGTAATTGATGAATTTTCGGACTTAATTATGACTGCTGGGAAAGAAGTAGAAACTCCTATTGCAAGATTAGCTCAATTGGCAAGGGCCATTGGAATTCATCTAATTGTAGCAACACAAAGACCTTCTGTGAACGTAATTACGGGAATTATTAAAGCAAATTTTCCTGCAAGAATTGCTTTTAGAGTTACCTCTAAAATAGATTCAAGAACAATTTTAGATTCTGGTGGTGCTGATCAATTAGTTGGACGTGGAGATCTTCTCTTCAGTGCAGGAAACGATATTAATAGAATTCAATGTGCTTTTATTGATACTCCTGAGGTAGAAAAAATTACTGATTTTATTGGTTCTCAAAGAGGGTATCCTGATGCTCATTTATTACCAGAATATATTGATGAAGAAAGTGGTACGAGTATTGATATAGATATTGCGGATAGAGACAAATTATTTAAGGAAGCTGCTGAAATTATTGTGATCGCACAACAAGGATCAGCCTCTCTTTTACAAAGAAAACTGAAATTAGGATACAACAGAGCTGGTCGATTAATTGATCAGTTAGAAGCAGCAGGTATTGTTGGTTCCTTTGAAGGAAGTAAAGCAAGACAAGTGTTAGTATCTGATATTTTAGCATTAGAGACATTATTAGAAAATGAAAAAAAAGCGTAACATAAAAAAAATAGGATTTTTATTGATTATTTTCTTCTGTTCAACGGTTTTTTCCCAACAAACAGAAAATGAGATTAGGAAACACAATGATTATAAAAAAACAGCAAAAGAATTATTAGATGAAGTTTCCTCAAAAATGGGAGCCTATAAAAACATTTATCTTGATTTTAGTATTTCTTTAGTCAATAAAGAAGCTGGGATTAATGAAAATGATGAATTACCCATTAATGGAAAGATTTTTTTACAAAAAGAGAAATACAATTTAAATTATCTTGGAAACAACTTTGTTTTTGACGGAAAAAAACTTTGTGTAATAAATCATGATGAAAAAGAAATTTCAATAAATGATGAATATTTAACTGAAGATGACGGGTTTATATACCCATCAAAGTTACTTACATTTTATAAAAAGGGATATAAATATTCTATGAGTAATTTAGTTACAATAAAAAGAGAAAAAATTCAATTTGTAGAATTAATTCCAATTGATAGTGACTCAGAAATTATAAATATAAAACTCGGAATCAATTTAAAAACAAAACATATTTATCAGCTAATCCAATTGGGTGAGAATATGACCAAAACTACCTTAACTATCCATGAATTTAAAAGTAATCAGAATATCTCTGATGAATTATTTAAATTTGATAAAGAAGCGTATGAAAAACAAGGTTATTTAATTGACTAGATGAAAATTTTAGATCGATATATATTAAAATCTTTTTTAGTTCCATTTTTTGCAACTTTTTTAATTATCCTTTTTGTATTAGTAATGCAGGCACTATGGATGGTTTTTGACAATATTGCCGGAAAGGGTATTGGGCTCTTTTTTATTCTAAAATTCCTTTATTATACAGCATTAGTAGTTTCCTCACAAGCACTACCAATTGCTATTTTATTGTCCTCAATAATGGCCTTGGGAAATTTATCAGAAAACTACGAATTTGCCGCGATTAAATCTGCGAGTATTTCTTTGTTAAGATTAATGAGACCTTTAATAATATTGACATTTTTAATCAGTATATTAAATTTTTTAAGTTTAAACTATGTCCTTCCTTATGCTACACTAAAACAAAAAAATCTTATTACCAATATTAAAAAGAAAACACCAGCTCTTGCATTAATTCCAGGAAGTTTTAATACAGAAATTCCAAACTATCAAATTAAATTTGATGAAAAATATGGTGATGAACAAAACTTACTTAAAAAAGTATTGATTTATGATTTATCTTCTAAAAGAGGAAATAAAAAAATTATTACAGCAGAAAGAGGAAAAATAATCAGTAAAGAAGGAAGTAAATATATGACTCTTGTCTTATATAATGGCTATTATCATGAAGAACATATTCCTAAAAAAATAACAGTAAATAATAGAACTAAAATGCCTGCATCAAGTGCTATTTTTAAAGAATATGCATTTAACATTGATATTTCAAAATTTAACGATGATGATTTAGAAGAAGAAAAATATACTAAAAATTTTAATATGCTTAGTTTAGGACAGTTGAAAGATACTGTTCCTATTATGAAAATATCCTATGATGAATATATAACATCGAAAGCTAAAAGTATTTATGTGAAAATAAATGCAAAAGAACTTTACCCAAATAAAGACAGTTTAAAAAATTTAAAAATATCACCAATTATTTTAGAAAATTTTGATATCAACGGAAAAATTAGTGTTTTAAATTCGGCTATAAATAAGGTAAAAACAACTACAAAGAACATAAATACTGATACTAAAAATTTAAAATGGAAAAGGAAAAAGCTAAACCTTTATGATATAGAGTTTTACAATAGAATCGCTTTTTCGCTTTCTTGTTTAATTTTATTTTTTATAGGTGCTCCACTAGGATCGATTATAAGAAAAGGAGGCTTTGGTTTACCAATGATTTTTGCCATCATTATCTATGTAATCTATTTTTTTGTAAATACATTTGGAAGAAATTTAGCAGAAGAGAGCTCTCTTTCTGCAATCGCAGGATCATGGATATCTGCCATTATTATGATTCCCTTCGCTGTTTTTTTAACAAGAAGAGCCTCGAAAGGAATGGGTATATTTAATATTGATGTATTTTTACATCCTTTAATGGAAAAAATTAAAAAGTCTAAATATTCTGATGAATAATACAATTCGATTAAATTCAATTCAAGAAGCAATTCAAGACATAAAAGATGGAAAAATAATCATTGTAGTTGATGATGAAAACCGAGAAAACGAAGGTGATTTCATAGCTGCTGCAGAAATGGTAACTCCAGAAATGATAAATTTTATGGCTACTCACGGTAGAGGATTAATTTGTGCTCCCCTAACTGAAGAACGCTGTAAGGATTTAGAATTAGAGATGATGGTTCATCATAATACAGACCGAATGGAAACTGCCTTTACTGTTTCTGTAGATCTTCGTGGGAGCGGTGTCACTACAGGAATTTCTGCAGCAGACAGAGCTAGAACAGTAAAAGCACTAATTGATAAAAACACAAAACCTTATGATTTATCAAAACCTGGTCATATTTTTCCTTTAAAAGCAAAAGAAGGAGGTGTTCTTAGAAGAACCGGTCATACGGAGGCCGCTATAGATTTTGCTCGTTTAGCAAATTTAAGTCCAGCAGGTTTAATTGTTGAGATTATGAACGAAGACGGCACCATGGCTCGTTTACCTGAATTAATGAAAGTGTCAAAAAAGTTTAATATTAAAATTGTATCAATTGAAGATTTAGTTGCTTACAGAATGGAATATGATTCTCTAATTGAGAAAAAGGAAGACTATACTATTCTTACCAGGTTTGGAGATTTTAGATTAAGAGCCTATCAGCAAACCACAAATAACCAGGTTCATATTGCACTTACAAAAGGAGTCTGGAAATCAAATGAACCTGTTTTAACAAGAGTAAATTCTACCCTGGTAAATAATGATATTTTAGGAACTCTTACAAATAATCCAGACAAAAAGTTAGACAAAATGTTTCAATCTATTAATGACAATGGAAAAGGAGCTATTTTATTTATCAATCAGCAAAACCAAGCTCAAAATTTATTAACTCGATTAGATCTTTTGAAAGAAAATCAATCAAAGGGAATAATGAAAGCTCCTGTAATAACAATGGATAAAAAAGATTTTGGAATTGGAGCACAAATCTTGCATGATTTAAAAATCAATAAAATTCAATTATTGACGAATACAAAACAAACCAAACGAGTAGGTATGATTGGTTATGGATTAGAAATTGTTGATTATGTTGAATATTGAAAGAATATTCATTCCAAAAAAGTAAGCAATAGCAATTTAATCTAAAGAACAGAATTTGTCGGTAATTCCCTTGGTGGTTTATCTTTTTCAAACCATCTAGCACTAGGAGATCCTTTTAATACAATTGAAGTATCAAAAACTTCTAACCAACTTCCTTCTCTTAATCCTAGAACAGAAGTTTTATTATATATATGAAATTCTTTTATTCTAGTTTCACGTGTTTCCCCCATATGATTTGAGCTTAGATCGGGATCAAGGTAATGTGCATTAATATTAAACGGAATCATTCCTAAAGTAACAAAACTTGGAGGGTACACAATAGGCATATCATTGGTATTCATCATGGAAATTCCACAAATATTACTTCCGGCACTAGTTCCTAAATATGGAGTTCCAGTAGTCAAAACTTTTTTCATTACAGAGAGTAAATCATTTTTGTATAGTTGATTTACCAATTCAAATGTATTCCCTCCTCCAGTAAAAATTGCTTCGGCATTATTTATTGATTCTATGGGGTTTTTAAACTCATGAATCCCCTTAACATTAATTGATATCTTTTTAAATGCTTGTTTTGTTTTTAAGGTATAGTCATCATAGGAAATTCCGCTGGGTCTAGCATAAGGAATAAATAATACAGTTGTAATTTCTTTAAAAAAACTAGTCAACCTTGGTAATAAATACTCTAAATAATCGCTACCATGAACAGTTGATGTACTGGCTATAAGTAGTTTCTTCATAAAATCAAAAATACGCAATGATTATGTTATTTAACTAAATTTTATTTTATATATGATAGTTTATTTAATAAATGAATATCGTATTTTTATAAAAAATTATTATCAATTTAAATCCTTGTGATAAAAAAAATACTGCTTTTATTTTTAATTATTAATACCACTACTTTATTAGCACAAAAAGATAATTTTTGGCTTTATGGAAAGCTTAAAGATTCTATTGGTGTTGTAAAAAATGCTAATATTATTAATTTAAAAACAAATAATGGAACTTTCTCTAACGATTTTGGTGATTATAAAATAATCGTTTCTATTGGAGATACTCTCAAATTTACATCTGTTCAACATAAAACAGTATACAGAATTATCAATAACTTCATTTATAGATCTGAAGTATTAGATGTTTTTATGATTGACAACACTTATGAATTAGATGAAGTAGTCATTAAAAGAAATGATTTAGATGGTTATTTATCTTTAGATTTAAAAAAAACACCCGAGGATAGAAAAGGAGAAGCTTTAAAAAATACCATGGATTTATCCAAGGTAAATATGAATGTAATTTACAATGGAGATTATATAGATCAAAGAGTAAGACCTCCAATAAATAATGTGGATCCAACTTCTTATTTTGCAGGTGCTGGAGTCGGTGTTATCATGCCTATTAGATACTCTGAAAAATTATGGGCACTACGAAGAGACATTGAATTTAAGAAAAAATTTCCCACCTTGATAGTAAGTGAGTTTGGAGAACCTTTTTTTGAAAATGATTTAAAGATACCTTTCGAAAAATTATATAATTTTTTAGAATATTGCAATCCTTTAGGGATTGAAGATTTATACAAACAAAACAGAAAAATAGAACTTATCAACCTACTTAAAAAAGAAAGCATTGCTTATTTGAAGTTGCTTAAAGAACAAGGTTAATATAAATTTCAGTATTTTATTTCATGTATTTATTAAAAAAAACAGGTCTTCTCTTATTGATACTCTTATTTTCTTTTTTTTCTCATAAATATTATGTGAGTCTTACCCAAATTGAATATAATTCTCGTAAAAATAGTTTAGAAATTATCATCAATGTAGATATGGATGATCTCGAATTTACATTAAATAAAGATTATGATATTGATTTAAAACTTACTTCAAAGCAAGAATTAATTAACTCTGATGTATATTTTGAAAAATATTTGAAAAAAAATTTGACAATCAGTATAGATAAAGTAAACAGAGAATTTAATTTTTTAGGAAAAGAATATGAAGGTGATTTAGTTTACTTTTATTTAGAAATAGATAGTATTTATAAACCAATTTCTTTAGATGTGTCAAACAAATTACTCATAAAATATTTTAAAGAACAACAAAATATTGTCAAATTAAAAAACGGAAAAAAAAGACAAAGCAAAATCCTATCGTTTTATAATAATAAAGCTTTGTTAAATTTTTGATGTTTTCTTTATAAAATTATCACTAATTATTACTTTCATATACTTTTTAATATATAACTTATATCATATGAAAAAATCACTTATCGTAGCACTTAGTTTTTTATTTATAGCCCAATCTGTAGTCGCTCAAGAAAAACAAACAAATACTCAAAAAGGTCATACAGATCAAAATAAATTCAGACAACTTAAAGATGTACTTCCAACACCAAATAACAGAAGAACAGCTTCTGGAGCTCCCGGTTATGAATACACTCAACAAAAGGTAGATTATGTGATGGATATCACCTTAGATGAAAAAAATAATAAAATATATGGAAGTGAAGTGATTACCTACAAAAACAACTCTAAAGATTATTTAGAGTATTTATGGGTTCAATTAGACCAAAACATGAGATCTCCGGATTCAAAAACTCCTTTGGTAAATCCAGAAAGTCTAGGATCAACTTTCAATGGTCCTGTAACTTTTGTAAAAAATAATTTAAAAAAACCTGCAGATTTTGGTTTTAATATTGAAGAAGTAAAAAATATAGATGGTACCAATCTTTCTTATACAATCAATAGAACGATGATGAGAATAAATTTACCCAGGCCCATAGCCCCAAATGGTACTTTTAAGTTTAGTATTAAATGGAATTATCTTATAAATAATTCTGTTAAAGATGGAGGTAGATCAGGTTTTGAATCTTTCCCAGACGGAAATAAAAATTACACCATAGCTCAGTTTTTCCCTAGACTAGCTGTTTATGACAATGTAGAAGGATGGCAAAATATGCAATTCTGGGGAAGAAGTGAATGGGCACTAGAGTTTGGAGATTACGACGTCAAAATAACGGTTCCTGCTGATCATATTCTTGATGCTACAGGTGAATTACAAAATGAAAAAAAAGTCTTAACAAAAAAACAACGTGAACGTTTTGAAAAAGCTCGTTCTTCCTATAAAGATCCGGTTTTTATTGTGACACAAGAAGAAGCTGAAAAAGCTGAAAAAAGTAGCACAACAAAAACAAAAACTTGGCATTTTAATGCCAAAAACGTAAGAGATTTTGCTTGGGCTTCCTCAAGAAAATATATTTGGGATGCTATGGCAGTAGATATTAATGGAAAAACAGTAATGGCAGTTTCATTATATCCTAAAGAAGGAAATCCATTGTGGGAAGAGCATTCCACCAGAGTTGTTGCAAATACATTAGAAGAATATTCTAAAATGACTTTTGATTATCCCTACAGCAAAGCCATATCCGTTCATGCAGATCGTCAAGGAATGGAATATCCAATGATTTGCTTTAATTATGGAAGACCCAATCCGGATGGAACCTATTCCGAAAGAACAAAAAGAGGAATGATTGGTGTAATAACCCACGAAGTAGGACATAATTTCTTTCCAATGATTGTAAATTCCGATGAACGTCAATGGACTTGGATGGATGAAGGAATTAATTCATTTGTGGAAATTTTAGCAGAATTAGATTATGACCCAAACTTCTTCACTGGAAATTTACCAAAAGACATTGTACGGTATATGAGTATTGATCAAAGTAATTTATCTCCAATTATGTCTCAAGGTGATTATGTGAAAAATTTCGGGCCAAATGCATACACAAAACCAGCAGCAGGATTGTATATGTTACGTCAAACGATTATGGGTCCAGAATTATTTGATTATGCTTTCAGAACATATTCACAACGATGGATGTTTAAACACCCTACTCCAGCAGATTTTTTCAGAACTATGGAAGATGCTTCCGCAATGGACTTAGATTGGTTTTGGAGAGGATGGTTTTATACTACTGACTATAATGATATAGGACTAAAAGAAGTTAAAAAATTCTACTTGACGGATGAACCGACGCAAGCAGCAAAAGATTTGGCTAAAAAATACAATATGAATCTTGCTGATTATAAGGGTAAACTGGTATTTTTTGAAGAAGAAAAAGAAGGTGATTTAGTAGAATCAAAAAAAGCATTAGATATTGATGTTATTAAAAATCATTTAGCAACATTAAGTGAAGAAGAAAAATCTTTACTTAAAGATTCTCCAAACTTCTTCTATCAAGTAACGTTCGAAAAACCAGGAGGATTGGTAATGCCAATAATTGTAGAATTAGAATTAGCGGATGGTAGTAAAGAGCGTCATACTTTTCCCGCCCAAATATGGAGATATAATGATGAAGAAGTATCGAAAGTATTCAAAACAAGTCAAGAGATTAAAAAAATTACTATAGATCCAGATTTAGAAACAGCTGATATTGATACTTCAAATAATAGTTGGCCGAAAAGGGTAAGTTCTAAATTTGATAAATTCAAAAAAAATAAAATCAAAGGATAAAGAACCCTTATTAATTAATTCAATTTATTGGTTGTTGATTTTTATCTCTTTGTATTATATTATAAATCATTATTATTAATTTACACTTAGTTTAAAATAAAATTTTAAATCATGAAAAAATTTGCTTCTATTATCATTTCTGTAGTATTTATCTCAGCAATCTCAAATGCACAAAATAGAACGACAAAAACTCAAAAAGGTCATACAAATCAGAATAAATTTAGACAGATGAAGGATTTGTTGCCTACACCAAATAGCCAACGAACAGCCTCTGGTGCACCTGGTAAAAATTATAGTCAACAAAAAGTAGATTATGTAATGAGTATCATTCTTGATGATGACAATAAAAAAATCACTGGAAGTGAAACCATTACCTATCATAATAATTCTGATGATACACTAAAATATTTATGGGTTCAGTTAGATCAAAATGTTAGAGCTAAGGATTCAAAAACTCCGGATATCACTCCTAACAGAAAAGTACCAAAATCATTAGACAAACGTTGGTATAATGCCATGTATGGTGAACCCTTTGATGGTGGATTTAATATTATGAGTGTTCAAAATATTGATGGGAGTAACTTATCGCATACCATTAACCAAACAATGATGCGTATCAATTTACCAAAACCTTTAGGATCTGGTGAAAAATTTGAGTTCAAGATAACTTGGTGGTATAACATCAATAATCATAGAATTAACAGAGGGAGGTCTGGATATGAACATTTTTCTGAAGATGGAAATAATAACTACGTAATTGCCCAATTTTTCCCAAGACTTTGTGTTTATGATAATGTAGAAGGATGGCAAAATGATCAATTCTGGGGAAGAAGTGAATTTGCTTTAGAATTTGGAGATTATAAAGTAGATATTACTGTACCTGCAGATCATATAATGCAGGCAACTGGCATATTGCAAAACGAGAGGGAAGTATTAACTAATAAACAACAAAAACGTCTTGCAGAGGCTAAGAAAACCTTTGACAAACCAGTATTAATTCACACACAAGAAGAAGCTATAAATGCAGAAAAGAATCGATCAAAGAAAACCAAAACTTGGAAATACTTAGCAAAAAATGTTCGTGATTATGCTTTTGCGACTTCTAGAAAATTTATCTGGGATGGAATGGCTGTAGACATCAATGGAAAAACAGTAATGGCCTATTCTCTGTATTCAAAGGAAGCCAATCCTTTGTATGGAGACCACTCGACTCTAGCTACAGCACAAACTTTAAAAACTTATTCTAGATATACATTTGATTACCCGTATCATAAAGCAGTTTCCGTAGACGGGCAAATGGGAATGGAATATCCTCAAATGGCATTCAATCCGGGAAGACCTGATTTACCAGATGGAGGATATTCTGATCGAATGAAATATAGAATGATTAAAGTAACTATTCACGAAGTAGGGCATAATTATTTCCCAATGATTGTGAATTCAGATGAACGTCAATGGACATGGATGGACGAAGGATTGAATTCTTTTGTTGAAATTTTAGCCGAATTAGATTATGATCCCAATTTTCCGATTAGCCGTGGGCTTCCGAAGAATATTGTTGAATATATGAGTGGAGATCAGTCTACCATAGCTCCTATTATGTCGAAAGGAGACAATGTATACAGCTTTGGTAACAATGCCTATGGAAAGCCTGCAACTGGTTTATATATCCTCAGAGAGACCATTATGGGTAAAGAATTATTTGATCATGCTTTTAAAGAATATGCTCAACGCTGGAAGTTTAAACATCCTACACCAGCCGATTTTTTCAGAACCATGGAAGATGCCTCAGCCATGGACCTAGATTGGTTTTGGAGAGGATGGTTTTACACAACAGATGTTACCGATATTGGAATTAAAGGTGTAAGAAAATTCTACAAGGAAGATAGTGATAAAAGTGTAAACTTTACGGAAGATACTTCTGAAGGCTTGACCTTTACTCCTAAAAATGCTGAAAAAGCAGATTCAAACTTCTTCTACGAGATTACTTTTGATAAACCAGGTGGATTAGTAATGCCTATAATCGCTGAGTTTACATACAAAGATGGATCTAAAGAAAGAAAAATATACCCAGCACAAATCTGGAGATACAATGATAATGAAATCACAAAGGTTATAAATTCTAATAAAGAAATTACTAACATCATTATTGATCCAGATTTAGAAACTGCAGATGTAGATACTTCAAATAATAGCTGGCCAAAGAATAATAAATCAAAGTTTGATAAATTTAAAAATAAGATTAAGGGATAACTATTTAAACAGTTACTAAATAAAAAGTCTCATCACAATAGATGAGACTTTTTTATTATAAATTTCTATAAGTATTAGTTCTTATTTCTAAACACAAGCCAACATCCTACTAAAATAAGAGGAATGCTCAAAACTTGTCCAGTGTTTAAAGCATTTAAAATCCAATCTTCTCTTCCCTCAACTTGTGCTTCTTTAAAAAATTCAATAAAAAACCTTGCAGACCATAAGCCAATCATAAAAATTCCAAATAAGAACCCTAATTTTTCTTTTTTGTCAGTTTTCCAATAAAATCTCCATAAAATTAGGAATAGAATAAAATAACAAATCGCTTCATACAATTGGGTAGGGTGTCTAGGTAACATTTCAGAATCTGAAGCCTTAAATATAACTCCAAAATTAGAGTCTGTTGGTTTACCATAAATTTCTGAATTGAAAAAATTACCAATCCTAACAAAAGCTCCACCTAGAGCTGAGACAATTGCCATTCTATCTAAAATAAAAAGAACCGGTTTTTTTAAGTGTTTTCTACTATATAAATACATAGTTAGAATTATTGCTATGGCGGCACCATGACTTGCAA
>MDTG01445350.1_pt1 | contig 11688 bp, 10 predicted proteins | sample 811421 | NCBI WGS metagenome assembly MDTG01 (sample SAMN05326645, study PRJNA326480) | marine metagenome | isolation source: seawater | place: Pacific Ocean: South East | collected 2011
CCCTGCTGTTCTACGCCGCCCTGTCCGGGGGGTTGGCCTTCGAGTGGGCCGCGGGGGCACTGGCCTGGGCCCCCGGACAGGGCGGCGTAGAACAGCAGGGCGGCCGCCTGGCCGGGAGGGGCCAGGCCGCCGCCAGCCAGGGCCCAGGGGACCAGGAGGGCCAGCTCCAGGTCGAAGAGGAGGAAGAGCAGACCAACCACGAAGAAGGCCACCGACAGCGGGGCCCCAGGGAGGTAGACGGGGGCAAACCCGCATTCGTAGGGGGCGGAGGGGGGGCCGGGCCGGAGGGCGCCGGACAGGGTTAAGGGGGCGGCGAGCACGGCGGCGGCAAGCGCGGCGGCGGTCAGGAGGGCGGGGAGGATGGCCAAGGGCTACCAGAGAGGGGACCCGAGGCCGAGGGCCCAGGCCGGGGCGGCCCAGCCAGCGCACTCGAGGGTTTCAGCGCGGGAGAGGTCGGGGAGGTGGCGGGGGCCGGGCGGGGGAGGGCCGAAGGCGGCACGGCCGAATAAAAAGAGATGATAGAAGGTCCCTGCAGTGAGGCCCACAACGAGGGGAGGGGCGAGGCCCCAAGACAGCGGTAGGGCCCCGGCCAGTATCAGGACCTCAGAGACGAAATTGATTGAGGGGGGAAAACCCATTGATGCTAGGGCCACCAGGAGTAGGCCCCAGGTGGCCACCGGGGCCGAGGTCCAAAGGCCGCGGAGGTACCGTATTGACCGAGAGTGTAGGCGTAGGTATATCATCCCTACCCAGGCGAAAAGCCCGCCAGAGGTCAGGCCGTGGGCGACCATGAGCAAGGTAGCCCCGCCTAATGAAGGCGCTGAGCCAGTGCACGCCAACGTTAGTAGTCCCATATGGGAAACTGAAGAGTAAGCTACCAAGCGTTTGAGGTCCCCCTGACGAGCAGCAACCAAAGCAGCGGAGGCGAGCGATATGGCCCCTAAGGCGCTAAGAAGAGGGAAGAGATAGGACGGGGCCTCACCCCATAGCGGTAGGACCCAACGGATAAGTCCGCACCCTGACAACTTCAGGACCAGGGCGGCGAGGAGGATTGAGCAGGACGTGGGGGCCTCGACGTGGGCTAGAGGCAACCACAGGTGGACGGGCCAGGCGGGCAATTTGACGAGGAGCGGGGTGAGAAGGCAAAGCACTACCCACACGCCGGCAGGGCCCCAAGCGATGGACTTGAGGGGAGCGAGGCTAGTAGAGCCTGCTAGGGCGAAGACGAGAGCCAAGGCCGCAAGGAAGGAAGTGGAGCTGATGAAGGTATAAAAAAAAAAATACAAAGACGCCTTTTCTTTTTCGCGGCGGGATCCCCACCGCCCTATGAGCAGGAATAGGGGAATCAGGGACGCCTCGAACGCCACAAAGAACCAAAAGAGATCGGATGAGGTAAAGGCCACAGCGACGGCCCCCCCCAGGGCGGCTACTAACCACAGGCCACCGGAAGGGGAGGGGGGCGACGCGGCCCAGGTGCTGACGGAGAGCAAGATAACCCAAGCGGTTAATAAAGAAAGGCTCAAGGACATAGGGTCCCATACCACTATACCGTAGAAACCCAGTACACTAGGGGAAGGGCCACCAATAGGGTAGGAAGGGCACTGTTCCAACACGAGGACATAAGCAAATCGTACCTAATACGGGGGAACGAAGCCCGCACCCACAGCAGCGTTCCACAGGCGGCGACGGCAGGGACTCCCCACCGGAGCCCGCCCCCCCAATACAGCAGGGCCCAAAGTACAGACCCGAGTACCATATGGCCATATTCGGCCAAGGAGAACAAAGAGAATGCCGAAGCACTGTATTCTACGTTAAAACCAGAGACCAGTTCGGACTCGCCTTCGGCGAGGTCAAAGGGGGCTCGGTTGGTTTCGGCGAGGAGGGCGATAAAGTGCGCCACGGCCAATGGCAAAAGAGGTAAGATCAGCGGACCAGAGAGGGTCTGGCCTGCAGTGAGGGCCGAGGGCGAGGCGGAGGCCCAGAGGACGGTGATAGTCAAAAGCAAAATAGAAATAAGGATCTCGTACGAGATCATCTGGGCGGCCGCCCGAAGGCCGCCTAGAAGGGCGTAACGAGAACGCGAAGCCCAAGCACCAATCAGGATGGCATAAATAGATAAACCAGCTATTGCTACGATAAATAAAACTCCCACTCTTCCTGTCCAGGCGGGCCCTGAGCCTGGCCAATCGATAAAGAAAAAGACTAGCAGGGCTAAGGTTAATCCCAGGCAAGGGGCCCCCAGGAAGGGCAAGCCCCAGGCAGGAGCAGGGATGATCGTTTTTTTTGAGAACAGCTTCACTCCATCTGCCATGGGCTGAAGCAGCCCGGTCGGGCCAACCACTGCGGGTCCCCGACGAAGTTGGGCGAACCCCAAGGTTTTCCTTTCGGCGAGGGTAAGGAAAGCCACGGCCACTAACACTGGCACATAAAGGACCAAGGCCGCTATAAGGGACAAGATTACCCCCACAGCGTGGGTGAGGAGGAGACAGTGCTTCCTTGGTCGCGGAAAAACCCAACCACCAAAGATAACCCCACCGCCGACTCTACTGCCGCCGCACCCATAGTTAAAAGGATATAAACCCCACCCCCACCCCCGGGTGCAGAAATCCCTAGGAACACAGACAGCAGGGCCAGTTCTAAAAAAAATAAATAATGCAGAAGGTTCGACCGTGAAAAAAAACCGGCGGCAGCACAACACAGACCCAGCAAGGCTAAAAGGTTAGGGACGGCCATGCGACGGCAGGTTCCCCTGCCGTGACTGTGCTACGACTTGCCCACACTACCCATGGGGCGCAGGGGGCGACGGACAATACGAACCCCCGAAAGGCATTCAACAGGAAATACTAATTCCTCTTTACTACCAAATGCTGGAGGAAGGGGGTTTAATCCGGAGCCTCAGGAAAGCGGATCAGGGCCGCCCGCCTGTAGGGGCCAAAACACCTGAAGGGCACCTATAGGGTGAGAGGTTTGGTCAAAGGGACCGACGGCCGTGCAGCGCCTGAGGGCCCTAAGGCGGGTAAGGTGTATCGTGGAGCATCGATTTAAGGGCCAATCCGACTCTGGTGAGGAAGAGGGCGGCCGGGTTGTGTGGATTTGGTCGGAGACGTACTTCCCGGGGGAACACGCCGGCGTAGCAGGGTGTCTAATCCTGTTAAGGGAGGGCCGGGCGTACAAGGGGGGGGGGATTAGACCCCAGTCCGGGGACAAGGGAGGACCCCTGAACCCTTGATGGCGGCCGGGTGTTGCCGCGTCGGCTGGCACCAGGTTTGACCGAGGGGGACGTCCGCCCCAGGGACGCGTCCCGGTGGGCAGGGCGCGTGGCTGCTGCAGGGCGGCCGAGCGTCAGTCCGCGGGAGGGACCGGCGTAGGGATCGGGGTAAGATGGCAACCACGAGCCTGATACCGGGAGGACCGAGTGCGCGAGGGCTGGCATGCCTAACACGATAAAGAAAAGGATGACCGTAAAACCAACGGGGCCGAGGGGCAAGAAACCCAGGGGAGTTCAGCATAGGTGTGGTGAGCGATGCCCCCAGGAGTCACCCACTCTAAGGACGCGAGTTCAGGGCCATGATGCCAACACAGGAAACCCTCTTCTCTAGATAGGGCATCCCATATAAGAACCACAAAAGAAACCACCCCCACTACCGATATGACGGACCCAAAAGAAGAGGTGGTGTTCCAAGCGGCATAGCCATCGGGGAAATCAGAATAACGACGGGGCATACCAGCTAAACCCAAAAAATGCTGAGGAAAGAAAGTCACGTTAACTCCAATAAAGGTAAGCCAAAAATGAACTCGAGCTAAGCCCTCGTTGTAGGTGACTCCAGATATTTTACCCAACCAAAAGAGGAAACCAGAGAAGACCCCAAATACAGCACCTAAGGATAAGACATAATGAAAATGAGCTACAACATAATAGGTATCATGCAAGACTATATCCAAAGACCCATTAGCCAATATCACCCCAGTAAGACCACCGGTGGTGAACAGAAACAGAAAACCAAGGGTCCAAAGAAGAGGAGCATTAAATCCTAACTTACCCCCATAAAGGGTGGCTAACCAAGAGAATATTTTGATACCCGTAGGAACGGCAATAATCATGGTGGCGGCGGTGAAGTAGGCACGAGTGTCGACGTCCATACCGACAGTATACATATGGTGGGCCCAAACGATGAAACCTAAGATTCCTATAGCCAGAATGGCATAGACCATTCCAAGGTACCCAAAAACTTCAGGTTTACCAGAAAAGGTAGGAAGAACTTGAGATATAACCCCGAAAGCGGGAAGAATTAACACATACACTTCAGGATGACCAAAAAACCAAAACAAGTGCTGGTACAAGACAGGATCACCACCGCCGGCAGGATCAAAAAAGGTGGTGTTAAAGTTACGGTCGGTTAAGAGCATAGTAATGCCCCCCGCAAGCACAGGAAGGGAAAGCAACAAAAGGAAAGCGGTTACCATTAAGGCCCATACAAAAAGAGGCATGGACTCATAACCCATACCACCCGTACGCATGTTATGGATGGTGGTGATGAAATTGATGGCCCCTCCTATAGAGGAAGCCCCCGCCAGGTGAAGGCTGAATATGGCCATGTCCACGGACCCCCCCGAGTGGGCTTGGGGCCCACTAAGAGGAGGGTAAACGGTCCATCCTGTGCCGGCTCCGCTCTCCAAAAGAGCGCTACCTAGTAGAAGAGTCAAAGCAGGGGGTAAAAGCCAGAAGGAAAGATTATTGAGACGAGGAAAGGCCATATCTGGAGCCCCAATATATAAAGGGACGAACCAATTTCCAAATCCTCCTATTAAAATAGGCATTACCATAAAAAATATCATTACAAACGCGTGAGCAGTGACTATTACGTTGTATAGGTGATCATCGCCAAGCATGGTTCCTGCTCCCGATAGTTCTAACCGTATTAACATACTTAGTGAGGTTCCTACCATACCAGCAAAAAGACCAAAAATTAGGTAAAGGGTACCTATATCTTTATGGTTTGTAGAAAACAACCAACGGCGGGCCCATGGATGAAAGGAAGGGAACACCTTAACGATGGAAGAGAAGTCTATTTTCAACAACACCGCAAACAGGACCAAGAATTAAAAAATAAGAAAAATAAAAGAAAGAACTAACTTGACTAATCAGAACATAAGGGCTTTCAACGGGCTTGGATCCAGCCCACGTGAGCAACAGAAAATTAGCAACCAAAGACCAAAATAAACCCTTCCCTAAAGGACGAGACGACAGACCTCGCGTGAGGGAACAATGAGTCCAAGGACAAATAGCGAGAATAGCTACGGCAGCTGCTAAGGCCACCACCCCCCCCGTTTTACTAGGTATGGAACGTAGAATAGCGTAAGCAAAAAGAAAATACCATTCAGGCATTATATGTACAGGGGTGACCAAGGCGTCGGCCCTAATAAAGTTTTCAGGGTCCCCTAAAGAGTTAGGGGCGAAAAAAACTATGAAAGCGAAGGGAATCATGACAACCACAAACCCTAACAAGTCCTTAGTAGTGTAATAGGGGTGAAAGGGGGCACGGTCGGGAGCAGCAGATAAACCATGGGGGGTAGATGATCCTTCCTGGTGAAGAAAAATTAAATGAAGCAGCACTAACGCGACAATAACAAAAGGCATCAAAAAATGCAGGGACAAAAACCGATTCAGCGTAGGGTTCCCAACCGAATACCCCCCCCACAGCCAGTTAACGATGGTGGGGCCGACATAGGGAACAGCGGAAACAAAATTGGTGATTACGGTAGCCCCCCAAAAAGACATCTGACCCCAAGGCAGTACGTACCCTATAAAAGCGGTGGCCATCATGACAAAGAGGATCACTACCCCAACCACCCAAAGGCCACGCTTGAGATAGGAACTATAATAAATTCCCCGCGCAACGTGGGCATAGACCAAAAAAAAAAACAAAGAAGCCCCATTAGCGTGGGCATACTTAATGATCCAACCATTTTGAACATCTCGGAGGATATGATGGATGGAATCAAAGGCGAGGGAAGTGTGTGGGCAATAATGCATAGCTAAGAATACGCCAGTTATCAACTGAAGGACTAGGCATAAACCTAACAAACTCCCCATGTTCCAAAAATAGGAGAGCGAGGCAGGAGCAGGAAGGTCTATTACGGCGCCCCGTACGGCCTTTACAATAGGACCTGGGGAACGAGTAATCAAGAGCAATAAACGACACCCCCTATAAGGGCTGACAGAAATAACCCTAGGATGAAGGACGACGGAGAGGTCAAAACGGGGCCGGGGGAGGAAGCCAAGCTGACACATGCCATGGTAGGGGCAACGACAAATACGCCAGGTAAAAAGGACCGATCAAGGGTAGAGTAGCCTGCTACCCCCCCCCAGGAACCAAAAATGTGACCAACATAGCCCCCAAAATAATCTAAATAGAATAAATAACCCCCCAGGCGTAAAAGAGGCCTAGCTGATGGGTACCCGGAACACACGGGGGCGGTGGCCATTAGGCCGGCTAACAACCCCATTACTAAACAAGTAAAAGGGATCCAATGAAGACCTGGGCCGAGAGGGGGACCAGAGGGGCCAGCGAGAGAAAAAAAAACAAGATAACCCCCTACCATACTAAAACACACCAACAAAGGAAGTGCTACCCATACCCCCTGTGAAGGACAAGGAGGGACGGGCCGCCCGCGAGGGGGAGAATATACAACAGCAGTAATAACCTTAAAGGAGTAAAAGGAGGTAAGAGCAGCTGCTAAAACGGAAAGCCACCCGGCACAAGACCAACAAGAAGAAGACAAGGCCAACTCAAGAAGAGCATCTTTAGAGTAGAACCCAGCAAAAAAAGGAAACCCTACTAGCGCCAAAGAAGCAGGAGTGATAAGTGCGATGGGAAGCAGGGAAGGGAACCCCCCAATGCGACGGGAGTCCTGTTCGTCAAAAGAAAGATAAATAACGTAACCAGCAGAAAGGAACAAAAGCGCTTTAAAGAAACCATGGGTGAGGAGATGGTAGAGACTAATCTCCAACCCCCCAAGCCCAATAGACAAAAACAGGTAACCCAACTGAGAACAAGTAGAATAAGCCACAACCTTTTTCACATCCCATTGTGTAGCACCAAGGGCCGCCGATAGGAAGGCAGTAATCCCACCAACCCAGGCCACAACAGAGGCTATGGTTTCCATAAGATGACCTAATCGGATAGACAAAAACACCCCTGCCGTAACCATCGTGGCGGCGTGAATCAAAGCGGAAACAGGAGTAGGCCCCTCCATAGCGTCGGGCAACCATAGATGAAGAAGGAATTGGGCAGACTTAGAGCTTGATGCGGCGAAAAAGTAACAAGCTACCCAAGCGGTAGGAATAGACTTTGAAACCGTAGCCCCAGGAAGACTAAGGGTCCCTATAAAATAAAAGACAGCAACTGAGCCGGTCAAAAAAGCTACGTCACCGACTTTATTAATGACCATTGCTTTAATGGCAGCCCGCCCAGCCCAACCACGGCCCGACCAAAAATTAATGAGGAGATAACTTAAAAGGCCTACCCCTTCCCAACCCACAAACGACTGCAGAAGATTAGGGCTAAAAATTAGACCAATCATGGCTAAAGAAAATAGAGCTAAAAATCCTAGAAAAGGACCTAAATGGGGGTCTTCTTTTAGGTAAGCCTGAGAAAATACGACTACTACAAAAGCCACTACCCCCACTAAGGAAGACATAGCCCCTCCAACCGTGTCTAGCCCCCAACCCCAGTGGACTATTAGACCCCCCCCAGCTACCCAACGGCCCCACTGACCTCCACCAGAGCCCATACACAAGGGGACAACGATAGGAAGAGATAAAGCGGTAGCGGCAGTAAAAAAGGATAAACCACCCCGGGCGGAGGAGAAGGCCCAAACGACCATTAAAGAAGACAAAACAGTCAATGCACAAGGACTAGTAAAAGAGAGGGCCAAAGAAGACCAATCCCCGAAGCAACGTAAACCACAAGACCCCCAGCAAGTAAGGGGATCGGAAGAGACAATACAGGAACACGACCAGGTAAACCAGAAAAAAAAGAGAACCTAACGACCCTTAATACAAAAAACAACACTATGGCAGCACACAACAGAGAAATCATAATTGAAATGTAAGCGCCGTGGTCGGCCACAGATACTAAGATCTCCCACTTCCACCAGAAAGCAGCCAAAGGCGGAATCCCTAGCCAGGATAATGCTAAGGCCGAAAAAGGAAACCCCACGAGAGGAGAAGAATTACCGAGCTCAACAATGAAGGACCCAGAGCGAAAACGAGAGAGACGGAACAAACTGATGAACACATGGGTAGATAAAGCATACACCAAAAAAAAAAGTAAATAAAATGCAGGCAGAAGGGGAAGCCCCGCAGAGGAGCCAAGAATCAACCACCCTGAGGAGTTAATAGAGAAATAAGCAATAGACCTCAGGACCTTGGATTGGTTGATAGCTCCTAAAGCCCCTACCACAAGGGTTAACCAAACAATTATCGCCCCAACCTGACTAAAAAGCTTAATAAAAATTATGAAAAGAGCTAACTTCATCCAACCTGCCCACATAGGCAAAGACCCCAGCGGGCTAGACTCAATAAGGTCAGGGAACAAAAAATGAAGGGGAAAAAGAGACAATTTAAAGACCAAGACTGACATTACCAGCGGCCCTAAACGAGAGCGCGACCAAGACCAAAGCTCAGAAGCACCCCCACCAGCTAAAGTATACCAGAAAGAAACCAAAAGAGCCACTGAGCAAATAGATGAAGCCAAGAAATAACGCGTAGCTCCTTCAAGAGCCTTAGGGGTACGGGAACCCATCATGATCACTAAGAACGCAAGCGTCCCCCCTTCAATAGAGAGGAAAAACACCAAGGCATGGTCACACAACACCAAAAAAACCAAACATCCCACTCCTGCTATAGCGGCCGCCTGACGAGAAGAGGTTAACCCCCCCACCAATAAAAAAAAGAATAAACAAACAACCACACCACGTCAACAAAGTGCCAATACCAAGCCCCCACCTCTAACCCCAGATGACGCGTCCGAGAGAAGTGACCACGACGTAGCCGCTCAGCAGCCACCGACAAAAACACCACCCCCACAACAACATGAAAACCATGAAAACCCGTGGTAAGGAAAAAAACTGATCCAAAGGCCGAGTCAGAAATAGAGAAAGGAGCAACATTATACTCAATAGCCTGGCAGGCCAGAAATAACAACCCAAAAATAATAGTCAAAACAAAACCGGCTAAAGAAGAACGACGGAGGCCAGCAAGAACAGCATGATGAGCCCAAGTCACAGAAGCCCCAGAGGACAGGAGAAGTGCAGTGTTTAACAAGGGCAAGGCCAAAGGATCAAGGGGAGAGATCCCTAAGGGGGGCCACAACGCCCCAATCTCTACAGAAGGGGACAAAGCAGCATGAAAAAAGGCCCAAAAAAAAGAGACAAATAAAAAGACTTCACTAACTATGAAGAGAACAAACCCTAGCCTCAGCCCAGCCTGAACGGGACGGGTGTGTTTCCCTAAAAACGTAGCTTCACGGACCACGTCACGGAGCCACAATGACACCACGACGGACGACAAGACCATAGAAAATAGAAGCAAGGTCTTAACACCAGCGTGGAGCCATAAGACAGCACCTACCGCCGAACCTAAAGCCCCTACCCCCAGGCACAAAGGCCATGGAGAAGGATCAACTAGATGATAAGGATGATGAAGACGCAAAATTAATGAATTTCTAAGGCATCACGAAGGTATATACCCGAAAGTAAAGTAAAAACAAAGGCCTGTATTAACAACACACCCAACTCAAGGAGTAGAACAAAAACCAAAGCCACCAACCCAAGAGCCGCTCCACCAAGAGACATGAACCAAATGATATGTAACGAGCCCCCTAATATATGAAGTAGCAGGTGCCCCGCTGTTAAATTAGCGGCCAAACGAAGACCCAATGAAACAGGACGAGCAAGAAAAGAGGCCAATTCGACAGGAACTAAAAGAGGACCCAGGGCCAAAGGAGCTCCGGATGGAAAAAACATAGAGAAATAGTTCAACCGCCACCGGCAAAGCCCCAAAACGACTGTACCCCCCCACACACTGCCTGCAAGAGACAGGGTGGCTACGACTTGGGTGGTTAGAGGGAAGGTAAAACCAAGAAAACCCACGAAATTTAGGCCCACAAGAGCTAAAAACAAATGCACCCCTCCAGCCCACCAGCCTCTTAGGCCTGGAAGCACAGACTCCGCCAGAGGCACCCACAAGAGAGACAAACGGGGGATTAACACAACCCACAAAACAGAAAAAACAGAAAAGGGGACGACAGGAGAAAACCAAGTAAAAATATCAAATAGACCGGTCAAAGGAAGGGGGGAGGGGGGACAACAGCAAAAGAAGGGGAAGCACGGAATGACGACGAGATTGGGGGGCAAAGAGGAGGAGGTATGGCGAGAGAGACCAAAGCAACGTTAATCAAAAGAGACGCATAAAAAAAAAAGAATAAGGAAGAATCGAAGAAAGGCAAAGGGGTTTAAGAAACAAAACGTGGGCGACCCCTAACCAACACGGCAGCCATCAGACCCAACATCAGAAGAGCCAACAACAAAACCAGTGCATAAAAAGCCTGTAGGTAAAGAGACAGGAGAGCTTCAGCAGGAAAAACAACATAGGGAAAAGAAGGAGATATAAGGAGAAGGACTAGCACGGTCAAACAAACCGCAGCAAGGATGCCCCGAGGAGGGGAAGAAGCACGCTCAGGAACCATAAATAAAGTAAACAAAAATAATACCACCACAGCACCAGCATAAACAACTATTAGTAACAGAGGAAGCAAACGCCAACCTGCGTCCCACATTATTCCCGCAACCCCAGCGAAAGCGCAGACTAACCACCACAGCAGGTTCACGGGATTACGAGACAAAGCCATTAAAAAACAGGAGACGGCGAAGGCGAACCCGGAGGACAAGTGACGTATAATAAATAAACGATGTAGTTTAAGCAGCGGGGGCGCGCGGTCGGAAGCCGCGCGCCTGACGCCTGAAAACGTGGGGCCCATTCCCCCAAAACGCCGGATAAACCGGCCGCCGTACGCCGGAACCGGAGCGAGGAGAGGCCAGGGGAGGGGGCAAGCCACGGGGCCCAAAGGCCCCCAAGAAAATAAACGGACGGTCAACGAGACCAACCCGGAAAAGGGCCAGCCCACCCCACAGAGGAAGTACCGAGCGGGAAAGACAAGCCGAACCGGCGAAATAGACCGAATAGACCAAAGGGGGATAGCCTTGTGCATGAGGCGCCCGCGAGACCCTGGCCTTTGGGGAGGCCTACCCGAAACCGCCCGAGCTGACCGTGGCCAGGCGGAGCCCCCTAAGGGCCCGGCCGGACCGCCTAGCGTAGTAAAGCTACCGGAGGAGCCACGGCCCGCGGCGAAACGCCAATCGGGGGCGGAGATAACTGGTTGTCCACGAAAGGGCTACAGGCCCCCGAGGGATACCCACGGGGGAGCTCCTGGTGTTAAGGTCAGGAGGAGAAGGGCCACAAGCCTAAGAGTAGCCTAAACCCGGGGCACTAAGCATGAACCCGCGCGCCAGAAGGCCTAAAAGCAGCCCTCAGTGGGTCGGTTTACCCCCACGCCCGCGCAGCTTGGAACGACACCGGCGATGGCGCCCCCAAGTAAGGGACCATCCAGCACCCCAGCCGGAGAG
>MDTG01081960.1_pt1 | contig 11687 bp, 12 predicted proteins | sample 811421 | NCBI WGS metagenome assembly MDTG01 (sample SAMN05326645, study PRJNA326480) | marine metagenome | isolation source: seawater | place: Pacific Ocean: South East | collected 2011
GCCTAATATGATACCAGGTTACGAACAACACATATTTGAAACTAGATTAGAGTTAGCATTCACAAATTTGTTGACTATGCTGAACAAAGATGGTATACTAATTACATTAGACTATAATACAGACAGTATCAAGTCTATAGTGGAGTCGTTAGACAAACCGTATAAGCCTTATATACAAACTAACGATGATGAAATTAACCCTGAGTATTATATGTGTGCTATACATAACAAACAAGACAACTAAAATATGAAATTTTATGACTACGAACTGGAGTACAGTAATAACTGTTTTATTCCTTCAACTGTAACTAATTTAACTGCACCTAAAATTCCTGTGCAAGGTAAAAAAGTATTAGACCTGGGTTGTGGTATAGGACCTTTATCAATTTACTTTGCAAAAAATGGTGCGGCTTGGGTAACTGCTACTGACATATACGAAGAACATATTAAGTATGCTAGGATAAATGCACAAAAGCATAATGTAGATATTGGAATTGTGCAGGGAAATTTATTTGAGAACATTAATGATACATATGATATTATATGTTGTGATGTATCTGGAATAGATAAACGTGTAGCAGAACTAACAGACTGGTTTCCTAGTGGAGTACCATTAGCAGATGAAACTGGCAACAACCTTATTTGCAAAGCAATAGAAGAAGCACCTAAGTATTTGAATGAAGGCGGAGAGATGTATATTTGTGTATCTTCTTTTTCAGATATTGAAAAATTAAAAGCAGTCATTGGTGACAAAGGTGGTCCTATATTTGAAAAGAGGATTCCTTTTAATAGAGCATTGAATGAGAAACATCATTTATTAGATCCTAATACATACACACAAAAAGGTTCTAGAAAAATGTGGACATTTAGTTTATGGAAAATTTAGTAAAAGAAATATTACAAGAGCCTGAATTTAAACAAGGAGGATTTGTTTATAAACATGTTGCTGGTGATAACCCTGAACCTATAAGAGCAGTACAGAGTACAGTGGACCGAATGAGAGACTTATATGATATAGAGGACTCTCAATTCGGACAACTGTGTGAAAGACTACTTAACGAAATTACTAAGATTTGTAAATCTTAAGTACTTCAGCAACTGCTGGATGTCTTTCTATTTGCCTGTGGTCGAACTCAATTAGATTTATTCTGTCAGAACTAAAATCTTTCAACCTATCTATGAAGTCTGCTAATCCATTACTAGTAAATCCTCTATCATGCTGATTAAGGTCACCTGTAACAATTAACTTACTGCCATCTCCTATTCTAGTTAATAGCATCTTCATTTGTTCCTGAGTTGCATTCTGCATCTCATCTGCAAGTATAATTGCATTTTTAAATGTCCTACCTCTCATATAAGCAAGAGGGGCCACTTCAATTTTATTATTCTCTACCAAGTATTCCATTTCTTTAGGATGATAATATTCATCAAAGATATCGAATATAGGTCTTGTCCATGGAGCCATTTTCTCCACTAGTGTACCAGGTAGAAAACCATGTTGTTCATCTACACTAACTGCTGGTCTAGTTATTACGATTTTATCCACGTTGTTCTTTTGGAATTCTTTAATTGCATATAACGTGCTAATCAAAGTTTTACCCGTCCCTGCCGGGCCTGTCGTGAATACTATGTTGTTATTGGGATTTGTGAGCGACTCTAATAAGTCGTCTTGCTTGAAGTTCCTTGGAACTATGTTGACTGTCTTCTGTCTCTGTATGGTCTCTACTTGACCACCTCTAATTATCTTCAAATTTCTGTTCTCCCTAATTTGTGTTTTAAATTGACGTTCTTTACGTTTCTTTCTAGACATGTTAGTTTACTCCTTGAATGCCGCCCAAATGGATAGGGTGTAGGCGTGTTTCCTACAAGACTGCTACTCTTTTGGGGGATTGTTGATATATGTTTGTGTTTAGTTTGATTTAACATACTCATATATTACTTATCTTTCGGTTCTAATAGAATAACTAATTAGTTAATGAAATGATAAATACATTTACAATAGGAATATATACATGCAAACCTTAAAAATTATAAACGATAACATAAGAAAAATATCCGAAACAAATACTTTGTTGGATATGCTCTTGGAGTTTGAAGGAGTCCTAGATACTTTTGATATCTATGCTTATAAGAACTGGAAAAAGGGTGAAGTTATAAACGGACCTAAATTAGGTAGATACTTTATTGAGGTTGCATTAATGTATCCGTATGAGGATATGCCCGATCCTGAAGCATTATTAAGACTGAAAGCAAACGATTGCGATGTTAAGATGTACAAGGATCAATTAATTAAAAGTAAGAAGATTAAAAGTGTTGAAGACACGGAAGTCGTAGTACGAGGTAATGCTCCAAGAAGAGTTGCTAAAAAAGAAAAACATGATATTTGGATTGTTGAAGTCAAAATGCCAAGACGTTTTGTTGATGAGTTTAGCACAGAACAAATTGAGGCGGCAGAAGATGCCTACGTAGATATGGAGGCTATCCAAAGCGGTGTTGACCAAAACTTAGAAAACCCAGTCAACAATGCAGATCCTATGGCACAACCAGTTGCAGATCCTATGGCAGGAACTACACCAGGAGTTGGTCTATAATGAGTTTAGAACATCACGATTTAAAAGAAGTTGTTAAAGATGAAATAAGCATCGACGAATTCGAACCTAAGACTGGTGAGAAAGAAAACGTTGCAGTATTTGGTTTTTATGTAACAGAAAAAGCAGTAGGCGATGACCTTGCAAACTTCTTAGAAAAGAGTTCATTTGATTTCAGAGATGTTGAAGTAACTCCTAATCCAAATCCAGAAAATTTATATATGGTATTTGTTGAAGTAGACCGAGAGCCAGGACTGGTTAACCTAATTAAAGAAGTTGCTAAAGATGTTGTAAACATTTCAGGCAAAATGGATTGGAAAGGTAAACCACTTTTAAGTGATAGACCTTTTGATTTAGGAGACCCTCAATTAGAAGGACTTGTAAAAACAACTCCAGAAGAATACATCACAAAAGAAGAGTATGACGATATGAAACAACAAGAAGAAAATGATAACATTACAAACTTTGTTTTAGATAATACTAATGCTTCTACAGTTACACTTACAGACAATATTATCAATATAATTGACTATAAGAACAATGTTAAGTTAGAATTTGTTTCTTTTGGTGATGGTAAACCCACATTAGAAGAGGCAGGACTTAGTGACCTAGCAATTGATTATGATTTTGATAGACATCTTATCAAAACACTAGAAAGCATGAGAGGTAATTTAAACGTATTACCTATCAATAGAAACATAGTGATGCATAATCCTGCGACGGATCAGGTTCTTGTAGTTAAACCATGTTAGCATTTTTAAAATCCCTCCCCTTTGTCGGTATAGCATTGTTAATGGCATACGGTGCCCATTCATTTATTGTTGGTAACTTAAACGATACCATAGAAAAACAACAAATGCAAATTGAACAGTATGTTGCACAGAATGTTGCATTACAATCAGCCGCAGACATCAATGAACAAACAATTAGAAGTTTAGAAGAAGGTGCTAAAAGACAAGCAGAGCAAATAGGAACACTAACTGACAACTTGAATGTTGCAGTTGCACAAAAGAACGAAGCATTAAGAATATTTAATGACCACGATATAACTAAACTAGCCAAAAACAAACCAGGACTTATGGAGCCTAGAGCAAACAAAGCCACAAAATCGGAGTTTGACGGCATAGAAGAGTTAAGTAAAGATAATGAACAAAACGATTAAGAATTTAACAGTAGTTGGACTAGCATTATTCCTAGGTGCATGTGCTAGTACAGGAACTGGTTATCAACCTTTACCACCTGTTAAAGTTATAACTGAAACAGTAGAGGTAGAAGTATATGCTCCACCTTTACCACCTGCAATTGATTTACAAGATGTTGAATGGAAAGTTATTTCAAACTATCCTTGTAGACCAGCAACAGGACAAGATAAAAAAGGTTTATACACATACGACAAGTATGAAAAAGAAGAGTATCAAAACGAAGAAGGTGAAACTAAAACTAGATTAAAGAGAGATGCTGATGGTAATCGTATACCTTTACCAGTAATAGAAGGTGTAGAAGTATGCGGTAACTTAGAACAAAAAATATATGAAGTAGAAAAACTACTTGACGGACCATTTGTAGTATTTGCAGTTACACCTAGTGGATACCAAGCATTAAGTACTAACCTACAAGAAATAAAAAGATACATAGCACAACAAAAAGAAATCATTTATTACTATAGAGAAGCAACTGCTCCTAAAGGAAAAGATGGTTGGCTAGAAGAAAACAAAGAAAGACAACAAAACGACTTAGATGCCGCAGAGGCAGATAATGAAAACCCACAACCTGAAGTGCAAAGTGAAGACGGAGCCTTTAGTATTAAATCACTACTACCAAACTTAGGCGGTAAGAAAGACTAATTATGAGCGATACATTAAATAAACTTAAAAAAGTTATCTCTGAAGAACTTAGAATCGATGAAGATAAAATTGTACCAGAGGCTAAACTGTTCGACGACTTAAATTTTGACAGTTTAGATACGGTTGAAACTGTAATAGAAGTTGAAGAAGCATTTGATATTGTAATCGAAGACGAAGATACTGATAGTTTCGAAACTATTCAAGACATCTTAGACTATATAAACGATAGAATTTAACTTGACTTTGTTGTTGCTATAACTTATAATAGCAATATGGATTATTATGAAACATTGGGTGTGAATCACACAACCACACCAGATGGAATTAAAAAAGCATACCGCAAACTGGCAAGTAAACATCACCCTGACAAGGGCGGTGATGCTGAACAGTTTAAGAAAATCCAAGAAGCATACGACACGTTAAGCGATCCACAAAAGAAACAAGCCTACGATAATCCAGATCCCTTTGGAGGTCAAAATCCATTTGGGGGAGGCAGTCCTTTTGCAGATATCTTTAGTGAAGTATTTGGTGGTGGCTTTAGGCAACAACGTCAGCCTGCTCGTAATCCAGACGGCGTTTGTGATGTTCATATTGATTTAGCACAACTGTATACTGGTTGTGAAAAGACTATTGACGTTGGCTTTGCAAAATATAAACTTACTATTCCTGCTGGTACATATCACGGAACAAAGTTTGTTATGCATGGTAAAGGTCCGCAACAACATTCACAACTGCCACCCGGTGATTTAATTTGTAGAATACATCAAATGAATTTACCAGAATGGGAAAGGCACAACGATGATTTAATTATTAAAGTTGAGTGTGATTACTTCGAAGCAATGACTGGAACCACAGTAAGATTTCCACATATAGATGGAAAACAGTTTGAAGTAAAGATACCAAGCAGAAGTATACCTAACAGTAGACTCAGACTTTCTGGCAAAGGTATGCCTAATCCTAATAACGGTCGTATAGGTGACTTATATGTAATAGTTGGCGTTACAACTCCAACATTAAGTGATGACGATATACGAAAAATAAAAGAATTTAAAGACAAGGAATTGTAAATAGTAGTATGAGCCAATTAGACAATGTAATAACATGTGCTGTAAATTATGCATCAGAAAAGAATCACGAATATGTAACATTAGAACATCTAATGCTATGCTGTTTGGAAGAAGAAGCAATTATAGAATTGCTAGATAACTTTGATTGTGATGTAGAACTTACACGACAAGATTTAAAAAACTATCTAGAAGACGATGCAACAAATGGTTTAAAGGGAGATGTTCCTTATGACGGCAAACCTAAAAAAACTGCAAGTGTAGAACGTGTAATGAAAAGAGCGTTTGCCCAAGTTATTTTTAGTGCTAGAGACCAAGTAAGTAGCATTGATTTATTTGTTAGTATCCTTAGTGAGGACGATACACATGCCAAATACATTTGTGAACTAAATGGTATAGATAGGTTATCGGTAGTGCAAGTATTAACAGCAATTAATACTGCTAACATGAAAGAAGCAGAAGACTTTTTAATTAATCTAAACAAGAAAGCCAGTGAAAGCGAAATAGATCCTTTGATTGGTAGGCACGAAGAAGTAAGTGATGTTGTACATATCCTTGCTAGACGTAAAAAGAATAATCCATTATTGATTGGTGAGCCTGGTGTAGGTAAAACTGCTATTGCTGAAGGACTTGCATTAAAAATTGTTGAAGGACAAGTACCAAATGCACTCAAAGACAAAATAGTATACAGTTTAGATATTGGTGCCTTACTTGCTGGTACTAGATATAGAGGTGACTTTGAAGAACGTATTAAAACTGTATTGGATAGTCTAGAAGAAGATAAGAATGTTATATTGTTCATAGATGAGATACATATGATTATGGGTGCCGGTAGTGCAGGAAGTAGTAATGTTGATGTTGCAAACTTGTTAAAGCCTTTACTTGGTAGAGGTAAACTATTAACAATGGGTGCTACAACAAACGATGAATACAGTACACACTTTGAAAAGGATAAAGCATTATTGCGTAGGTTCCAACGTGTAGACATTGAGCCCACAGATGTTCCTACTACAATAGAAATTATGAAAGGACTTAAACCTTTCTTCGAAGAGTTCCATGGTGTAACATACTCTGATGAACTAGTAGAAAAAAGTGTAGACCTAGCAGATAGATATATTAAAAATAAATTCTTCCCGGACAAAGCAGTAGATGTAGTAGATGCCGCCGGAGCCGCAGTTAAATTAAGAGGTGAAGAAAAGGTTGATACTCCAGATGTTGTTCATGTTATTAGTAAAATGAGTAACATAGGTAAAGATGTAATTGATGTAGACAGTACAGAAGGTTATAAGAGTTTAGATAAACGTATTAAAACTAAAGTGTATGGGCAGGATGATGCAATCGACCAAATAGTAGAAGCCATACTTGTTGCCAAAGCAGGACTTAGAGAAGAGAACAAACCCATTGGTAGTTTTTTACTTGTAGGTCCTACAGGCACAGGTAAAACAGAAACAGCAAAACAATTAGCAGAGCAAATGGAAGCCAAACTTGTACGTTTTGATATGTCAGAGTATCAAGAAAGACATAGTGTAAGTAAATTAATTGGTGCACCTCCAGGTTATGTTGGACATGCTGAAGGTAAGATGGGTCAAGGACAATTACTTACAACTGTAGAAGACAATCCTAATTGTGTATTGCTACTAGATGAAGTAGAGAAAGCCGCACCAGAAGTATTACAGGTATTGCTACAAGTAATGGACGACGGTAGGCTTACAGGTGCTACTGGTAAAACAACAGACTTTACAAATGTTATTATGTTAATGACAAGTAACTTAGGAGCATCGGCGGCTGAATCATTAAAGATTGGTTTTGGTGACCAAAAGAAAAAGGATACTGATGTAAAAGCAATTAAGAGTTTCTTTGCACCAGAGTTTAGAAACAGACTAGATGCTGTAATTAAATTTAATAAATTAGGCACTCCAGTCATTGAGAAGATTGTAAAACGTTTAGAAGAAGAAATTAATATACAATTAAAAGACAAAGAAATTATTATTACGTTAGATAAGACTGCTATAGATTATTTTGTTGATAATGGTTACGATCCTAGTATGGGTGCTAGACCATTGAAGAGATTATTTGAGCAGGAACTTAAGAAGCCATTAAGTAAACGTATATTATTTGAAGATTTAAAAGATGTCGAACTGACTATTTCTAAAGGAGAGGACGGTGTCGACATTAACATCACATGATATACAACCAATAGACAGGCAACTGTATCACAACATTGAAATATTAGGTTCTGATAGAATATATTACAATCGTTATCCATACAAAGCCGCTCTTATAGATAATCAAATAAGATACAACGTAGGCAGAGCATTAGAAATATATGACTGGCTAGACAATGTAGGCGGTGATGATACTAAATTTAAGTCAGGTGTAACCAGGCATGTATATTTTGGAGATATAAACAAACTGTATTTCTTTATGGAAATGTTTGAAGACCAAATAGATAAAGTACAAGGACCTATATCAGACAAGCATGTAAACTATTTGTTTGAACGTAAACATAATGAAGAACGTCATAATCCAAACTTTAGAGAAGAACTTATTATAAGAAAAACTAAATGGCATAACACATATGATTGTAAAGTATGGGTAGGAACCAAACTAAGGTATAATGACTACATGTCGACTGGGTCTACTGATTACTCTAAAGCAGTTGTTAAAGTTAGACGAGAAACAATGCAAACTATAGAAGGTATGGTTGATAAATCTAGGAAACATAGGTGGAACTTTATATATTGCGACAGTAAGTATGCGGAAGATATACATTTTTATATAAAACTTAAACACCCTGAAGCATTCTTAGTTATCACCAAAGCATTAGTCGAAGAAAAGTTGTAAATAGATAAATAGTTGTATGGCAATTAATAGAAAATCAATACTAGTACAGAGCTCTACGGGCTCTACAATGAACGTTACAACTAACAAAGTTGAAGGCGACAACTATTATGGTTACAGCGACGGCTTACATACTATTGCAGTTAAATACAATGCATTTAAAGGTAGAGTAATAGTACAAGCAACATTAGACCTTAATCCTACAGAAACAGATTGGTTTAATGTGCAAGTACCAGGCGGTGTTTCAGTTAGCCTAGGCGGTTACAAACAGTTTCCTCAATCAGGAACAGATGGATTTACTGGTGTAGAGGGTTACAACATACAAGGTAACTTTGCCTGGCTTAGATTTAAAATTGATAGGTCTCATATCGGTGACGGAACTACATATCAGGCTGATTACGGCTCAATTGATAGTATCCGCATGTCTGCTTAAAACTAAATCAAGAAAAATGGCATAAAGTGATAAATACTGCTATAAGCAGGATTATTACATATGGCAATAGGATCAAATACAGGCGTAGAATTTAACTTAACTTCTATCCAAGACAACCAAGTATTAGTATATGACGCGGCACAAGGTGTCTTTGTTAATGAAACACAGGCTATAGCCGCAAATGCTAGTGTTACTGGGTTAGGTAGAAACGTTGGAACAACAGGCGTTGGTGTATACAAACAGAATGACTCACAGTATTTAGAGTTTTATAAACTTGATGCTGGTAGCAACGTAACATTATCTTTGAATGATAATGTGATTACTATTGATGCCATTATAGGTGGATCCACTGCAACAGTCCAATCTGCAACAGCAAACATTATACCTGTATACGATTCAACAGGTAACGTAGTTCAAAGTTCAACTAACTTAACTTACGATGGTTCTACATTAAATATAGTAGGAGCAAATGCAAATGTTTCTACTAACAACGGTGTAATTACAAGTGCTGGATTAGTTACAACAAACTTAACTGTAAGTGGGTTGTCTTATCCTACAGCAGATGGAACAAACGGACAAGTATTAAAGACAGATGGCAGTGGAACATTAAGTTGGGTTAACCAAACTGACATATCCGGAAAATTAGATAGCACATTATTCAATGCTCATGTGGCATCTGCAATAACAACAGTATCTAATCATGCTCCTGCATTAGATGTTACTTACAGTTTAGGTAACAGTACAAATAGATATTCACAAGTGTTCTCTGAGTACTTCAGAGGAACAGCAGACTTGGCAGTAAATGCCACAAACTTAGGATCACAACCTGCGGCTAACTATAGATTGGCGGCAGACAGTTATACAAATACGCAAGTAGATAATTTAATTGCAGGAATCAACATTCCTGATACTTCAAATGTACTTTCAAATATAACTGTAACCAACGGAACTTCAAACTTTAAACAAGAATCTGGCACTTTAGACGTTCGTTCTACAGACGGTACTATAGATGTTATTATAGATACAGCCAATAAAAGATTAGATTTAAGAACCATTCAGAACACTCAAAACGTGTTCAACAGAGTTACAGACGGCACAAATACAGTAATAGCAGATAACAGTAACGATACTTTAACCTTTGAAGGCGGTACTGGTATTAGTGTTGCTGTTAGTGAATCAGACAAAGTTGTTATTACAGCAACAGGTGGTGCCGCGGCAAACATCAGTGGCAGTAGTGTTGCAGATTTAAATGATATAGGAACAATAAGTGGCATAGCAAATGGACAAGCATTACTTTGGAATGCCGCAAACAGTAAGTTTGAATACGGAAACGTAAGTGCATCAGGTATTGCATTAACAGATATAAGTGTAACAAGTGCGGCGGCTAGTGGCAATGGATCATTAGCATACAATAATAGCACAGGTGTATTTACATTTACTCCAGCAGACATAAGTGCTGTAACTCAAAGTTTAAGTTGGAACTCAGGTACAAGCACATTAAGTATTAGTAGTGGAAACTCAGTAGACCTAAGTTCATTATTAGATAATGCTGATACACAGGATTTAAGTATATCAGGAAACGTTATTAGTTTAGTTAATGGCGGTAGTGTTGACTTAACATCAGCAATAGCAACAGGCGGTGGTAACTACGGTGATGCTAATGTAAGTGCCCATTTGAATACAAGTGGTGCAACAGCAGGTAAAGTATTAGGATGGAATGGTAGTGACTTTGCTTGGGTAACAGATGGTGATGCACAAGACCTTACACTAAGTGGTAACGTAATTAGCCTAACTGGACAAACAGGTAATGTTGATTTAACTTCATTGTTAGGAAGTGTTACAAGCGACTATGGAGATAGTAATGTTTCTACATATTTAAGTAACCAAGGTTATGCAACACAAACAACTATTATAGCGGCAATCACAGATAGTGCGCCAGCAACATTAGATACATTAAACGAATTAGCGGCGGCGTTAGGAGATGATCCTAACTTTGCTACAACAACAACGAACAGTTTAGCCCTTAAAGCCAACTCAGCAGACTTACATGCAGTTGCTACAAGTGGCTCATTTACAGATTTAGGTAGCAGACCTACAATAAGTTTATCAGGTAGTGACTTTACATATGATGGCACTACATTAGACTTATCTGGTTTAGGTGCTACAGGTCCACAGGGACCACAGGGTATTCAAGGTGCAACTGGACCACAGGGTGCAACTGGACCACAAGGTGCTGATAGTACAGTAGCAGGTCCAACAGGTGCAACTGGTCCTCAGGGTGCAACTGGTCCTCAGGGTACTGCTGGAGTAGGTGTTACCAATGTAACACTAGTAGGTGGTAATGATTTAACATTTACTTACTCAAATACTTCAACACAAAGTTTAGGAAACATTCAAGGTCCACAAGGTACTGCAGGAGCCGATGGAAGTGATGGTGCTACAGGTACTCATGTAACTAATGCTACAATTAATGGCTCAGGAAACTTAATACTTACAATGAGTAATTCCAGCACAATAGATGCTGGTGTGGCTCAAGGTGATTTAGACCAAACACTAGGTATGACTGGTACTGATATATCTATTAGTGGAGGCAATGCTGTTGATATTGCACAAGCAGTAAGAGATACAGCAGATGCTCACTTAAACCAAAGTAACCCAACAAGTGGTTATGTGTTAAGTTGGAATGGTAGTGATTATGCCTGGGTTGCACAAACAGGTGGTGATGTAGTAGATGATACTTCACCACAGTTAGGACAAGACCTAGATGTAAACGGATTTGACATTGTTACAACAGGCAATGGCGATATAGAGTTGAATCCAAACGGATCAGGTGTTGTAGTATTCAAAGGTAATGCTACAAAAGGCGCAGGACAGTTTAAATTAAATTGTGAGAATAACTCACACGGTATAACAATTA
>MDTG01412605.1_pt1 | contig 11686 bp, 10 predicted proteins | sample 811421 | NCBI WGS metagenome assembly MDTG01 (sample SAMN05326645, study PRJNA326480) | marine metagenome | isolation source: seawater | place: Pacific Ocean: South East | collected 2011
TAAAAATTTTAATGTCTTTAATTGCACCAAAAAGCTCAAAAACTAACTGACTAAATTTTTGATTAATATTTTGATTTTCTAACGCCTTTTTTTTCAAACTTGGTTTCAAAGTCATTATATAGAATACGCTTAAAGTTGAAAAAACAATTAAAATACCTAATGCTAATTTATAACTAGTTATAAAAATTATAGAAAAAATGACCACTAAGGCCATAATTTCTCTGAATAAATTATTAAAATGAAATAGATAAGATCTTAAAGCTTGTATTTCATGCGTCACGTTTCTAGATAAAAAATATGGTCCTTTTTCAAAAAAAGTTTGATAATTTGCGTTTAGATAAAAATTAAACATTTTAGTAGAAAGTGAAATTTTTAAATTTTTTACGAACTTTTCTTGAAAATATATCAAGCTTACTAAAAATAAGTTTTTGATAATAAATGCTACTAATAGAAATATTCCGAAATATAAAATAATGTTATTTTCTATCAGAAAAGGTTGAAATAAACTTGGAGCTTTATTTAATATAATTTCTTTATCAATTAATAAGGTGGCAAAAACAGGTAAAGAAACTAATGAAATAAACTCTAAGATAAAATGTACCAGATTTAGTAATATCAACACTTTAAACTTAAGTCTCTTGTCAGGACTTATGAGAAAAAGGATATTTTTATAAAATCTCATTCTTTTATGATGTGATGATTAAATCTAATTAAATTTTCTCTTTGAATTGTTTTTTTTACTTAATATTTTAAGAATTTTTTTGTCGTTATAATAATTAATATTTTTTTCATTTATATAAATCTTTTTGTATTTATTTAGCATTTTTTTAATAGTAGATATTAAATTATCTTGTAATTCAAAATTTAAGATTTTTTTAATCTTTTTGAATGAAACTCTATAATTTCTTTTGTCCCCTACTTGTTTGGTAATCTCATATTTTGTAGGAGTAATCTTTTTAAGATTTTTTATAATATCTATAATCCTATAGTTTTCTTTATCTCCGCCAACATTGAATATCTGATTTTTAACTAAATGATTTTTTGACGTTAAAGTATTAATAAAAACTTTTGAAACATCATTGACAGAAATAAAGGGTCTCCAAGAATCAGCCCCATAAAGTTGGATTTTAATTTTTTTCAAAGCCATTAATGTAAATCTGTTTGCAACTAAATCGAATCGTTTTCTTGGAGAATCTCCATACACAGTCGATAATCTAAGTATAACAGGACAAAAATCATCAGATTTAAAGGATAAAATTGACCTTTCACATTCTATCTTACACTTTGCATACAGCGAAACAGGATTTAATTTTGACTCTTCGTTGCATTTAGAATTAGACTCACCATAGACACTGCAGCTTGAAGCAAAAATAAATTTATCAATTTTATGCTTAATGCATTCAGAAACAACAAACACTGTATTTTCAAAATTATTTTTTATAGAAAAGGTTTCATTAATATTAACCGCAGGATCTCCTACAATTTCACCTAAATGAATTACATCAGTACAACCTTGTAAAGATGCTTTTAAACTTAATTTGTTTTTGCAATCACCGTAAAAAATTTTTAGATTGGAGTTTCTTAAAGTTTTTTTATCAAAGTAACATCCGTAATAATTTTTATCTAAAATATTAACAGAAATTTTTTTATCTAATAAATCCTTAACAAGTATTGATCCGATGTAACCTAGACCTCCAATAACTAAGACCTTTTTTTCTTTTTCTTCTTCTTTGTAAAGTTCACTTGTATGAACATAATCAATCAATTTATTTTTCTTAACTATGGGTATTAATATTTTGTTTGAAGCTAGTAATATTTTTTTTTTAAATTTTCTTCTTGAGAATGGAATACTAAAATAATTTTTTTTAGCTATTGAATAAGCATTTTTACTCAAAATTGACTCACTTTTAAGCAAACCTCGCCTGATGTCTGAGTCTGTTATCACTCCTAGCAATGTGTTTCTCTTATTAGTTACAAAAACTCCATTTAAGCCATTTTTATTTATTTTTTCTAATACATCTTTAATTTTTGACGTAGGAGAGACAGTAACCTGTTTTAAACTTATTTTCATAATCTATCTCTTGAAGTAAGATTTTTTTATTTTTTGATATTTTTTAATATCTACTTTTAATTTTTTATTTTTTATAATCTTTATTTTATCTACAGGGAGATAACCTTCAGGTCTTAAAATATCTATATCACTTGCTGTTACTTTTTGACCTTTAAATTTATCCTTATTTAAATACAATCCTCTTCTGGCAAAGAATTTTAAATTTCTTTCCTTCTTTGTAATTGAGTTTTTTTTACTACCTAAACTGTGTTCAGCAAATTTTACATTTTCTATCATTTTTTTTAATTCATTAGGTAAAAGAGAAAATTTATGATCACCTATCTTTTGTTTTTTATTATATGTAAAATGCTTTTCTATTATATTTGCACCGGCAATTACCGATAAAGCCGGAGTTAAAATATCTTCTGTATGATCTGAATATCCAACAGGTATTTTAAATTTATCTTTTAGGTATTTTATATTATTTAAATTTGGGCGTACAGTTGGGTATTCTGACATACAATGCATTAAAGTAAGATTTTTTTTATTAAGTTTTTTAATTGCATTTTTAATCTCAGATAAAGAACTCATTCCTGTTGATAGTATTACTTTTAAATTTTGTTCTTTAATTTTTTTTAACAAAGGAAAGTTATTAATCTCTCCTGAAGCAATTTTTACCAATTTAATCTGAAGCTTTTTAATAATTCTCAAACTTTCAAAATCAAATATTGAAAAAAAGACTTTTATGCCAATTTTATTTCCGTAGGCAATTATTTTTTTCCACTCTTGTGCTGAAAACTCTAGAGATTTAAATCTTTTGAAGACTTTTTTATAATTAATTCTTGTGTGCTTGAACTCTTTATTTATAAAATTTTCGGTCTTAAAAAGCTGAAACTTCACGTAATCAGCGTTAGCCATTTTTGCTATTTTTACTAATTTAATAGCCTTTTTAAAATTACCGTTATGATTAATTCCTGCTTCAGCTATTACCTTAATAGTATTATTCAAATAAATTACCTACAGTTCTAACAATGTAATCTAAATTCTTTTTTTTTAATTTATAATGATTAGGTAAACCAAAAATGTTCCCTGATAATTTTTCTGCATTTGGTAAATAAAGTTTGTGAAAGTTTTGAGAGTTTTTTATTTTAAGATTTTGAAATACTTTTTGTTTGTACAACGGGTATTTATACCTTGATCTAATTTCAATGCCTCTCTTTTTTAATTTATTTTTTATAGATTGTAGTGTTAAATTTTTTAATATTCTAATTGGGCACCAAAAATATGTGTGATATATATGCTTTTTTGGCTCTTGAACTTCAAACAACTTGCCATGATTTTTGTGTTTTTTAAGTTTATTAATCAAATAAATTGAATTTTTAATTCTTTTAGTATTTAATTTTTTTATTTTTTTTAACTGGACTCTTCCAATAGCTGCATTTAATTCTCCCATTCTATAATTATATCCAAGAAATTTATGAGTATCCCGATCTACTAATCCATGACTTCTGAATGATTTAGAAAAATTATAAATTTTTTTACTATTAGTACACAAAATGCCGCCCTCACCAGTAGTCATGTGTTTTGTGGCATAAAAAGAAAAACATGATACATCTCCAAAAGTACCGACGTTCTTTCCGTGAATTTTTGTTCCGTGCGCCTGAGCACAATCTTCGATTACTTTAATATTGTTTTTTTTTGCTATTTTTAATATCTTTAACATATCACAAGAAGAGCCTGTAAAATGTACAGGTATGACTGCTTTAGTTTTTTTTGTTATCTTTTTTTTAAAACTTTCAGGACTCATACAATAATTTAATATATTTACATCACAAAAAACTGGTGTGCAGCCCTGATGAAGAACCGCGGTTGCACTACTTACAAATGACATGGCTGGCACAATTACTTCATCTCCTTTTTTTAGACCTAGAGAGGATAATGCTGCATGTAAAGCAGCGGTGCCGCTGTTAAGTGCGACAGCATATTTCGTTCCAACAAATTTTGCGTATTCACCCTCAAATTTTTCTACGATATTACCACTTACAAATTTTCCACTATAAACTACTTGTTTTAGGGCTTTGTATTCATCTTTTCCTGTTATGGGAATTGCTACTTTTAACATCAAATTAAGGATTTTTTAAATTTTTTTATATTTTTTTTAAAAGGTAATAAATCTTTAATTATTATCTTTGACTCTTTAGAAAAAACAACTGGTTTTGATTTTAAGAGTTTCAAAAAATTTTTATTTTCCATTTCCATTTTGTGTTTTTCTTTTTCTTTTCTTGGATTTTTTATCATCTTAATTTTTGATTTAATTCCTAATTTTTTTGCATGATTGGATATAGTTTGGCCAATATATTTGATACCCAATAATTCTGTGGTTTGATTGAACACCTCAAAGGATTTTTTTTGTTTATATTTTACTAGATTTACCATAGATCTTACAAAATCTTTTAAGGATATAAATGGTCTTTTTAAAATTCCCTTTCCATAAATTGTAATATCGTGATTAATTAAACACATAGCACAAAATCGATTTAACACGACTCCAAAATTATAGTCGAAATCAAACCTTGTATTTAAATTAGGATGTAATTTTGTTTCTTCTGTCTGAGTTCCATAAACGATTGCAGTCCTAATATCTATGATATTAAGACCCCAAATTCTATTAGCTAGATGTAAATTGTTTAAGTCATTTGATTTTGTAATATGATACCAAGATCCGCCTAAGTTAGTGAATGGAATGATATCTTTTTTCTTTTGATATTTAGCTTCAATAAATCCTTCAGGTATCTTAAAATTTGGCTGTCCATATACACCTGTCGTTGAAGTATTAATAAATTTTATACCCTTTTTTCCAAATTTTTTTATAGACCATAGAATATTAAGAGTGGAAATATTATTATTTAATAAAGTAAATTTTGCATTAGATAAACTTGAATTGGCATAAGGCGCGGATGGCTGTGCTGCCAAATGCATTACAATATCAAAATTATATTTTTTAAAGATATTTTCAGTAAATTTAGAATTAACCAAATCTCCTTTGATGAATTTTATATTTTTAAAACCAAATTTTTTAGCAATCTTTAGTCTTTGACTTATTGATTGAATAGGAATTGCGGTATCAGATTTAAAATTCTTAACCCACTTTCTTCTAGATAAATTGTCTACCCCAATTATGACCGAATTTTTAAATTTTTTTGATAAAGCTAATGCTAAAGGCCATCCAAGATATCCATCAATTCCAGTTAGTAATATTTTCATAATTTAAAAGTTAAATAAATTTTTTTTTTATCAAATCATTTCGCTTTGAACATTTAGAAATGATATTTATAATCTTTTTAGCCGAATTTCCATTTCCATAAATTAAAATTTTTTTTTTGAGGTTTGGCTTTTTCAAAATTTTGTTAACTTTATTTATAATTTTTTTACTATTATGACTAACATGAAAAACATTTTTACCTGATACTCTTCCTTGTTGTCTAATTCCTATATTGATTGCATATTTCATCAAATAACCACACTCGGTAATACCGCAACTAGAATTTCCAATTAAAATTTTACTATATTTTAATAAACTATAAAAATCTTCAATTTCAATATTTTTATAAAGTTTAAAAAAATTTTTTTTGTTAAATTTTTCATAAGATTTTACAATATTTTTAAATCCTGGATCTGAACACGGATATATCGCTATTGTTTGTATTTTTAATTTATTTAATGCTTTAAGCGTTTCATTAATTTGTTTTTTTGAGTCTTCTATCTGCCAAGTTACCGGGTGCTGAATTAAAATAATAAGAGGTTTCTCTAAATCTATCTTATATTTTTTTTCCAAGTATTTTTTAGATTTGTAAAATTTATCTTTAAGTAAATCCAAAGAAGATAGGCCAGTGTTATGCACTCTCCAATTTTCTTCTCTCATTTTTTTTACATTTTCATAACTTTTTGAGTTAGATGTTAAGTGTATATTAGATATTTTAGAAATAGCATGTCTAGTAGGTTCATCAGCACCTCCTTGGGTAACATCACCGCCGTACATATGAACTATTGGAACATTAAAATGTAACCCTGCAATTGAAGCTCCTAAAACTTCAGCTCTATCACCTAATAAAATTAAAAAATCAGGTGTTTTTTTTTTAAAAATTTTAGTCAAATGACTAATTGTGCTTGAAATAACAGAAAGTCTGTTTGGCACAGAATCCTGTATTTTTTTATTTTTTAATAAGACTACATTGTGTGAATAATGTTTAATTTCGTTAATTGTCTTTCCAAAATATTCAGAGAGATGCATATCTGAAGCTAGAATTTTATAATTAAATTCTTTTTTATTTTTTAATAATCTTATAATTGGTATAAAATGGCTAAATCCTCCTCTTTTTCCAGTGAAAAAATATAGTAATTTTTTCTTTTTTTTATTCTTCATTGTTTTTATTCATTTTCTTAATAGCAAATAATCATTTACTATTAGTCCGTCTAGGTTCGAATTTTTAAGTGTAAAAAATGCATCTTCAGGACTGCAAACCATTGGGTAACCATGAATATTAAGAGAGGTATTTAATAAGCTATAAACTCCAGTTTTTTTACCAAATTCTTTTATCAAATCATAATATTTTGGATTGTGCTTACGTTCTAAAATTTGAGGTCTGGTAGTTTGATCAGCAGGATGAAGGGTTGCTGGTGCGATTTTTTGAAAAATCTTAGTAGTTCTAAATGCCATCGTCATATATGGACAGTACAATTTTTTTTTATTTATTAAGTATTTGTCCTTAAATTCACTAAGTATTGATGGTGTAAATGGCATCCAAAAATCTCTCATTTTAATTTTTTGATTAATTAGTTTAATTGTTTCAGATTTTCTTGGGTCGGCTAATATTGACCTATTGCCTAAAGACCTTTGTCCCATTTCCATACGACCATAAAATCTACCCAAAACTTTACCATTTTTAAGTAATTTAACTATTTTTTTGTTATTTGCGCGTTTAATTAGTTTAAAATTTTTATTTTTTTTTAAAAATTTTTTAACTTTTTCAAAAATAAGTTCATTAGAATAAGATGGGCCTAAATAAATATTTTCTAATTTTTTCAAATTAATATTTTTTCTCAAACTTGAAATATAATAACATCCTCCAACTGATAAAGTTGAATCCCCTGAAGAGGGATTTATGTAGAAATGTTTTAATTCTTTAATATCAGAAATTGGAATCGCAGATTTTATGTTTTGTGCAACTCCTCCAGCAATAACTACAGAATTAATTTTAGTTTTTTTTATGCAGTTTTTAATCCATTGTACGAGTGTCTCTTCTACTGTCTTCTGTAATGCTCCTGCTATACCATCAAATCTACAGTGTTGTAATTTTTCTTTAAAAGAAAAATAAAAATCTTTTGGTTTTCTTTTCAAAAATATACCTAGATTTTTTGTTTTAAATAAATTTTTAAATGCAGCTTCATAAGCCTTTTCTATTTCGTATTTGCTAGCATATGGAGCTAAACCCATGACTTTATATTCATGCTGCGCCATTTTCATTCCAAGGAGTAAAGTTATCATTTTGTATAATGTGCCTAATCGATTTTTTTTACTAACAAAAACTTCTTTCAAAACACTGTTCTTCACCACACTCACGGTCAAGTTAGATCTATCTCCCATCCCTTCATTTGTAAGAATTAAAGATTTCTTTCTAAACTTTTCTGGTGATGCGTAAAGAGCATAATATTGATGACCTTTTTCATGATCTATATTCACGATCTTTTCTGGTGAAATATTAAGATGCTTTTGAACTGTAAAAATTCTTATTTGTTTAAAGAATTCAATTGAATTAATTTTTTTCTTTTTTCTTAATTTAAGATACTTGCGAAAATCAAAATCTTCATTTGGTATAATTTTATCTTTGAAAGTATCAAGATAATCTATATTTTTTTTTTGGTAAATTTTTGGATACCAGTAATCTTCTTGTTCTCTTATAAAATCCTTCATAGAAAAAGATGAATTCCTTTTCACTATATTGTGTTCAATTGTAGTTTTTTTGGAAACAAAAACTATAGTATCTAATTCTTTTGGATTTATATTTGCAAATTTTAAGCAAAAATTAATTGCATTTTTAGGATAACCCGTAAATGCTTTTTTTTTGTTAAATCTTTCTTCTGCTGCATAAGAAATAAGTTTACCATTTATCATGAGACAAGCGTTAGACTCATGTCCAAATGAAATTGCTAAAACTTTATATTTCGTATTATCTTTTTTACTATTCATGAAATAAAAAAATCCATAGCTCCGCACTTTGCAAAAGAGCATTTCTACAATTATTGTTTATCATCTTTTTTAAACGGGGCTAAAAAAATATTCTTTTTTTTTAATATTTGTTTTTAAATTTCCCATCAAAATATTTATTTTGTTCTTTTCAAAATTTACAACCTTGAAAATTTTTTCAATAAATGGACCTGAATTAAATTTGTATTTTTTATTAATTACCGCTTCAAAAAGATTATGAGAAATATATCCACTGTTATCCTCTGTCTCTTTACATTTATTAATAAATTGTTTTATATCAGTCTGAAATTCTTGATAGCCATCTAAAATATATTTTAAACCTTTAAGATATCTAAGATTATTTAAAATAAGTTTATTTGAAAATTTTTTGTGATAGCAGAAAAAATAATCCCCCAAGATATTGAATGTTTTGTCAATTAACTGCTTATTCCTTAAAACTTTAATATTCATTTCTGGTCTATAAACTATTATGTCATTACCTAATTTGTTATAAAGTTCTTGTTGCAATAAGTTAAAATTTTTTTTATCGTATTTGATAACAGCCCACATAAATTAATTTTTTTCCTCTAATTCTTTTTTTAATTCGTCGTATTCCTTCATTTTTCTTTTCATAAAATTTATTGTAAGTTTAGTTCTCTCTGACAGTCCTTTGGGTGTAATCACATACTGCAAATATTTGATTTTATTTGTTTGTTGTTTAAAATTATGTAATTTTACAAAACCCTTTTTTTGTAGGGCTTTAAGGCAATAATTGAGTTTTCCTAAACTAAAACCTAATTCTTTTGCTAGCTTTCTTTGTGAGGAACCAGATTTTTTGTTTATTCTTCGTAATACCTCGAAATGATCTTGTTCTTGTTTCATATGTTCAATAATCGAACACTTATATCGTTCAATAGTTGAACAGTAAAGAGAAAAATGATAGAATTTATTGATTTATAAATAAATGATTAAAAGAAATAAACATGGGCTTCCCTTAGAGGTTAAATATTGTAAAAAATGTAATCTCTCTAATCAAAGACCGACATCTTCTAACGACTATTTGTATAATAGTGAAACCAAACATGTAACAGTAAATTTTGACGATAATGGTATTTGCTTTGGTTGTAGATTTGTTGAAAAGGAATTTAACTCTGAAATCAATTGGGATGAGCGAGAAAAAGAGCTTATAGAACTTTGTAATAAATTTAGAAAAAATAATGGAGAGTATGATTGTATAGTGCCTGGTTCAGGTGGTAAGGATAGTATATTTGCTTCTCACATTCTTAAATATAAATATAAAATGAATCCTTTAACTGTAACGTGGTCACCACACCTTTACACAGATATAGGATGGAAAAATTTCCAAAACTGGATACATAAAGGAGGATTTGATAATTATTTATTCACTCCTAATCCAAAAATACACAGAAAGATTACTAGAGAAGCAACTTTAAACATTTTACATCCATTTCAACCATTCATCATGGGCCAAAAAACTTTTGCTTTAAAAGTAGCGAACATGTTTAATATTCCCTTGATATTTTATGGAGAAGGTGGAGGTAAAGGTGGAAAAAAGCAACTCATTAATGAAAAAAGTTTTAAAGATACAAAAAATCAAAAGGGTTTTGAGATAGATCCCCTTGAAGGTAGAAAATTTAAAGATGCTTATTTAGGTGGCAAACAAGTTCAAAATTATCTTGATGAAGGTTTAACACTAAATGATTTAGAAAGCTATAAACCCCTTGATCCAGAAATTATATCAAAAAAAAAATTAGAATTTTACTATCTTAGTTATTTTTTAAGATGGACTCCGCAAGAAAACTATTATTACTCTGTAAAACACGCAGACTTTTTAGCAAATACGGAAAGAACCGAGGGCACTTATCAAAAATATGCTAGCTTAGATGATAAGGTTGATGGATTCTTTTTTTATACATCTTATATTAAATTTGGAATTGGTAGAGCAATGCTAGATTCTGCTTATGAAATTCGTCATGGTCATACTACAAAAGAGGAAGGCAAAGCTTTAATTCAAAAATTTGATGGAGAGTATCCAGTAAAATATGAAAGAGAATTCTATGAGTATATATCGATGAACAAAGATGAGTTTTTGGAACTTTGTGATAAATTTAGACCAAGTCATATATGGGAAAAAAAATCAAACCAGTGGGTATTAAAAAAACCCCTTTAACAAATAATTAACATTGTATAAAAGAATAATTTCAAGATTAGATATAAAAAATGGTGTCCTGGTTAAGGGAATTTCACTAGAAGGTGTAAGAAACCTAGGAGATCCAGATTTTTTTTCAAATACTTACTACAAAGACTCAATAGATGAAATGCATTTTCATAATGTAATTGCTTCTCTTTACGATAGCAATTTAGTATTTGAAATAATTGAGAGAAATTCAAAAAAAATATTTGTTAACGTTTCGGTAGGCGGAGGAATAAAAAATGAAAATGAAGTTGATAAATTACTAAGGATTGGAGTTGATAAAATAGTTATTAACTCTGCTGCAGTGAAAAATCCAGATTTTTTGAAGAGATTAGTCCACATTTACGGAGCATCGACAATATCAGTAAATATTGAAACTGCTGAAATTAACGGCAAATTTAAAGTGTTTATTGAAACCGGAAGAGTAAATACTGATATAGATCTTCATGCATGGATAGATCAAATTCAAGAATGTAATGTTGGTGAAATCATAGTGACTGACATTGCCTCTGAGGGCAAGGGCAAAGGTTATAATATAGAGTTATTTAAAGATTTAAGAAAAAGAATTGATAATCAGCTAGTTGCTCACGGCGGTGCTGGTCCTAAAGAAAATATTTTGAATTTGTTCAAAAATTGTGATGTAGACGCAATTTCGGTAGCATCTTTGTTTCATTACCATTATTTGAAAGCTGATAAAAAAAGTGAGTTAAAAGGAAGTAATTATTTTATTCATTTTTTAGATGAAAAGGAAAAAAGAGGTACATCAATAATAGAATTAAAGAAATATTTAATCGACAATGGAGTAAAAGTAAGACTATGAATAAAAAACCTGTCATTGGCGTAATAGATACAAAAACATCAAATATTAAAAGTGTATACTACGCATTAAGTTTATTTAACAAAAATATAAAATTCATTTCTTCCAAAAAAGATTTTAAAAAAATCGATGCAATGGTTGTTCCAGGTATTGGAAATTTTAAATATGTGATGGAAAAACTAAAAGAAAGTAGTTTAGATAAATATATTTTAGAAAATTTGTCAAATAATATACCAAGTTTATTTATTTGTGTTGGTATGCAAATTTTATTTTCTAAAAGTTATGAGTTTGGAGAACATAAAGGTTTAGAAGTTTTTAAAGGTGAAGTAAAAAAAATAATTTCTTCTGAAAAAAAAAATA
>MDTG01421010.1_pt1 | contig 11686 bp, 15 predicted proteins | sample 811421 | NCBI WGS metagenome assembly MDTG01 (sample SAMN05326645, study PRJNA326480) | marine metagenome | isolation source: seawater | place: Pacific Ocean: South East | collected 2011
TCGTGTTTCTTTTCGTCGTGCGCATGTTCGTCGTGTTTCTTTTCGTCGTGCGCATGTTCGTCGTGTTTCTTTTCGTCGTGCGCATGTTCGTCGCTCGAGAACGATTCCAAGTCCCGGAACGGCAGCTTTGTAAGTCTGGCGGCCTCCAAGATCTCGATTATCTTAGCCTTGCTAGCGATCGTTTGAACTGGCTTTTCCATGAAAGGCTCAAGATCTCGACCAAACCAAAAGACCAAGTCTGCGCGGCTCATGTTTGCGGCCTGCGACGGTTTTAAAGCGTAGGTGTGCGGGGAGCCGGCGCCTTCGATGATAAGGCTTGGCGTCCCCACATCTTTCATGACTGCGGCGATCAAGGAATGGAGAGGTTTGATCGTAGCCACAACCTTTGGTTCAGCGGCGACGGGAGTTGCAGCGCTAAATGTTAAGAAGCCCGCAAGCGTGAGAGAGGCATAACGTTTCATGGCGATTGACTTTTGTGTAATTGAGTGGGAACGATGAATTCGTATTATTACGTGTTATAACATAACATTTAGGCTATTGTTATAACGGCTGGCATAAGCCACCGCAAGTTTTGTATCCAGAAGCTTATGAGAGTATCCTTTAATTCATGCTTGAGAATTCAGGTTCCTTGACGAGACTTCGCAACGCAGGGATTAACCGTGGCGGCCGATGGTTGATTCGTGGGGTCGATATGGATGTCGAAAGGGGGCAAATTGTTACCCTCATTGGGCCGAACGGATCTGGAAAGTCGACTACGGCTAAGATGGCTCTTGGCCTCGTTGCTCCCGATGAGGGGAACGTGAACCTACGTAATCGCCTTTGCGTCGGATATGTACCCCAGAAAGTCAGCGTCGATTGGACATTGCCGCTAACCGTTAGTCGGTTCATGGCATTGACCGGGCGAATACCGGTGCGTCAGATTGATGAGGCCTTGGCTGTGACCGGCGTCTCGCATTTGCGTAATGCGGAGGTGCGGACATTGTCGGGTGGCGAGTTTCAGCGGGCCATGCTGGCACGGGCCATCGCGCGCGAACCGGATTTGTTGGTCCTGGACGAGCCCGTCCAGGGTGTCGATTTCAACGGCGAAATCCTGATTTATGAATTAATCAAGAGCATCCGGGATGACCTTGGCTGCGGGGTCTTGCTGATCTCCCACGACCTTCATGTCGTCATGGCCGCAACGGATCAGGTGGTGTGTTTGAACGGCCATGTCTGTTGTTCCGGCCCACCTATCGATGTCGCCTCCAGCGATGCGTATCGCGAACTGTTTGGAACGCGGGCGACCTCCACGCTTGCCGTCTATGAGCACAGCCATGACCACGCCCATTTACCAGATGGTCGAGTGCGGCATGCTGATGGAACTATCACCGACCACTGCCATCCCGATGATAGCCATCTTCACGCCCCGGAGGTTCTTGAGAAAACCGGAGCCGCCGATGCTGGATGATTTCTTTGTGCGCGCGCTGGTTGCCGGTGTGGGTGTGGCCTTGGTCGCTAGCCCTTTAGGTTGTTTCATAGTCTGGCGTCGGCTTGCCTATTTTGGTGACACGCTTTCTCATGCGGCACTGTTTGGCGTGGCGTTGGCGTTGCTGTTGGAAAGTAATATCACGATCACGGTTTTTGGGGTTTCTGTCTTCATCGCCGTCGCGCTCATGTTCCTACAAAAGAGGGCGACGCTCTCCGCGGACTCCCTGCTGGGGTTACTTGCTCATTCGGCGCTGGCCTTGGGCTTGGTTACCTTGGCCTTTATGACCTGGGTCCGTGTTGATTTGATGGGTTTCCTATTTGGCGATGTACTGTCTGCATCGATGAATGACATCACTGTGATTTACATCGGCGGCGCTTTCGTCATCAGCGTTATGGTATATATATGGCGGCCCTTGTTTGCGGCAACGGTCAATCGCGAATTGGCGGAGGCTGAGGGAGTCAACCCGGACCGGGACGATATCGTTTTCATGCTTCTCATGGCAGGCGTAATTGCCATGGCCATGAAAATTGTTGGCGTGCTTTTGATCACCGCGTTGTTGATTATTCCTGCCGCTGCGGCTCGCCGGTTTGCGACGGGACCGGAGCAGATGGCCGTTTTGGCGGCGTTGATTGGTAGCGCGTCGGTATTCGCCGGTTTATTCGGTTCGTTGGAGTGGGATACGCCATCCGGGCCGAGCATTGTTGTCGCCGCGCTGTTATTCTTTATTCTCAGCATTTCACCACTAGCTGCGCTCGTGACGCAAAACCGGCCAGGCCCCATAGTGGACGGAGGATGAAGGCCTTGGAGCATTTCCCCCACAAGCCACCCAATTTGAGTAAGAACCAGTCTATGGTCATGGCGGCGTTGTTGGAAGCTAACGGACCGCTCAGCGCTTATGCCATCCTCGATCTGTTGCGTAGCAAAGGTCTTCGCGCGCCGCTTCAGGTTTATCGGGCTCTCGATAAATTGGTGGAGTATGGCATGGTCCACCGGCTGGAGAGCATGAATGCCTTCGTTGCCTGCCGACATCCTGATGGTGAGAGTGAAGCCATGGTCGCGTTCACCATTTGTGAGAGGTGCGGTGAGGTAACCGAAATTGCTAATGATGGGTTTGATGGTCAACTCCACAAGCTGGCCGCAGGCATCGGTTTTAACGTGAAGAAATCGACGGTTGAACTGTTCGGAAAATGCGAGGCCTGCTGCTAATCTTCACGCTTACGTCTTCGGCATCATCTTGGCTTGAAACTTTATGCCTTCTAGGCCAATGCCTGCCTTGGGGCAGGTCCTGCTTAAGATCATCTGCCGAAACGAAATGCTGACTTACTAGACGGCGCGCAACGGGTTTCTGGATGATAAAATTGCGTTGTGCAGTGATATGCCGACAGGAACTGGCCTTTGTGGTCTGGTTTTGATGCCAGCCTGAGAGCTGGCCGGATAGCTAGCTAAATGCGGTCGCCTAGGGCTCAGCTCGCCCGAGCCATTTGATGAAATGGTCTACTGCATTTCATTTTGCGTCCCACTTTCCGAACCGATATACGAGAAGCAACCAGATATTTCTGACAGGGAGGACACGGACATGCAGGGCAAGATGGAAATCAATGGTGTCGAATTGAACTACCGAATCGACGGACCCGAAGGCGCGCCGGGTGTCGTCATGAGCAATTCATGGGCAACCGACTACACCATGTGGGATGTCAATATGGAGGCGTTGACGGCGAAGTATCGTGTGCTCCGGATGGACAAGCGCGGCCATGGTGGCAGTGGAGTCAACGACGACGAAATTACGCTTGAAGTTCTCGCGGACGATGTTGTCGGCCTGGCCGAGGCGTTGGGTTTCACTAACGGCCATTTCGTGGGGCTTTCCATCGGCGGCATGATTGGCCAGGCCATCGGCCTCAACCATCCTGATGCCTTTAAGTCACTTGCCCTCTGCGCGACCACCAGCCTGATGCCCGAACAGATGGGGCCGGTCTGGCAAGAGCGAATCGACAAGGCGACGGCGAACGGCGTGCCGTCCATGGTGCCGGAGCATGTGGAACGCTGGTTCTCGTCGGCCTATCGCGAGGCCAATCCTGCCGTGGCAGAGGCCCTGGGCAAGGTTGTCGCCGCGACATCGCTGGAAGGATACTGCCGTTGTGCGCAGGCGATAATGAAATTGAATTTCACCGACCGCCTGGGTGGGATCACGACCCCGACCATCGTTATGCCCGGCGAACTGGACGGAGCGTTGCCGCCACCGATGTCGGAGGTGATCGCCAATAATATTCCGGGCGCGCGCCTTCATGTTGTCAGCAATGCCGCGCACCTTTGTAATGTGGAGAACACGGTGGAGTTCAATGAAGTCTTGATCGAATTTCTTGACGAGCAGTCTGCGTAGGCCTCGATGCCTCTCAAGGAGAAGCCCCCAAAGGCGGCACTGGGAGCTATCGCTGTTACTGGTGTCGACCAGTTCAAATCGGAATTGCCAGCGATCATGTATGCTGAGAATTTTGCCTGGATGCGGCAAGACAATCTTGGCTGCTACATCCGTGTCGGCAACGGGTAAGGGGAGGGCTGCGGCTGCGTTGTTTACAATTCCAACTATAATTTGAACAACGATGCTTTTGTTTGCGGAGCGAGCTATTGGACAACCCTCGAGGAATGGGAATTTGGGAGTAAGAAATGTCAGATAAACGCGTGGCATTAGTCGTCGGCGGCGGGAGCGGCATGGGCGCGGATGCCTCCCGGCGGCTGATCGAAGAGGGGTTCCAAGTTGGGATCCTGACATCCTCTGGAAAGGGTGAGGCTATTGCGGAAAAGTTAGGTGGCATGGTGGTGAGGGGGTCGAATAGGTCCAATGAAGATCTTCAGGGCTTCGTTGACACGGCCGTTGAAAAGTGGGGGCGCATCGACGCGGTTGTCTCCAGCGCTGGTCACGGTCCGAAGGGGCCTGTATTGGAGATTTCTGACGAGGACTGGCACACGGGCATGGAGTTCTATCTCCTCAATGTGGTCCGGGCCGCCCGCGTTGTGACGCCGGTGATGTTGGACCAAGAAACGGGTGGAGCGTTTGTCAACATTTCCACTTACGCGGCATTCGAACCCGAAGCCCTGTTCCCGACGTCGGGCGTTTTTCGTTCCGGATTGGCCGCGTTCACCAAGCTCTTCACGGATAAGTATGCCGCCGACAACATCCGCATGAACAACGTGTTGCCCGGCTTTATCGACAGCTTGCCGGAAGCGGAAGAACGCCGAAGCCGCATCCCCATGGGCCGTTATGGCCGCACGGAAGAAGTCTCCGAACTGATCGCGTTTCTGGCTTCTGACCGATCCAGCTATATCACTGGACAGAACATTCGCATCGACGGCGGCATAACGCGGTCCATTTAACGTCGGAACTTCAGGTGGGTTATAAAACTAGCAGTCTAGGCAGTTTTATTTTGAGCTTGATTACGTCGGCTGGGCTGACGCCGTCCAATATTTACATGATGGAGGACAAGTCTTCGCCCACCGTTGATCACTAGAGAAATCAGCGTCGTTAGAGTAAAATCCGCCTGCCGCGTGATGTGAATGGATCCCTCCCTACCGTGTGAAGCCCTGGTTCTCGAAAAGAGCATATTTTATGCTATTTCATACGATGCAGGTTTACATGACTTTCTCACGTCGTTCTGTCGCGCAGCCCGGGAAAGTGGTTACGCGACGTCATTCTTGGCGGACCTTTCCTATACGTCTTCCACGAATTCCAAAACCGCATCGAACGCATCGACTCGAATAGCCGTTCGGTCTGGCTGTAGATTGACCTCCACTCCATCCAGATCACCCAACATATCATTGAGCTTGGAGAGACCCTCGGTGGCAAACACCATAGCGCCGAAGATGCCGTCCCGACTGCCCATGACTGATGCTAATTCTCCGTAACGGTTTGAATATTGGTCAGGGGTCAGGATCGTGATCCGGCAACCGTTAAGTGTCACGCAGCGTACCCCGTTGCCATCCATTGTCGCATCCGTATCCAATAAAGTTGCGAACCGTGCAGCCTCGCCGTCGGCATCTCTGGCGACGGAGATGAATTCCGACATGGAGGTTACGCCGTTGGCGTGGCTTTGCCATTCTGGGCGCCATACAAGCTCCGGGGTTCCGTGCTCGCAGTAGTAGACTCGTCCGCCTGGAAAGACACCATTACGGACAGTTACCGTCCGGAACTTGGCGTCCTTTTGGCCGCCCTCGATATCGACGGGACGATGAAACGCCTTCGGCGGGTCACCATCAAACCTGGCATTTTGGAGGCGTGCGTAGACGTCATCCACGTCGAGAGCCTTGAAAACGATCCCGTTGATCCCAACTGGAGCATTCTGCAGATCCTTGCGTTCGATTTCTTTGCCCTCTGGAATTCCGATAAGCTCCAAATAGTCCGTTCCGAACATCATCAATTGGTTCATGGATCCGTGAGAGTGATAGCCGCGGGGCGTCAGGGTAAACCCCAATTTGTCAAACAGAGCCGTGGCGGCATCCATGTCGAATTTCACATTGATGACTGTATGATCGAGGCGATCAGCAGATGGCATGGCTTTCTCCTTCACTCCGAGGCTCGACGTTAGGTTTGATTCTGGCAAAGGCTGTCGTGGCTTTGTCATGGACGGCCTGAAACATTTCCGAGGTTGGCGGTTTTGGCCAGGCTAGGTTGATGGCGGAACGCTGTACGAAGGGACAGACGGGAGAGCTATCGGGTTTGTGGGCAGACTGGTAGGACATGGATAACTCTCAAGGGCTAAAGTCAATCGACTTTGACATCTAAGCCAATCTTAATGACCGTGACAAACGCCAAGATGGCGCGTGGTCCACCCTAGTTGTGATTTCTGCCTACACCGCTTATTAATGCCGACCATGACCCGTATTGCTCTGATCCACGCCACGCCCTTAGCCATGCCGCCTATCGCCGAAGCCTTTCAAAGGCTTTGGCCGGACGCAGATATCTTCAATTTGCTGGAGGACTCTCTATCCACGGACCTAGCGGAACTCGGGAGACTGGATGACGCCATGACGGACCGATTCCGTCGGCTCGCGCGGTATGCCGCAGATTGCGGGGCTGACAGCATTCTGTTCACATGCTCGGCTTTTGGTCCCTGTATCGAGGCGGCGGCGGAAGACTTGGAGCCTATGCCGGTCCTCAAGCCTAACGAGGCGATGTTTGCCGAGACATTGGCGATCGGCGGCCGCATTGGTTTAGTTGCTACGTTTGCCCCCAGCCTCCCCGCCATGACTGCGGAATTTGACGATATGGCTGCGCATATGGGCGTCGATGCTAATTTGATTTCTGTTTGTGCGAAAGGTGCTCTTGATGCGCTTTCCGATGGGGATGCGATGCTGCACGACAACCTGATCGCTGAGGCGGCGGAAAGCTTGTCGGATTGTAATGCAATCATGCTTGCACAGTTCTCGATGGCCAACGTTTCCAAGGCCGTCGAGAGCCGGGTGTTCTGTCCAGTTTTGACCAGCCCCGATAGTGCGGTTCGTCGTCTGAAGGGCTGACGTCTGGTCGCCATGATTCCGGAATTGGTTCACCATTTCTTAAGAAACTCGGCAGATAATGCCTAGTGGAAACGTTTTGGGAGGTCGGCGAAAACAGCCGGCGGAATTACGGGATGGGTTCCGGCATTGGGACTTCATCGGGATCTAATGATCATGCGGCGCTTAAAACAGGAAAGGCGTTTGGAATGACGGAATTGGGCAATATGGCTATTTTTCAGGCGGTGAAGAAGCGCTTGAATTGGCTTGGTCAACGCCAGGAGGTTTTGGCCCAAAACATCGCCAATGCGGATACGCCGAATTATCGCTCCACAGACCTAAAGCCATATAATTTCAGAGAGTTGCTTCGCCGCGAAAGCGCACAACTAAATATGGACGCGACTGGCGGGAACCACCTTGCGGGCCGCCAAAAGCGCATCCGCGACTATGCTTCGAAAGAGGGCAAACCCTTTGAGACCGCGCCCGCCGGGAACAACGTCATCTTGGAAGAGCAGATGGCAAAAATCGGTGAGACGGGCAGTAGTTATAAGATGACCACGGGGCTCTACAAGAAGCATCTAAATATGATCAAAATTGCACTCGGTCGTTAGTAGGCCGAAGGAGAATTAATAACATGGATGACATTATCCGCACCATGCGTATTTCCGGTTCTGGAATGCGCGTTCAGGGCCAACGCCTCCGCGTGATCGCGCAGAATATAGCGAACGCCAATTCCTTGCCGCAAGAACCCAACGAAAATCCCTATCGCCGGAAGGTCATGACATTCAGGAACGAATTCGACCGGGCAACTGGCCTCGAGATGGTGAAGGTCAACCGCGTGCGCCCGGATATGTCGGATTTCGGTAAACGCTACGAGCCGAATCACCCCGCTGCCGATGCGAACGGCTATGTGTCGACACCGAACGTTAACACGATCATCGAACTGAGTGATATGCGTGAGGCGCAGAGGTCCTACGAAGCAAACATGAATGTCATCAAAGCATCAAAGGCGATGCTGAACAGCGCCATTGAACTGCTGCGGTAAGCCGCAACGGTTTTCAATTTTAGCCGGGCAGATCGGCCTATAACGGGAACAAGACCCAACAAGGGGAAACATCATGGTTGCACCGGGAAATGCCTACATCAGTGCCATTAGTGCCTATAACAATGCGGCAAAGGGCAAATCTTTCGAAACTCCAACGTCCGAACCGGCCAACGACATCAAACAAGGCGAGTTCGCTGATCTGGTAAAGAGTGCCATCGACGAAGCGGTACGGATTGGCGAACGCAGTGAGAAATTGACCATTCAAGGCATCAATGAGCGCGCCGACGTTACCCAGGTGGTGACGGCCGTGGCGGAGGCGGAGCTCACTTTGCAGACCGTGGTTACGGTACGTGACAAGGTCATCGAAGCCTATAAAGACATTATCCGTATGCCCATGTGAGCCAGTTTCGGCTATACTGAGATTCGCCGTTCGGCGGCGCATATTTCATGGGACAGACGAGGATGCCCGATGAACGAAGCGGCGGTAATCGAAGTAGGGCGAGAAGCTCTATGGGTCATTCTCAAGATTGCCGGCCCGATCATGGCATCCGGTCTTGCCATCGGGCTTTTCATTGCCTTGTTTCAAGCACTCACGTCGATTCAGGAAATGACACTGACGTTTGTGCCAAAGATCATCGTAATTTTCACGGCGGTGATCATTTTCCTGCCGTGGATGATGCAAACGGTCACGGTATTCACACAGCAATTATTCGACCGCATGATTTCGCTGGGATAGGATCGGCGCATGCTCGAGGAACTGCTTCGCCTCAACCTCTTTGCATTCTTTCTGATCTTCGCACGTATTGGCACAGCGATCATGTTCCTCCCGGGATTCAGCGTGACGTATGTCTCTGCCCGCTTTCGCTTGGCGCTGGCGCTGGCGATCAGCTTTGTGGTCTTTCCCGTTTTGGCGGCTCGATTTCCCGTACCGCCCAATGCCATTCTGGACATGGCGCTGATGTTTGTAGGAGAAATCATCGTCGGCAGTTTCTTCGGCCTGATCTTGCGGGTCCTAATTTCTTCCCTTCAGACGGCGGGGACCATCGCGTCCTTGGCATCCTCAATGGCCAATGCCTTGGTCCAAGATCCCATCGCGGAACAGCAAAGTTCGACGATTTCGGGGTTCCTCCTGACCATCGGCGTTGTACTGATATTTGTCACCGACATGCATCATTTGATGCTGCGTGCGCTGCTGGAAACCTACGCCATGTTTGAACCTGGCCAACCGCTTCCTTTCGGCGACTTCGCCGATACCATGGGACGACAGGTGGCGGACAGTTTTGCCCTCGGTTTGCAGATGTCGGCGCCTTTCGTCGTGATTGGCCTTACATATTACATCGGACTTGGTCTTCTAGGACGCCTGATGCCGCAGTTGCCTGTGTTTTTCTTTGGCTTGCCCTTGCAGATCACGCTGCAGATATTCGTGTTCACGATCACGCTCTCAGGCATTATGCTGGCATTTATTCAGACCTTCGAGGCGAAGGTGTATCGGTTTATACCGTAAGGGGCTAGACGATGGCGGACGAAGACGACGCCTCAAAAACAGAAGAGCCGACAGACAAGAAGCTTGCCGACGCGAAGCGCAAGGGTAGTGTTGCCCAGTCACAGGAAATTAAGCACTGGGCTATTCTACTGGGCGCATCAGGTTTATTGATCTTTCTTGCGCCGATTATGGCGAACGGCGTGCGGATTACTGCGAGGCCTTTTATCGAGAAGCCGCATGCCATTGATTTCAACTTCGGTGAGTTGCGAAACGTCTTTATCCAGATCTCGGTTGATGTGCTTTTGATCCTGGCGCCGTTCCTGGGGGTTATAATCATCCTCGCCATTGCCGCAAACATCGGCCAATTTGGTCTCACGTTATCATCAGAAAAGATTAAGCCGGATCTCAGCAAGTTTAGCTTGATCAAGGGTATAAAGAAGATCTTGTCTCTCAAGTCTGTAGTCGAGTTCATCAAGGGCATCTTCAAACTGTTGCTGGTATCCATCGTTGCCTTTGGATTATCGATCCCCTTGCTTGGCGATGTACAGTTGATGCCGCAGATGGATTTTCTGTTCTCGCTACAGCGTATACACGAAGTTGCCATTGTTCTTGTTCTAGGTACGGTCGGGGTGATGACTGTTCTCGCTTTTTTCGATTTTTTGTATCAGCGCCAGACCTTCATGAAGCAGATGCGTATGACCAAGCAGGAAGTGAAGGATGAGAACAAGCAGCAGGAAGGGGATCCTCAGGTAAAGGCGCGCATCCGACAGATCCGCATGGAACGGGCGCGCGAGCGCATGATGCAAGCGGTAAAGGATGCCGATGTGGTGATCACCAATCCGACGCACTTCGCCATCGCCTTGAAGTATGACTTGGGTGAAATGGATGCGCCCGTGTGTATTGCAAAGGGGGTCGATCACTTGGCGTTTGCGATTCGCCGCGAAGCCGAAGAGCATGACGTGCCCATCGTTGAGAACCCTCCCCTGGCGCGAGCCTTGTACGATACTGTCGAGTTGGACGAGGAAATCCCCACCGAGCACTTCAAGGCTGTCGCCGAAGTGATCGGGTTCGTTATGCGGCAACGGGGCGATATCCCTGTGCACTGAGCAGGGTCGGACCAGAACAATGTATCGTATCCCCTCGAACGCCGATAATCCCAAGCCGCGGACACCATGGTATGCGTTTGTGACACCATGGATGCTGGTTCTCTTGATTGCTATGGGAGGGACTTTTGCCGTCGACTTAGGGCATCGGCACGGTCCCTTGGTCGCGGCAGGTCTGGTTGGATTGGCTTTGGTGAGCTTTGCGCTTGCATTTTGGTCCTTGGGCCGGCGGTCGCGTCCTGAAGCTGTTTTTCAGGGGAATATCGTTGACTGGATTAGTCCCGACGGATTAATGATTACCGACCAGGAAGGCAATTTTCTGCAAGCCAACCCGGCATTCTCCACACTGCTCTCATTTGCTGTGAAAGAAACGCCGAGCCACGAAATTACCTCCCTAAATGCTATCGTGGAAGCCGTTGATGGTCTTGAAGGGACGGACGACCTCAAGCGGCTTGTGGCCCGAGCCCTTGATGGCGGGGGTGGACAGGCGGATATCCGCATTCCTGACCTTGGCGGCATGTCCTGGCGTCGGATATCGGCGCGGCGTGGAAGCATCAATGGTGGCGCCGGCGGAATTTTCTGGCGCGTGGAGGATGTGACCGACGCTCGGGAGATCGACAACATACGGCGTCTCGAAGAGGCCCGCCTGATCGACTACATAGATTATCTCCCAGTCGGTTTCTTTTCGGCCGATGCCGATGGCGTCATTCACTACGCCAACCAAACATTGGCACGATGGCTTGGGCTTCCGCCGGATCGTTTGATTGGAACGCCCTTTGCTGAATACGTGGCCGACGTCGGTGAAGATGGCCAGCTCAGTCTTCGCGACAGCGAGGGACGGCCCTTTGACGCGGTGTTGGAGCAATCCCAATTCGATGGAGTCGATGGTGAGATAGCCTATACCCGTTCCGTTGTCTTCCGGGATATGGTTTGGCTGAACATGCCGGAGCCGCCAATGAGAACGGCACTAGAACAAGCCGTCCAAGAATCAGCGCCGGCTTCACCGGATGCACAAATTGTTTACGAACGCCTACATTGGTTTTTTGATGAGGCGCCAATCGGCATGATCATGCTTGATCTGTCGGGAGAAATCACGGATTGCA
>MDTG01133486.1_pt1 | contig 11684 bp, 9 predicted proteins | sample 811421 | NCBI WGS metagenome assembly MDTG01 (sample SAMN05326645, study PRJNA326480) | marine metagenome | isolation source: seawater | place: Pacific Ocean: South East | collected 2011
GACGTTCATGATATTGGCAAAAATATCGTGGGTGTCGTTCTGCAATGTAATAATTATGAGGTAATCGATCTTGGTGTCATGGTTCCGGCCGATAAAATTCTAAAAGCAGCCAAAGAACACAACGTTGACATTATAGGAGTTAGCGGGTTGATCACCCCATCTTTAGATGAAATGGTTCACATCGCCAAAGAGCTTCAAAGGGAAAACATGAATATCCCTTTGATGATTGGCGGAGCCACTACATCTAAAGCACATACAGCGGTCAAAATCGAACCTCAATACAATAACAATTTGGCTGTGTATGTTTCTGATGCATCGCGTAGCGTCAGTGTTGCGACATCACTTCTTAGTGAAACGCAACGAGACAGCTACGTTAAAAACATTCAAGAAGAATATGAAGTAGTAAGGGAAAGACGCAAAAACCGACAAGCTAAAACAAAACTACTTCCCTATCAGTCTGCGCGTGAGAATAAATACAAGATTGATTGGTCAGCTTATACACCACCTAAACCAAGCTTTACAGGCGTTAAAGTATTTGACGATTACCCTTTAGAAGAACTGATAGACTATATTGATTGGACACCTTTCTTTATTACTTGGGAGTTAGCAGGTAAATATCCAAAAATTTTACAGGATGAAAAAGTTGGTGAAGCTGCAAGCGCTTTATTTAATGATGCGCAAGTCATGTTAAAAAGACTGATTGAAGAGAAATTATTAAAGGCAAAAGCGGTAGTAGGTTTTTGGCCGGTCAATGCAACGCAAGATGATGAACTCTCTGTTTACACCGATGAGACACGCAGCCAGGTCACTCTCACACTTAACCACCTTCGCCAGCAAAGCGATAAAGCTGGCGGCCTAACCAGCCACTCTCTAGCAGACTTTATCGCCCCCAAAGAATCACAAGTTAAAGACTATATTGGTGGTTTTGCTGTCACCGCGGGTATTGGTGCAGAAGAGCTAGCCAAGACTTATGAAGACGCGCACGATGATTATAACTCCATCATGGTGAAGGCTCTAGCAGACCGACTCGCAGAAGCCTTTGCAGAGCGCATGCATGAACGTGTGCGAAAAGAATTTTGGGGTTATGACAACAATGAAACCTTGAGTAACGAAGAGCTAATTAAAGAGAAATATCAAGGTATAAGGCCTGCACCAGGCTATCCTGCTTGTCCAGACCATACAGAAAAAACTGCGTTATTTAGCTTATTAGATGCAACCAAAAATACTGGCATAGAGCTAACAGAGCATTTTGCAATGTTCCTGACCGCAGCTGTAAGTGGCTTTTATTACTCGCATCCCGAGTCAAAATATTTTTCTGTAGGAAAAGTCGCAAAAGATCAGGTTTTGGATTATGCAGCTCGCAAGAAAATGTCAGTCGAAGAAACGGAAAAGTGGCTTAGCCCTATCCTCTCTTATGACAACTAGATGCGCGTAATTAACGTTAAAATATATTTAATCAACACTTAAAAACTGCTACCCTAGGCGCCCAAAATTTTTCGCGCCCTTAGGGTAAATTTCTGAGAAGGTACAATGTACAAATACGACGGATACGATAAACAAATCGTTAAAGAACGCGTGGAACAATTTCGCGACCAAACAGAACGTTACTTTAATGGCACATTAGCAGCCGATGAGTTTCTACCTTTACGCCTGCAAAACGGTCTTTATGTTCAGCGCCTAGCCCCAATGCTTCGTGTTGCTATCCCTTACGGCATGCTCTCTTCGACTCAACTAAGAAAATTAGCTGATATAAGTAGACAGTATGACAAAGGTTATGTGCACTTTACGACACGCCAAAATGTTCAGTTTAATTGGCCTGAAATGAAAGATGTACCTGATATATTAGAAGAGTTGCGCTCAGTTGAAATGCACTCTATACAAACTAGTGGCAACTGTATTCGTAATACCACAACAGATCAATTCGCCGGCGTTATTGGTAATGAGGTGATTGACCCTAGACCTTACTGTGAAGTTATTCGTCAATGGTCAACCTTCCACCCTGAATTTGCATTTTTACCTCGTAAGTTCAAAATTGCCGTCAATGCTTGCCCTAATACTGATAGAGCCGCTACATTAGTTCATGATATTGGTTTAGAAATCGTTAAAAATGAACAAGGTGAAATTGGCTTTAAAGTTTTTGTTGGCGGAGGTTTAGGAAGAACACCTGTTATTGCCTCAGAAATTAGAAGCTTCTTACCTGAAAAACACTTGCTTAGCTATTTAGATGCAATTTTACGTATCTATAACATGCATGGCCGACGTGACAATAAATACAAAGCCAGAATTAAAATTCTTGTTAAGGCCATGGGAGCCAAAGAATTTGCACGACTTGTAGAAGAAGAATGGCAGCACCATAAAGACAAAAGTACGACACTTACCGAGACAGAGATTTCTCGCGTTAAATCGTTCTTCACTGAACCTGCTTACCTTCAATTAGAAGACAATGCTGCAAGCTTTATCGCACAGAAAGAAGAACACAAAGGTTTTGCTAACTGGATAACGCGTAATACTCATGAGCATAAAAAAGCTGGATACAGCATTGTCACGTTAACACTTAAAAAGACAGGTACCCCACCTGGTGATGCAAGCGATAAACAGGTTGAAGCTATAGCATCCATGGCTGATAAATATAGCTTTGGCGAGGTTCGGGTAACACATGATCAAAACATTGTTCTTGCTGATGTTAGGCAAGATCAACTATTTGAATTGTGGAATGACGCAAAGAAAGCAGGTTTTGCAACCCCTAACCTGAACCACCTTACTGATATTATTTGCTGCCCAGGTGGTGATTTTTGCGGCTTAGCCAATGCCAAATCAATCCCTGTTGCGGAGCAACTACAAATAAAGTTTGACGATTTAGATTTCATTTATGATCTTGGCGAACTCCATCTAAATATATCTGGCTGTATGAATGCTTGCGGACATCATCATGTTGGCAACATAGGTGTTTTAGGTGTCGATAAACGTGGTGATGAGTTCTACCAAGTTTCACTTGGAGGCAGTGCAGGACGTGATGCATCGTTAGGGAAAATATTAGGCCCTTCTTTTGCTAGAGCAGAGATGCCTCAAGTTATCGAGAAAATATTAAATGTCTATTTAGAAAATAGAACTGAAGAAGAGTTATTTATCGACACTTATCGTCGTATCGGTATGGATCTATTCAAGGAGCGTGTTTATGCCAAAACTAATTAAACAATCTGTTATTGTAGAAAATGTTTGGCAAACACTAGATAGTGACTTTAATGAAAGTATTGATAATAAGGCAGTTTTAGTTCCCCTAGAGCGCTTTTTAGACAATCCGAATTTAGTCATTGGCAATGCACAGGCAGGTGTTTGGTTAGACAGCGATCAAAGCCCTGAAGCATTAGAGCCATTCATTGAGAAACTCGCTCTAATTGCCATTAACTTCCCTAAATTTGTTGATGGTCGCGGTTATTCATATGCGCGTATATTGCGTGACCGCCTAAACTATCAAGGCGAACTCCGCGCCATTGGCGACGTACTTCATGATCAGCTATTTTATTTAAAGCGCTGCGGCTTCGACTCTTATGCTGTCCGCGAAGACAAAGATATTGAAGTAGCTAAATTAGGCCTAGAAGCTTTCACGGAAACTTATCAAGGCGCTACCGACCAAGATCAACCATTGTTTAGACGTCGATAGTCATCAGTAACACATGTAAGAAACTACCCTTTTTTACATGTGTTTTTTATTTTTAAAGCTTCCCACCTAGCTAATTTATAGCTTAGCAAGAAATGCCAATACCCCATCAAAAATAAACTGAATCGCTAAGGCAGCAAGTAATACTCCGAGAAAGCGCCTGAGTATTTCATCGCCCGTTTTGCCAACAATTTTCTTTACATAGACTGAGCCAGTCATTAATAAACAGGTTAATACACAAATTAATATAACCGCCATAAAAACAGCTAATTGATCGACCGATGTCTCTATATTTGAAAAAAGTAAAATAGAAACAGTTAAAGATCCCGGGCCCGCCAATAAGGGAATAGACATTGGATAAACAGATATATCCTGCACCTTACCCTTTACGCGAAATTTAAGCTGTGAATTTATCATTTGAAATGCGGTATAAAATAACAAAAGACCGCCTGATATTTTGAGTGCGTTAATACTAATTCCGAGATAAGAAAGTAAATCTGCACCGTAATTCCCAAACAAAATAAGCAATGCAGCTGTGATAAGACTTGCTTTAAGTGCTTGAAAAAATTTTTCGCGCGCAGTTTGATCAATTGTTAACGCATTAAAAATTAGTGAAGTGCCTATTGGGTCAATAATAACAAAGAGCGCTGTCAGAGCATTCAAAAAAATTAATATATCCATAAGCTGTACTTTATTTATAGTAAAAGAAAATTCTTAGATGAAACCATGCCCTAACAATTAAGATACTGCAAAGAACCTATCCAATTTAAATAGCGCACCGTATTAAACATAGTTGATATAGATCAGCTAACAAACGTATCTAAAAAATGAAGGAAGTATTTCTTTTCTTTATGCAATAATATCAACAATAAAAGACGCTCTATATAAATCAAGGAATATCGATGAGTTTAAAATCATTCTTAAAAGAAAAAATCGTCCCCAAAACGCTTGATGAACAGCTTGATAAAATTAAAAAACCTGTTGGCTCTTTAGGGTATGATCCTTGGGGCTTTAATACCGACACTAACAAAATTGTATTATCTTTGTTTTCAGGCATCTACAATAAATACTTTCGCGTTGAGACGAGCGGCATAGAGCATGTACCAGATTCTGGACCAGTTTTGATTGTCGGCAACCATAGCGGCCAACTTCCTATTGACGGCACATTAATCGCTTATGCACTAGCAAGCAGGAAAAAAGCTCCTCGCTTGCCCAGAGCCATGATCGAACGCTTTTTCCCCACTGTTCCTTTTTTAGGCAACTTTTTAAATCAAGTAGGCGCTGTTCTAGGCGACCCAATTAATTGTGCACGCATGCTTGAAAATGGCGAAGCAATTGTTGTGTTTCCAGAGGGTATTCGAGGCTCTGGAAAACTTTATAAAGATCGTTACCAACTACAGCGTTTTGGTAATGGTTTTGTTCACTTGGCCATGAAACATAACACACCTATCGTACCAGTGGGTGTTGTTGGTTGTGAAGAAACTATTCCTGCCCTAGCAAACATAAAACCGCTAGCAAAATTACTTAATGTGCCTTATGTACCTGTTGCAATACCAGTAATATTTCCAGCCAAAGTCAGACTGAACTTTGGCAAACCAATTTCTTTCAAAAATGAAGACCTGACTGAAGAACAGGTAACCAGGCGTGTAGAAAAAGTTAAAAGCGCCATCAATGATTTAATTGCTAAAGGTCTTAATGAAAGAGAGGGTATTTTTGAATGAACTCGGAAAGTGAGAAAACAACAATTAAAAAGCCAAGCAAGGCTAAAAATTCTACGATTAGAGCTAGTGTCAATAAACGAATTACAGACAGAAGAAAGCCAATTAACAAAAAAACGGTTTTAATAACGGGCGCTGCAGGCTCACTTGCCCAACAGGTAATTAATCGCTTACGCGACACGCATCATATTGTGGCCGTTGATTTCAGAAAACTGACGTATCACAGTGATGATATACCTAGTTATAAAATTGACTTTACTAAAAGAGGTTTTGAAGACTTATTCAAACATTATGATTTTGATAGCGTTATTCACTTAGGAAGAATCACATCTTCTGAGGAAACTCGAATGAGACGCTATAATGCAAATGTATTAGGCACTCAAAAGCTTCTGGATCTGAGTCATAAGTATGGAATTAACAATGTCATCGTACTCTCAACATATCATGTATATGGTGCATCCCCATACAACCCTGCCTTAATTGAAGAAACAGCGCCTTTAAAGGCAGCAGAACTTACAATGGACTTAGTCGACTCTGTAGAATTAGAAAACCTAGCTAATATTTATTTGTGGCGCTATCCAGACTTAAATATCACCATTTTAAGACCCTGCAACATCGTTGGACCAGGCGTTAGAAATACAATGAGTAGCCTTTTATCCAGTCGTTATACGCCTGTTCTAATGGGTTTTTCTCCTATCATGCAATTTATTCATATTGATGATATGGCGGATGCAGTGAGCTTAGCTCATAAAGAGTGTCGACGTGGAGTATATAATGTTGCAACGAATGACTGGGTGGCATACCAAGAGGCTTTAGAATACTGCGGATGCACTGCTATTCCTATCCCATCTATTCCGCCAATCTTGCCAAAAACCATCACCAACTTATTAAACCTTAAAATGTTTCCATCCTACTTAGTTAACTATTTTAAGTACCCCGTTGTTATTAACGGAGAAAATTTTAATAACACTTTTGGATTTAAGCCTAAGCGACCTCTAAAAGAAATATTTAGATCATACAGAGAGGATAAAGAATAAACAGAAAAAACTAAAAAGCTCGCATTCACTAATGCGCGAATGCGAGCTTTAAAAGTATCTAATTTGGCTACTAAATACCTATATTTTTTAAGGTATTAAGAAGTTGTTCAAGAATCGAAGCTGCTGTAGGGTGTTCCACTTCCATTTCTGCAACTAGCTGCTCAACAGACTCTAAAAAAGTTGGATCTGCTGGCTCTTGTTCATTCATATTGTGAATATGAAGCTTAACTTGTTCGAGTAATGCAAGTTGCTCGGAGCTTGTTATATCGTCTGCAAATCGTTCATGAAGATCTGTTATTAAATGTTCAGCTTTTTGTTTTGGCATCATAGTTCCTTAATAAAATAAAACAGTGCAAAGCCCTAAATAAAGACTAAAAGCAATATATTCAATTATAAGATTAGCCTAAAGGCAGATCATTCACCATAAAAAATACACATGCAGCAATGCTAGCAGATGCAGGAACAGTGACAACCCAAGCTGCAACAATTTTCTTAACAGCCGAACGCTTAACAAGCTTTTCACTGTAAAGTTTCTTCATTTTCTTTCTTTCAGACTTCTTTAAACCTAATTCGTCCTTTTGTTTTTTGGCTTGTTTCAGCATTCTTTCCATATCTTCGACAGAGGCAGACTGAAAGTTTTCTAAAAATGCTTGCAAGCGCACTTTTTCTTCACCTTCATGGTCACTGATTATGTTCTGAAGTTGGTTAGCATAACTCGTTTTGAGATATTCTCTTAAGAAACCTACACCGAAAATCCCCCCAATTGCGATATGAGTTGAACTAACTGGCAAACCTAATTGAGATGCAATAATGACCGTTATTGCTGCTGCCATTGCCACACAAAATGCACGTGATTTATCTAGTTCTGTAATTTCAGCACCTACTGTTTTAATGATCTTTGGACCAAAAAGCAGTAAACCTAAGGAAATACCTAAAGCACCTATCATCATCACCCATAGCGGTATTGGTGCTTTACCAGACATTCCGCCACCAGTTTGGATGGCGTCAGCAATCGCGGCAAGTGGACCAACAGCATTCGCGACATCATTTGCACCATGAGCGAAACTCAATAAAGCAGCTGCAAAAATAAGTGGGACAGTAAATAAATCATTAACTGATTCACGTGTATTTTCTGATTGTGCAGAAATCTTATTAATAAATGGTTTTACCAAAAAATAAATAGCAATAGCTGTACAGAAACCAATCAAGACTGCAGTTTGAAAGTCTAGCTTCCATATCTTCTTCAAGCCTTTTACTGCCAGATAAGTACCAAATGCCCATGCCATTAAGGCGATTAAAACCGGCACAAATTTTCTCGCAGACTGAATCATTTCCGTCTGATAGATGATCTTCTTTTTGATAAACAATAAAAACCCAGCAGCGATCAAACCACCTAAAACTGGAGAAATCACCCAACTGGCAGCAATGGCACCCATTTTATCCCAATTAGCGATACCAAAGCCTCCGGCTGCGATACCTGCTCCAAGTACACCACCAACAATAGAATGAGTTGTCGAGACGGGGGCACCAAACAAAGTAGCAAGATTTAACCAAACTGCTCCAGCAAGTAAAGCAGATAGCATTAACCATACAAATGTTTTGGTATCGGCAATACTAGAAGGATTGATAATACCTTTCTTTATGGTAGAGACAACTTCACCACCTGCAAGTAGTGCACCTGCCGCCTCAAATATTGCAGCAATTACAATCGCCCAGAACAAAGTGATAGCTTTAGAACCAACCGCTGGCCCAACATTATTGGCAACATCATTTGCACCAATATTCATGGCCATGTAGCCACCAATCACTGCTGAGGCTAATAGCACAATACTGCCATGTAGGCCTTTGGAAATTAAATAAACATAGAGCAGAATACCGGCCATAAAGAAAAACGTTAGACCAAAACGTATAAACTGCGTTTGCTGCTGAAGAGCTTGTTGCTCATTCTTTTTGATGTTCTTTAAGCCCATCTGGGTAAACCTCATTATTGCTTAAGAATGGTGAGGCGAACTATAAAGCGTGAGACTCAAAATTGTAACAATAATTTCATATTTTTTTCATAAAATTGTTGCATTTGCGCATATCTATAGAATTAAAAGACATCACCTATCTTTCAACCATTCAGAAAAGATATAAATTAGTATTCATAAAATAGATTTTATTGATTTACCTGTTTTATATATGCTTCTAGCACGTTATTAATCAATATTTGCTCAGGTAAGCTTTTTATGTCTAAGGTTATTATTGTAAGACACGGGCAGGCTTCTTTAGGGAAAGCGAACTACGATGAACTTTCTAAGAAAGGCGTTAATCAGGCTAATTTATTAGGCCAATATTTAAAGAGGTATTATCAAGAACCCTGCTCTATCTTAGCTGGAACGCTGACTCGTCATAAACAGACTGCTCTTGAGATTATGAAAGCTTACCCTAACGCTTTGGAACTAAAACTAGACCCTGATTGGAACGAATTTGATTTCAAAAAGCTTATTTCTTTATATTTGAAATTACACCCACACGAAACACCTAAAACAGGCGATATTCGCGCTTTTTTTAGCATATTAAAGAAATCTATGATGGCCTGGTCGAAAGATTGCCTGGACTATCAATCGATAGATTTAGAGTCTTGGGATATGTTTTCGAAAAGAGTGAATCGAGCTCTATCGAAAGTCACGGATCATGATATGCATGGACCTCAGATCATTGTTAGCTCGGGAGGGGTGATAGCTATTACGTTAATGCGAGTTCTAGAAACATCACCGAACACCATGATTGATTTGAATTTTCAAATTAGAAACACAAGTTATACTGAACTTTTAATCAAACCGAATCGACTCAATTTAATAGCCTTCAATCAAGTTAACCATTTATTAGAAACAGGTGATGAAAGTCTTTTGAGCTATGCTTAAAAGACTTTCAGAGCAGAATTAAATCAAATGTCCCCACATATCATAATCATCCGCCTCTTCTATTTTAACCTTCACAAAATCACCCGGTTTTAAATGCGTAGCGCCATCAATGAATACACACCCATCAATTTCAGGCGCATCTGCCTGGCTCCTTGCAACAGCGCCTTCTGGCGTAACTTCATCCACTAATACTTGTTGAATAGTCCCGACTTTTGCTTTTAATCGTTGGGCACTTATTTTTGCCTGAACTTCCATAAAACGCTGTTGCCGCTCTAGCTTCACCTCTTCTGGCACAGGGTCAGCTAGCTCATTGGCTTTTGCACCATCTACAGGAGAATAAGTAAAACAGCCGACTCGGTCTAATTGTGCCTCTTCGAGGAAATCAAGCAAAATCTGGAAGTCTTCTTCTGTCTCCCCAGGAAAACCAACGATGAATGTGCTTCTAATAGTTAGGTCAGGGCATATTCTACGCCAAGCTTTTATTCTTTCTAAATTATTCTCGGCAGCTGCGGGCCGCTTCATAGCCTTGAGAACTTTAGGGCTAGCATGCTGAAAAGGAATATCAAGGTAAGGCACAATTTTGCCTTCGGCCATTAAAGGAATGACATCATCGACATGTGGATAAGGGTAGACATAATGAAGTCGAACCCACACCCCCATTTCACCCAAGGCTTTGCAAAGTTCTAACATTCTGGTTTTAACAGGCCGCCCCTGCCAAAATGAGGTTTTGTACTTCACATCAACACCGTAGGCACTGGTGTCTTGTGAAATCACTAATAATTCTTTTGTACCCGCTTCAACCAGTCTTTCCGCTTCATCTAAGACCGATCCAGCTTCACGACTAACTAACTTTCCACGCATATCTGGAATAATGCAGAAAGTACACTTATGATTACAGCCTTCAGATATCTTTAGGTAAGAGTAATGTCTTGGTGTTAACTTAACGCCTTGCGCAGGTATCAAGTCAATATGAGGGTTGTAATCTTTCTTAGGAGGCAGCCAGTTATGAACCGCACCGACAACCTCCTCATAGGCCTGAGGGCCGGTAACGGCTAGGATTCCGGGGTTACGATCTTTAATCGTTTCAGCATCTTTACCCTTCCCCATACAACCTGTCACGATGACCTTGCCATTTTCTTTCATGGCTTCATTTATGGCATCTAAAGACTCTTGCTTTGCTGAATCAATAAAGCCACAAGTATTTATCACGACAACATCTGCATCTTGGTAAGTAGGAACGACATCATAACCTTCAAGTTTGAGTTGTGTAAGAATCCTTTCAGAATCGACCAAAGCTTTCGGACAACCTAAACTTACCATTCCTACTCGTTTACTGTTATTCAAATCGTCAGTTATTTGCCCCACGTATCTACCTACTCTTTAAAATTAATACCAAAAAAAGAAGCGGATTCTAACATACTTATATTTTAGCTTCTGTGATTTTTTGAGGAAGTAGCTTCTATTAAGAACTCAATTATTTGTGAGTAATCAAAAACTCATTCTCATCGTGATTTTCCTGAATCTCAATGTTAATATGAAAAGGCCTTCTTCGTTTGTTGGCACCAAATGTATGATTAAAGCATTTGAGTAAACATACACTATCTTCAGGTCTTAAAATCAGTGCTTAAAGCAATCAAAAAGTTTAACTCTACAACCTTATTAACTACAATATTAGCTTGTGTTATTGGTTTTATGAGTAATAGTCTTTATGCGAATGAAAACCCATATCAAAACTCAATTGATACAAAACAATGGTACCAAATAGATTATGTAATTTTTGAGCACCTTCAAACAGACAAACATATTCTTCGATACGAAAGCATCCCATACCCAAAAAAGAAAAATAGACAATATACTTACCTCACAAGTAACCCCAACCCAATGTCACCTTATCAATTTACTTTGTTAAATAAAGAAATAGGTGTATTAACTGAAGCGATAAAAAGACTAGATAAAAGTCGATTAGTTAAGGTATTAGATTCAGGATCCTGGCAACAAACTCTTTCAGAAAATTTAATATCTCCTCCCTTACGAATTAACAAAGACGTCTCTAATAAAAGATCTTTATTTGGAGAAATTCAGTTAACAAAAAGTCGGTTTACTCATGCCGCACTCACCTTATATCTAGGCGAATACTATACTGTCCCTTATATGAATATAAGTGAATGGTTTTTAGCGAAAGACAGCTCATGGGGCATAATCGATTTAATCAGCCCACTAACTGACTTAGAATTTAACCCTCCCATATCAACAAATATAATCTATAAAAACCTAGTGTATTTGGATGAATCACGCCGTATAAAAGATGGTGAGATTCACTATATAGACCACCCCGCTCTCAGCGTGATTATTACAATTAAAGAAA
>MDTG01182044.1_pt1 | contig 11684 bp, 6 predicted proteins | sample 811421 | NCBI WGS metagenome assembly MDTG01 (sample SAMN05326645, study PRJNA326480) | marine metagenome | isolation source: seawater | place: Pacific Ocean: South East | collected 2011
ACTTGTTCACCTGATGAATCAAAACTCAATATCTGTTCAGTAAACGTCGCAGTAATGTGATTGTTTGCTCCACTCGAATGCTGAGGATTGTTTTCGTTGTTCAATTGCTCTAATGGGTGTGTGGTTGCCCCGAGTATCATGATCATGCACAAAGCAATTACTATTGGTATCTGTTTCAAACTATCATCTCCCTTTGTTGAATATAATCAAGTTTATTCGACACATTCGACTCATTAAACGCTGCAGAAGTCTTTGTGCCCTTTTCTGACAGATCTTTGATTAAAATGGATGGTACTTGCTTTGAAATTCTAAAATCATAGATTGTTAAACAAATTGATAGTGGCTCAAAGATGGACATTCGGTTCATGATTCGTCACCTTCTTTTTTACGAAGTTTTATCCACCCTTCGAATGCTTTCATTGTTCCATTTGGCATTCCTGCAAGAGAATCGGATGGTTTGATTTGCGAAGAAAACACATCGGATGGTGTCTCTCTATGCAACCATTCCCAATCCATGACAGGATTTGCTGATTCGATTGGCATCCGAATATTTTCAGGATTAACCAGAACTGGTCCGACCTTGAAGGTAGGGGCAATCTTGCTCACTGGTAAATCCCAATGCTCCCTGAGGAGTGTGATTTGTTTCTGCGGCAAGAAACCACTTGTGATGTGCAATGCCGATTGTGGATTCATCAATAACGTGAGGTGAATATCGGTTTCAGGATAGACATCAACCGTTGAATCGAATAGGAGGAATTCATGGTCAATGGATTGATCGTTTGCAGGAATTGGTTCACCTGATGCATTGATTGGAAACACCGTATGAAACCGTGAATAGTCATTGTCAAGGAAGTAACCCAACAATCCATCCACACGTCGTTCAATCGCACCCAATCGCACTTGATACGCATGCTTACGTTGAGCCTCAGACATTGCAGGGAGGCCTCCTTCAACTTGGAGGCGCATAACTGCCCGAACGACAGCGACCGGCCTTCCCATGTAGAACGCCGCATGACTCGGACCACCTTTTCCGTAAGGGTCTGAATGCCAATAAGTGGTATCTATTGCACGTAACAATGCGGAGAGAACACCCTCTCCTGCGTCTTCGAGTTCACCTTCTTGTTCGTCAACTTCTCCACGTTCCATCAGAGCGTTAAGGACAGCATCCAAGTGATCATTTCCACTGTTTGGACGACCGCCCGTGGGACCCTCTTCTCCTGGCTTGGGTTCCCAAACCAATCGACCTTTTTGGATGCCGCCAAGCGACCAGTCCCGACGTGCAACACGAAGTTGTCCACAAGCCTCTCCTTGAGCATCAAAGACTTCCATAGCCCATTCAATGTGATCTGGAAGTAAGAAGCCACAAATTGGCGAGTGGGCTTCTAATTCATCCGATTGGCTGTCACCACTTGTCGCAGAAAGCGAATCATCGTTGTTTGCAAGAAGACGGAAATCCAACCTTGCAGGGTGAGGAAGGCGTGGTCGTAAGACAAGCAAACCAGGATCGTCTGCCAGATTTTGGACGCTCAAACCAACATTGATTTGAGGTAATTCACCATCTTTTTCCAACGTCAATCCCTCTGGATTGATGCGTCGGACTTGTCCGTATACATCGATTATTTCCATTTGAGTAATCTTCACTAGTCCAGCTCGTGTTGGTATTTCAGAAGCATACGAGTTGATTGCATCATCAAGACCGTTAAGAGTAAATGTAAACAAATCCCTGTTCTTAAATTCTCGAATTAAATCTTCAAAATATTCGACTTCATCTTCGGTCATTTCCCCTTTTCCTTCCTCATCCAAGGCGACCTCATGATCCAAGAACTTCTGAATTTGTGATACAACAATTTTTCCTGCGGTCTTCGTAACTGGGAGGCGTTCTGTCAAAACAATCGGCTCAATTGATGAATCATACATCATCTCATGACCAGGATTTCTTTCGAAATCATGTTCATCCAAGTACCAATGCTTCGATTCGGGGTAGAACTCAAATTCGACGTCGATCATAAGAGGCAACCAGGCTTGTTGCCATGGAGTATGTGCACGTGGTGAGCCAATGATATTTGTAAGTCCACGCCATATTTTCAATCCGTGAAAGTAGCCATTGAGTACTCCGATAGTTTTCTGAATACCGCCAACAAGTCGGAACTCGTCGTAGAGCAAGTCTATTTCTTGTGGCATCCACAATCGGCTCGCAGAAAAGGACGTAGTACGTGCTTCAGGCACAATGACATTTTCGATGTCCTCTCTCGTACGAACTTTTGTCAACCCTTTCTCGTCGAAAAATCCCTCAGGAACAGGCATCGTTGAACGCTCTTGTAGCGAAAGTAGCAAGACTGGATCCCGTGGCTCAAAATATCGAGGCGCACCATAGGCAGTCACTCGTTGAACGGGTTCTTCCGATGAGGGTAGTGGTTCAGGTACAACTTTCCGAACCTCTTTCCCTCGTGGTTTCTTCTGAAATTTATCTGTAAATTTGCTGAGCATGCCCTCTTGTTGTTGTAGAAGAATCTCTTGGGGCGCCCCCACGTCTGCGAATGCAGCCATTTGCTTTGCGAATGATGTTCCTTGCTGATGTTCCTCTTCTTGCTTAACATAATCGAAGAGAATACCACCATCTACAGCCTGGAACGATGACTGATGGAGACGCTGTCCGAGGCGATAGATTCCATCAGGATGGTCCAGTTCATCAAGGATATCGAGCGTAAACGCAGTGAACATTTGTTCGTATTCTGCTCGTTTTGGATCATTCAATCCTTCATTTTCAACTAGTTCACTTGATACCAGAGCCCCCAAAGCTTCGGCTTGATTTAATCCAACTGCTGCATCGACCTCTTCACCAACTTTCATTGGGATTTCTTCGCCCCATTTGACACCATAGACTGCTCCATGCATGACTGTTTGTCGTGGCCATAAGTCGCCAATCGTATCAAGAATCTTGAAATCTGGTTTTTCCTTTTTTATCTTGATGTTCTCATCTTTCTTTTTCGTTGCAACGCTTTTGATTGCAGACAGGTGCTCAGATGAGCCAACTGAGGCTTCCTTTGCGACATTCCTACGTTTTTTTCTCATAGGATTTCACCACCTCTTCATTGAATGTTGATCTGCGTGAACATAGCTCACTTCCGCATCATTGTCGACATTGTTTCTGTTCACAGACCATCGTAAAACGTGTTCAATATGCTCAAACCATGCATTCTCGGATGCCGTTGCATCCATGTAGGCAGGATCGAGAGTTTGATCTGAATACCAGCCACATACCATGTAATCGAATGGGCCTTGCTCATCTACTCCAGGCAAATCATGGAAACCAAAACGACCAGCTACGTTCTCATAGGTAGCCATCCAGTGAACGTCTCCAGCATTAGGTCCAAGGGCCGTTAACTCGGGAATGTTTGCTGCACGACTCGAAGGTTGAAATGAAGATAGTGGCGTGACTTCTTTTGAGACAGCATCAATCACCCATGACCGGAGAATACCAGCCATGTTCCTTTGGCTGGAATGCGAGCGACGAATAACGAGCCAGTAGTCTGGTAGGAAAGGGAATTTCAGGTCGTCATTCAATTCAGAATCAGCGTCGCTTTCCTCAGTTGTGAACTCAACTCGGTGGCTGATGGCCTCAGCAAATGAAATTGGATGTTCAAAATTAGGATCAGTTGATACGAAGTGTTCAGGAACGTCTCCATCTGTTTCCAAATATTCAAACTCGTCCAGTGGGTCCTCAACCTCTTTCGCACGACCTTCAAGCAACGCCCTTGGCATACTCCAATAGAGATGGATTCCAGGGGGCAAACCGCCTCCATCTTTGCCATTGATTTCGCGCGTAAATGCTTTTGGTATTCGCCAAACGAGTTCTTCCTCTCCTTCTGCAAGTGGCCTAAAATCAAGTCCAAGAGGTGCATGGAACGTTGTTGTTTCCTCCTGAGTGGTAGTCGGTGCATTCTTACTAGGCCTATCCTTTGACTGACCAGGTAACGTGATCACTTGACTGTTGTTTCTAGGAACGACATAAGCTTGCACATTGACTGGAACGAGTAAGTGTTTGTCTCGCGGAATAAACAAACCAGACGATAATGCGTCCTTGACCGACTCATCGATGAATTGGTCTTTGTAACCTCGTGAGCGTTGATCGACAACCTCTGTAGCTTGTGCTTGATTGAATTCAGGTTGATTTTTTATCGATTCATTCATTCGTGTGGCTTCTTTTGCTGCTAGCGTTGAATCCCATGCAGGACCCACATCTACAGGTGCTACAGTCGGTGTGCTGGACGGAGTGTTCGTCGGCGTATTCACAACCTCTCGCTGATTTGTACCCGAATTTAATGCTGCATTTTCAACTGTTTTCGGCTGATTTAATGCATCAACTAACCCATCTTCGGTCGACCCTATCCCGATGGAAGCATCAACTTGTTTCGACGGTGTCGGTGTTGAGTCAACCGACTTTCCTAACTTTCTTTTTCGCCTCACCAAATCAATCATCTCCGTATGGATCTCGGGAAAAAGTCACATCGGTTGAATCTTGAAAAACAATCTTTTCTGTGTTAACTCGAGCATGTTGATTTGAAGTTGGTTCCTGATCGATTGCATCATACTCGAAATCTTGCTCGTATGGGAATTGCATCAACTGTGTTGCTAAAAATCCTCCAAATTCAAGATCACCGCCGTCTCCTTCTCCCTCGAATTTTCCATCTTCATTTGGGCCTGTAAGACATTGTGAAAAATTAATTACGGAACGATCACCGGTTGTATGGCGAGTTGAAAGGTCTATTTTTTTCAGATCTTGAACTCCGTGGTCCGATGTATATTCAACACCCGTCTTGGTCATTTGTACACCGGACTCATTTTTGTATTTCATGTAGAATGACGCTGACCCCCCAACATCCTTCTCTAAACCTAGGCGTAACCCTTCACTTGGTTCCTTGATTCGCAAGTGCGATGGCAAGCCATTGAAGATATACATAATTATGCTACTGGATAGTCGCTTGACCTTCAGTAATTCCACGCGATACTGATCATTGTATGCCTTGGACCGATTGGTTCCAATGAACGCTGGAGCCTCAAAGGCTTGAACTTCGATTCCAGGGAAATCACGGACAACACTCGATCGAAGCAAAAATCCAGTCAAATTACCACCTGTCACAAATGGCATTTGCGAAATCAATTGAACCATTTGTCCTTTCAAATGGTTCAGAGCAATTGATTTCGTTGCCAATTCGGGGTTTTCGATAATGAGATTTTGCTTTTCTTGCGAGATCATTCTTGGCGCATGATTCGGTTTCGAATCTTTGGGAGTAGTAACCTGCTTCACTTGTTCATCTTTCTTTTTCTTTTGCTGAAGATTGTTGAATAACTCAATGTCGTCTTGCGTGTCTTTTACAACACCATTCATGATTTTTTGGAGTGCCGGTGGGTCGGCTGCTAAGAGCTTGTCAAAGGCGAAGAGCCCAGCACGATATGGTTCATGTACGATCTCCTTTTCATTCAGTTTTTCCATTAATTCGTTGTACAACATTTGACGTTTTTCTTCACTTTCATCCGCAAGTGAACCTCTTGAATCAAGAACACCTGTACTTAGTGCACCATCGACCAATGCATCCAACCAATTCCGATCCAAATGGAAGAAGCGAATCGATTCATTGGGAAGCATTCCATCCGAGGGAACGATGTACGGGAAAGGGACACCATCCAATAAACGCAGTCGAGTTAGCCATTCCGTAATGTACTCCCATGCTTCTTTTTCTGCCTCTGAGGCAACTTTTTGTAAAGCTTTAGAAGCTAATGGAGCTGCAACACTGCGAACTTCATCTGTAGTTAGTCGCTGATTTTTCATATCTTCACCCCACTCCGAAACGTTGCAAGTGTTCAACTTCAGGCATCATTAATTGCTTGTCAACAAATTCTGCATCAACGATTTCGAGATTCTTTTCAATCACAGTGTCAATTATTTCAATGACGTCTGTTTCAGTTCTTGGATCGGTTATAGGACCAAGTGTTCCAACGAATTCATCAACGACCGGTGAAGGTTGGAACTTTTCTGAAACCTGAGTAATGAGATCCTTCTGAATGATAGCTTGCATTTTGATGTCAATGTTCATGTCATCAATTGTTGGAACAAGGTTTGGATTGAGTTTACCCAATTCCTCAATTTTAAGGAGTTGTGATTTGCGATGCAAACGCTCATGCCGCCAGCGACCAAGCGTTTGAATGAATTTTGGGTCACTTAATGCCAATAATCGTCCAAGTTCAAAGGCTGCTGAGTGATGAATAACATCCATTTCTAGATCACTCTCGAGACCTCTCGCATCATCTGAATTAACGTAAGGTTCGAGTTTAGGTTCATGTTCAACAGGAACGGCGACTGCAGGGCTTCGATAGAGACATTGACGCGATAATCCATCATGTTCTGTGATTTCGGTTTGAACGAATGAATTGATGGTAACATCAGGATCCATATCGCTGCCAAGCAATGCGGGCTCATACCGTAATCCGTTGTCACCAGGAGCAGCATGATCACTCATCGATCCAAGCGAGCCAACTCTTTCTGAGTCCTCAATGCTCCGTCTGAATTGGAGGGCTTTCATTCTCGATTCAAAATCCCCTCCGTCTCCTGTCCTAAAGGACCAGCTATCGAGCAAAACAAAATTAGTTGCAGATGAAGCATTGTACGAGTAAATTGGCTTCATTATGAGCATCTCTCCCTTACCGCCTCCCTTAACAGCAGGCACATATCTTGGTCCAACATTTGCGTCTTCCATTGATGGTAGATTGTCTTGATGGCCTTCCAAGGAAACCAAGCAGACATGGTATGCCGTATCCGTTTTGGTCGGAACGCGATTTCCTAAGATAACCGAAAAGATACCATCCTCATCAGATCCACAGAGTTCCTTGTCCTTGGTATTGACTTGTAATGCATGGGCGAGATAGGGTAAGTCTTCCTCTGTGGGAGCAATGTTTCGCAGTAATGTCTGATCTACGCTGAGGACACGAATGTCCATTGGCGTATTTACGGCAGCACCACTCGATGGCATCTTGAACGTATCTTGCTCTTCGAGAACCCTACAGCCTTTTGTAAACTCATCCTCAGTGAACATCAATAAACCCAACCAAGGCGTATTTGGGTTCGTAACACTGCCAGATATCAAACGTTCCCATGGAAGCGATTTGTTTTGGAAAATAATTTTTGGGAGGGTGTGATCCAGGAGCACTCCTTGTTGATTTTTCGGAGGATATCGTGCATGTATTGTGAGAGGGTCAATGGACCACTGCGATCCTTGAACAGTAACATATTGCTTTGCGAATTGGTCAGACATGAGGGGCGTGTCAGGAGCATCTCCTTCTCCACGCTCGCGAAAATTCTGAGCGAGCTGAATCTCATAATCACCTTGTTTCAGAGGTGGTCGTATTGAGTCAAAATATCGAATATAACCTGATGCTGGTGCTGGTGGAATGTTCGGGTAATCTGTCATCTCATCGCCTCCTTCGCCTCATCTTCCTTCGGTCCTCAGGATTCTTCATCTGATTTGAATTGGATGATTTATCAATTGATGAGGCTCCATTTTCGTTGCTTTTCACCCCAACTTGCGTAGAATCGTCCTTTCCTGATTGTGTTGATGATTGCACCGATACATTCGGTTTCCAGAATGGTGCACGGTTCAGAACCTTTGGAATGACTTCAATTTCCAACCGTGCATCAGCAGATAAGCCTCCAAGATCGGTTACGCGTATGACAGCTACAGCCGTACCTGCATCCTCGCTGGTTGGCGTTCCGGACAGTAATCCATCGTCCGTCATGCTCAGCCAAGATGGACCGCGATGGATTGAGAAGGTGTGCTGATCGTCTTCATCCTCGTCACCGATGAACATCGACACATCGTATTGATATGGTTCGCCAACATTCGAGACAGGTCCTTGAATCAGTGGAAGTTCAGATGGGATATCCGCATGCTCCTCCTTCTGGTTTGAATCGACTGGTGGTTCAACCTGAACTTCTGGCATCTTTGGTTCTGGGATTTCAATCGTCGCATCAACCATGACTTGTTGCTTGATTGAAATCGATTGGAGTTTCGACCGCTTGGGAAGTGTCCAATCCTTTGGAACGTGCGAGACTGGAGTTAATGGAACATTTGCATCATGCTCCCAACGAATGAACGTCTCACCGTTCAACGACAAAGGACCATCATCAACAAGTTTGTTCCAAGCAGCTTCTTTGATCGTTTCAAGCAGCGATGTTGAGGGATGAATCGTTGCAATGCAACCATCAATATCTGTTGTTTCGTCAACACGCAGATCGATGATAGCGGGACCTTCAAACTCAGGGGTTGTACGTACAGTCCATACATAAGCGAGAGCATCTGCACGACGCACTGCAACGGGTTCACCTACTTGCTCAATGCCTTCTAAAGCGAGTTGAAGCGACGGAGGGTTGTCACCCTCCATTCGAACGAAAACAGCAATTGTCTCAATCTTTGATGAGGTAAACACACGGAGGTCATTGATTCCTGTTAGTATTTCCCCACTACGGAACACGTTGGTTGAACTTTGGTTGACTCGAGATTTCGAATTTGAGGCTTCAATAAAGCAACCTCGTCCGAGATAACGGAATTGACCAACTTGTTGAATCATGGTCTGTCGCTGGAATCCGATGACAGGCAATTCGGATTGTGAATATCTGCTTGTAAATGCTGCAGTTGATGGCATATACGGTTCTACCCCTAAGTTCATTCCACCTAATCCTTCAACAACGATATTCTTGCAACGATTTGGAAGGACAAGAGCGACATCCTCATCCAAAGGTCCGATTTCAAGATCCTGAAGCACGCCACCTGCTGTTCCTAAAAACGAAACTCGGATAATCTGATTCGTTGAGAAATGAATTCTCGGAGGAAATTGATGCTTCTTAGCATCATACATCTCACTGAGTGACCAACGTTGTCGATAGCCTGCTTGCAATGGACATTGCTTACCTGCATTCATCAATGATGATAGATGTTTACGCTCACGATGACCCTTCTTTGTATGTAGAACACGGGCCGGTTTTTCTTGCTCCGATTCATCTGGCTTCAACGGTGCCATTTCACCTTCGATGGTTAGGTTTGGGTGAGCGAGGTTAGGAACTGGGATCTTTGGAGTGGAGGCGTCAATAAGAGACGAATCGACTGTCGTTTTGGCTATTGAGGGTGATGGTTTTCCACTCGAGCCAAGTGTTGGCGAGGTAGGAACAATTTCAATCGCTTGAAGGGAGATTCGATCGCATGATTTCTTTTTTGCATCACGTTTCATGACCGAAATTGGTTCTTCTTTTGTCATTGCATTTGAGATGCCAACACCTTGATTTATCGACATTATTCGAGGCGCTGAACGACGATTAAGTATACGGCGACGTTGGGCTGAATTCATCTTAACAACTCTCCCATGTTTTGTGTGGTGCCGTATGAAATACCCGATGCAGTGGGTTCTTGATCAGAAATCGTCGATGATGCTTGTTGACCAACATTCAGTGCAGAGACACCAGTACCTTTGGTTGCCCTTGCAAGATGATTTGAATGCGACGTCTTAGCAAACTCTGCTGGCGTTAGTGTGATCTGCTTCAAGCGGTCAAGTTGTTGAGGGGTTGACGATGGTCCGCTGGACGGAGTTGGTGGATAGGTCGTTTTCGCAAGTTGATTCAAACGGTTTCTGTTTTCACGGAGAATGTCTTTGCGCTCATCGAGACGTACAAGGTCATCAATTGTGACTGGTTTATTTCGTCGCTCCCTCATACCTCGGAAGACATCGTCATCGATGAGTCGAATACCGACGCCTTTGTCCTCTAACGGTTTACCGCCTCCACTCGATGCAGGACGGTTGAACTTACGGAAAGGTAAATTGTGAATCATCGTGCATGGTTCTGTCTGATCGACAAGGATACTTGATGTCCATCCCTGAGGGAAGGAAACTGAACGGAATTTCATGTGCGTTCCTGATAGGAAAAGCGGTTGATTCTCATTCGCTTCGAGCTTCGGTTTTGGACGATTGTTTGAATCGAGTTCACATGACCAAATTGTTTCTGGGAAATTCGAAGTCAGGCTTTCAAAAGAAATACCTTCACTCTGCCCTTGGACCGTTTGGAGACCTCGCTCCACTATTTTGATGAGGAACGTTGAATTAATCGGCTTGTCTATGCCGCTCGGTGCCACATTGATGTCGGATAATTCAAGATCGACTTGTGTTGATTGAACTCCATAAAACCCAATTCTAACGACATGCCCGCTTGCTGGGAACATATGTTGATGGGTGAGGTCAAACTCAGAACCAACCAACCATGGTTTACTAGAATGGCCTGTGCGTTCTTCTCCATCCTCAGGCCGTAGCATTCCGTGGGAGACTTGGCCTGAGAAGTTGATGCCTGAGAACTTTGGCGAGAGAGTGGATTTGATCTCTGGTTCAGGGAGTTGCAACACATGCTTGTTAACAAATTTAGCGAAGGGTAGTGGATCGAAGCCTCGCGCATTGCTTGGACCAAATTTCACAGTGAAACTCACGAACCATAGTTCAACTCTAGCCTTACCTCGCATCTTTGGACCTTCAATTTCCAATCCAGCACCAAGACCCGCCTTGAAGGTCTTCCATCGTGTCTTGTAGCGAATTGCTAGATCGATGTTGACATCAAAACTGTAGTAAAACGGATCAAAGACAACCAGGACGTTGACCCCTGCATCAAAGGAAGCACTCAATCGCCCTGACTTGTACGTTGCACTCAATGCACCGCCAAGCATGACGGCAGAAGAACAGACTGTGAAGTACGCCTCACCCTTGACGGTGAGTTTTGAAAACGGTTTCCAATTCAAACCTAGACGTTGAACCGTTGGATAATAGCTAGGTGCCTTGAATTTCGGATGATAGCCTCCTAATGATAAGAGGAATTCGCCACGATTAAACCAACTTACAAGCGCAAAACCACCAGTAAGGCGACAGTTTTTGTCAAATAGATACGATGCATCGGTTAAGCCTGCTTCTACCCGTAGAACATTTTCGTTGGAATCAAAGTAGGCAAGGAAGGCCAATTCTACATATCCAATGTTAAATTCTTTACTCGGTAAAGACATTGATGACAAACCAAGAATCCCAATGGTAAAACCATCTGAAATTTGGATGAACAGTACACCCTTTGTTTCCAGGACTTGGTATGTAGTGAATTTCACACCAATAGCGAACCAGTAACTATCTCGCTTTGCCGGAAGATGAGTTCGAATGGAATCGAGCGCACCCATTGGATCATCTCCAAATCCTTCCAAAGCACGAATGAATGGGCTTTCTGGGACATTGTTCAGCGTTGGAATGACGAGGTCTCGATTGACACCTAAACCACCAACCAAACCCGTCACAAAGAATTCTGGAATACCTCCAAGTGGGTAATCCACTGCAGCAATTACGAAACAAGTAACATAATCATCGTTGTTTGTTGAAGGAACTCGGCCGAATGCGCCGATTGCAGAGACCGTTATGGTCGGTGTTCCAATTGTGCAGAGTCCTTGATACTCAATGTATCGCTTGCCTGCTTGGTCTTCTAATTCCGTCTTCCTCAAAGCACCTGCAACTTTCAGTCCCGGCCCAGTATAGGATATCGCACAACCGGCCATATCATAGGTCCAAAGACCAAATTTATCCGCCGTAAATTTACTATTTTGGAGGAATGGGATGGTCAC
>MDTG01403870.1_pt1 | contig 11684 bp, 14 predicted proteins | sample 811421 | NCBI WGS metagenome assembly MDTG01 (sample SAMN05326645, study PRJNA326480) | marine metagenome | isolation source: seawater | place: Pacific Ocean: South East | collected 2011
TGAAAATCCTCCTCCGTCAATTTCACTTAAGTCATTATTTTCAAAATCATTTTCATAAATCAGTTCATCTCTCATGATTTCTGGGTAGGTACAGGAATCAATTAAGAGTAGGAGAATTAAGATTTTAAGTAAATTAGTTAAACGCTTTTTTTCCACAAATAATTTTTAATAAGTATTATGCAAATTTATGACCTTTTTTATTTAATTCTTCAAGTGGAAGCTTTTGGAAATATTTAAATGTATTTTCTAATCCTTTTTTTCTTGAAACTTCAGGTTTCCAATTTAAAATATTTATTGCTTTTGTGATATCAGGTTTTCTTTTAATTGGATCATTTATTGGAAGAGGTTTAAATATGATTTTATTGTCATTTCCACCAAGTTTTATGATTTCTTTAGTAACTTCAATCAAAGTGATTTCCTCAGGATTTCCTAAGTTAATTGGCTTAGTATATTTTGAATGTAAGAGCTTGTAAATTCCAATAACCATATCATTAATATAACAAAAAGATCTAGTTTGAGAGCCATCTCCAAATACTGTTAAACTTTCTCCTCTCAGGACTTGACTCATGAATGTCGGAATAGCTCTACCGTCATTTACTCTCATTCTCGAGCCATATGTATTGAATATTCTAGCAATTCTAATGTCCAGTCCATGATAGGTATGATAAGCAGTTGTTAGTGCTTCCTGAAATCTTTTAGCCTCATCGTAAACCCCTCTAGGTCCAACAGGGTTGACATTACCACAGTATTCTTCATTTTGAGGGTGCTCTAAAGGATCTCCATATACTTCTGATGTGGAAGCTATTAAAACACGCGCTTTATTTTTTAAATCTATTTTTAAAATATTCTCAGTACCTAAAGATCCTACCCTGAGAGTTTCCAATGGTATTTGCAAATAGTCAATTGGACTAGCTGGAGAAGCAAAATGGAGGATATAATCTATTGAATCATCTATTTTAAAATCATGGATGATATCAATTTTTTTAAATTCAAAATCAGAATTTGAATTTAAGTGAGAAAGGTTTTTTAAATTACCAGTAATAAGGTTATCTAATCCTATGACCTTATTGTTTTTTGAGAGAAAATAATCACATAAATGAGATCCTAAAAAACCTGCAGCGCCAGTGATTAAAACGGTTTTTTTCATTATATAATTAAAAAACCAAAAATAAGGTTTTTTATTTTTAATAAAATCGAGTACTTTTATTACTTAATTTATGTTAGATTCACTAATTACATCTAAAACAAGATTACGGCTTTTAATAAAGTTTTTTTTAAATATTGCCAATAAAGGATATTTGAATGGTTTGGCAAACGAGTTTGGTGAATCAACCAATTCTATTAGAAAAGAGTTAAATAATTTGTCTTCTGCGGGTTATTTAGAGAAGCGCAGTGAAAACAACAAGATTGTTTACAAGGCTAACGTTTCACACCCATTGTTCAAGATTATTCAAAAAATTTTAAAAAAACATTTGGGTATTGAAGAAATTTTAGAAACGATTTTAAATCGAATTGGAAAAGTTAAAAAAATTATGATCCTTGGTGATTATGCTGAAGGAATTGACAGTGGACATATAGAAGTTTTAATTATTGGGGATAGTATCAGTGAAAATTATCTAAAAAAAATCACTCCAAAAATTGAAAAAAAAATAAATAGAAAAGTGAGTTTTTTTGTTTCAAATACAAATTTAAAACAAAAGACTTTAACTATTTTTGAATTATAAATTAATTCAATTTTTATTGAAAAATTGTGATTTTATAGGCGAAGCTGTGCATTTAAATAAAAATTTAAAATGAGTAAAACTAAGGTAGGCGTTATTGGAAATGGCTTTGTGGGGGAAGCCATTTCTTTTGCTTTTTCCTCAATAGCTGATATGTATATATATGATACAGATCCATCAAGATGTTTAAATGATGTGGAATCTGTACATGATTGTGATTTTGTTTTTGTATGTGTGCCTACTCCAATGTACGATGACGGATCCCAGGATATATCATATGTTCAGAGTGCTTTTGAAAAGGCTAAAGATGGACCAGTCTATGTATTAAAATCAACAGTTCTTCCAGGAACTACTGAAAATTTATCAAGACAATATCCAAACTTTAAAATTATTTTTTCACCCGAATTTCTTACTGAAAGAACCGCAAAGTTAGACATGTTGACTCAATCTAGAATTATTTTAGGCGGTGAATTATCGTTAACTGAAAAAGCAAAAGACTTATTTAAAGAGAGGTTTAAAATTAAAAATATCATTCAAACGGATTCAAAAACAGCAGAACTCACCAAATACATGAACAACACTTTTTTTGCCACTAAAGTCAGCATCATGAATGAATTTAAGCTTTTATGCGATAAAATTGGAGCTAATTGGGAGGATGCATTGAATGGTTTTGTTTCCGATGGTAGAATAGGTGACAGTCATTTAAATGTTCCTGGGCATGATGGAAAAGTCGGTTATGGAGGGACGTGCTTTCCAAAAGATGTCAATGCATTTTTGTCTTTTTCTAAAAAGCATAATATCGAGTTAAATACTATTAAAGGGGGTTGGAAAACAAATTTAAAAGTTAGGCAAGAAAAGGACTGGGAAGATAAAGAAGGCCGGTCTGTGAGTTTTAAAAAAACAAAATAAACCTAACCACGGTTGGTAGTCTAGAAAAAAAATATGAAACTAGGAATTATGTAATTCATTTTTTGATCAATTATGAAAAAAGTATAAAAATTCATTCATTTGCCAGATCAATATTTTACTTATTTAAGAATCGTTTTTAAACAAAAATTAAAACATGAATATTTTATCATTTAAAAAAATTTTTATCACTGGAGGTCTAGGATTTATAGGACATAACTTAATTAAATTCTTTGTAAAGTCGAAATATAAAGGTGAGATAGTTGTTTTTGACAATAACTCTATTAATAATAATAATTCATTGAGTTATATAAAAAATATTGATAATGTAAATCTAATTTTAGGAGAGCTATTAAATTTTGAAAAATTATGCGATGCAATGCTAAACTCTGAACTTGTCATTCACCTTGCAGCTAATTCTGATATTTCAAAAGGAGTGTACAATCCTTCTGTAGATTTTGAAAACACTGTTGTAGCTACTCAAAACGTCCTAAATTCAATGTTAAAAAATAATGTTTCAAATATAATATATCCATCTGGGAGTGGCGTTTATGGTGATATATCTCATCTTTCAATTTGTGAAGATTATGGTCCACTTATTCCAGTATCTCATTATGGTGCATCAAAATTATCTGCTGAGTCAATGATTTCAGCTTTTGTTCACATGCATGATTTAAAAGCTTTAATTTTTAGATTTGCAAATGTTATAGGTCCATTTCAAACTCATGGCGTTGCATATGATTTTATTAGAAAAATAATCAAGGATAATTCTATATTAAATGTTTTAGGAAATGGAACACAATTGAAATCTTATATTCATGTTGATGATATTATTTCGGGCATTTTTTTAGCGTGTAAAAAAAGCAGAAGAAAAATAGATTTTTACAATTTATCAACAGATGATTCAATTTCGGTGAGTCAAATTGCTAAATTAGTTATTGAAAAAATGGGAACAAAAACAGAAATTAATTATGGAAATACAAATTATGGGTGGAAGGGTGATGTGCCCAAAATATCAATATCTTCAAATAAAATATTGAAGCAGGGATGGAGAAGAAATTACACAACAAGAGAGGCAATGGAAACAGCAATAGATAACATGCTTGAAGAAATTTCATATAAAAAAGATTATATGTTTAATACTGGAAATAAATAAATAAAAATGATTATAACTCGTAGTCCGTTAAGAATTTCTATTGGAGGAGGCGGAACTGATCTTTCTTCTTACTACAAAGAAAATGAAGGATTCCTTATTTCGGCAGCTATTGATAAATATGTATATGTCACGATTTCTAAACCATTTAAGCCTGGAATTTATTTAAAATATTCGAAAATTGAAAACGTTAATTCAATTGAAGAAGTAAATCACCCTATTATAAGAGAAGGATTGAAATATTTTGAAAAAAATAAACCTCAAATTGAGATTACAACCTTAGCTGATATTCCGTCTGGAACTGGTTTAGGGTCTTCCTCTAGTTTCACAAACGCATTAGTAAAAGGATTATCACATTACAATAAAGAAATTTTACATGCAGAAGAAATAGCTAGATTGTCTTGCGATATTGAAATTAATAAATTAAAAGAACCAATTGGAAAACAAGATCAATATATAGCAGCATATGGCGGGATAACTTCATTTACTTTTTGTAAAAACGAAGATGTCAAAGTAGAAAAACTAGATATTTCAGAGGATACTATGTATGATTTAGAGGATAATTTATTACTTTTTTTTACTGGATATACAAGAAGTGCTGGGTCTATTCTAAAGGACCAAAAAGATAAGTCAGAATCAAAAAATATAGATATGATAACCAATTTACATAATGTTAAAAAAATGGGTTACAGAATTAAAAACCTATTAGAGTTAGGTGAAACTTCGTTATTTGGTGAAATTCTTAATGAACACTGGGAAAATAAAAAGAAAAGATCAGGCGGAATGTCAAATCCAATAATTGATAAATGGTATAATATTGCTCTAAAAAATGGTGCTACTGGTGGGAAACTAGTTGGAGCTGGAGGAGGTGGATTTTTGCTTTTTTATGCAAATGACAGAAATAAATTAAGGCATTGTATGAAAAATGAAGGATTAGAAGAAGTTAGATTTAATTTTGATTATGAAGGCACAAAAGTTATTTTATAATGATTAATATATCTGTAGTTATTTTAGCTGGAGGGTTAGCGACCAGACTTCGACCAATCACTGAAAAAATCCCAAAGTCACTAATATTAATAAATGAAACGCCTTTTGTTATTCATCAATTAAGTCTTTTATACAAAAAGGGGATTAACAACGTACATTTTTGTCTTGGTTATTTAGGAAATGAAATTGAAAAAATTGTTCAAAAAAGCTCTTTCTCAAATAAAATGAAAATCACATATTCATATGATGGTAAAATTTTATTAGGAACAGGAGGTGCTATTAAAAATGCTTTTAGTTATATATCTGAGGATTTTTTAATTATATATGGAGATTCATATTTAGATATTGACTATAAATCAGTACTCAATTTTTTTCAAAAAAAATCAAATACAAAAAACGGATTAATGACCATTTATAAAAATGAAAATAAATTTGACAAAAGCAATATAGTTTTTAAACAAAATAAAATCATTAATTACTCAAAAAAAGAGATAACAAGTGATATGAATTATATTGATTTTGGGCTAGGAATTTTAAGAAAAAACCATTTTGATTTATATGAAAAAAATCAAACTTTTGATTTATCGAATGTTTATCAAGATTTGGTAAAACAAAATGAACTCCTTGGATTTGAATCAAAAAATAGATTTTATGAGATAGGTTCTATGGATGGGATTAAAGATTTATCTGAATATTTAAACAAAAATTAATTATGAATTATACAAAAAAACATTTAAAAGAGGCTGTAGAGATTATTGAAAAAATTGATGATAATGTAGTAGAAAAAATGGCTGCTATTATACTAGAAACAAAGAAAAATAGTGGAAGATTATTCTTCTTGGGTGTAGGTGGAAGTGCTGGAAATGCATCTCATGCAGTTAATGATTTTAGAAAAATTGTTGGAATCGAATCATATGCCCCAACTGATAATGTTTCAGAACTAACAGCAAGAACAAACGATGAGGGCTGGGATACTGTTTTTTCCGCCTGGTTAAAAACAAGTCACTTTAATGAAAAAGATACAATTTTCATCTTGTCAGTCGGAGGAGGAAATTTGGAAAAAAATATAAGTCCAAACTTGGTGAAAGCATTAGAATTAGCAAAAAAAATTAATTCTAAAATAATAGGTATTGTAGGTAGAGATGGAGGTTTCACTGCAAAAGTCGCTGATGCAGCTTTGGTTGTTCCAACTGTAAATCCAGACAATATTACACCACATTCAGAAGCTTTTCAGGCTGTTATATGGCATTTGTTAGTTTCACACCCATTATTAAAAATCAATGAAACAAAATGGGAATCAACTCTGATGTAAAGGCAGTTTTTTTAGATAGAGATGGGGTTTTAAATAAATCATTAATAGTTAATGGTCTTCCGTTTCCACCAAATAATATTAATGAAATTATTATTCCTTTTGGAGTTAAAGAAGGATTAGCAAATTTAAAAAAAATGGGTTTTGTTACTATTGTTGTTACGAACCAACCAGATGTTGCTAGAAATAAAACAACTAAAATAAAAGTAAATAATATTAATAATTTTTTAAAAGAAAGATTAGATCTAGATCACATTCTTTGCTGTTTCCATGATGATGCTGATAATTGTAATTGTAGAAAACCTAAACATGGAATGATAGATAGTGCAAAAAAAAGTTGGAATATTAATTTGAAGGAATCTTTTCTTGTAGGCGACAGATGGAAAGACATTGAATGTGGGAATAATGCCGGCTTAACAACATTTTTAATTGACCATGGTTATAATGAAAAGTTTGTTGAACCAAATTTTAGATGTAAAAATTTTAATCAAGTAGTAAAAATAATTAAATCTTTAAAACAATAACTTATGAATAGTACTCAAAATTTAAATGTTAAAATATTTGCTGATGGAGCAGATAAAGAAACAATGATAGATATGTATAATAAAGAATACATAAAGGGATTAACAACTAACCCCACTTTAATGAAAAAAGCAGGCATAACTAATTATGAAAATTTTGCCAAGGATATTTTAAAAACTGTAAAAGAAAAACCACTTTCCCTAGAAGTATTTTCAGATGAAATTAAAGAAATGGAAAGACAAGCCATGAAGATCTCTGAATGGGCAAATAATGTTTACGTAAAAATTCCTATTACAAATACCAAAGCAGAGCCAACTGCTGAATTAATTAAAACGCTCTCTGATAATGGAGTAAAATTAAATGTAACAGCAATTATGACTTTAGAACAAGTAAAAGAAGTTGTAGATAGTTTAAACCCCGAAGTGCCTGCATATGTTTCTGTATTTGCAGGAAGAATAGCTGATACAGGTATTGATCCATTACCCTTAATGAAGGAAGTTGTTAATATAGCTAAAGCAAAGCCTCTAGCTGAAGTTATTTGGGCTAGTCCTAGAGAATTACTAAATGTTTTTCATGCAGATTCAATAGGTTGTCAAGTGATAACTGTAACAAATGATATATTAAAGAAACTTGACCTAGTAGGATATGATTTAGAAAGCTATTCATTAGACACAGTAAAAATGTTTTATAATGATGCAAAAGAAGCAGGATATTCATTGTAAGACTACTAATTTTAAATGACCTCCATATATTATAACTAAATGTATAATAATAGATAATGAGAATTGAACAAACCCCACTTAAAGATTGTTTTATTATTCACGAGAAAGTTAATGGAGATGAAAGAGGCTATTTTATTGAAACATTTAATCAGAAAGATTTTTTTGCAGCAACCGGTTTGGATATTGTTTTTGTACAAGACAATCAATCAAGATCTTCAAAAGGTGTTTTAAGAGGATTACACATGCAACGCGGTGCATCTGCACAGTCTAAATTGGTAAGGGTTATAGAAGGTGCTGTGTTGGATGTTGCTGTGGATTTGAGAAAGAATTCACCAAGTTATGGACAACACTATTCTATTGAGCTAAATACTGAAAATCACAAACAATTTTTTATACCTGCTGGATTTGCACATGGTTTTGTTGTGCTAAGCAAGCAAGCTACTTTTTTATACAAGGTTGATAAATTTTATGAACCTGGAAATGAAGTTGGTTTAATATACAATGATAAAGATTTAAATATTGATTGGAAATTACCTGAAAGTGAATTGATATTATCTGAAAAAGATAAAAAATTAGGGACTTTTGCAGAATACACAGTAAATTTTGATAAGTTGTAAAATGGAAAATGATTAGATCTTATAATGCAAAAAAATAAAATTTTAAAATAATTATTACAGATATGAAAGGAATTATATTGGCAGGTGGTTCGGGTACTAGATTATATCCCATAACTAAAGGAATTAGTAAGCAAATTATGCCGATTTATGATAAACCCATGATTTATTATCCAATGTCTGTATTAATGCTAGCTGGAATTAAAGAAATTTTGATTATTACTACACCAGAAGATAGTGAGCAATTTAAAAGGCTTATGGGTGATGGATCTGATTTAGGTTGTAAATTTAGCTATGCAGTTCAAGCAATCCCTAATGGTTTAGCTCAAGCTTTCGTAATTGGCGCTGATTTTATAGGTAATGATAAGGTAGCTCTTGTACTTGGAGATAATATTTTTGATGGATCTAATTTGGATAAATTATTACAATCCTTCAATGATGTTAATGGGGCTGTAGTCTTCGCTTATGAAGTTAATGATCCTGAAAGATATGGTGTGGTCGAGTTTGATTCAAATAATAATGTTATTTCCCTTGAAGAAAAGCCAACGAATCCAAAATCTAATTATGCTGTTCCAGGTCTATATTTCTACGATAATCAAGTTGTTGAAATTGCTAAAAATATAAGCCCTTCAAAAAGAGGTGAGTATGAAATTACCGATTTAAATAAAGTATATTTAAATCGTAAACAGTTACAAGTTGGGATTATGAGTAGAGGGACTGCTTGGTTAGATACTGGTACTTTTGACTCCTTGGCTGATGCAACAGAATTTGTAAGAGTAGTTGAAAAACGTTTGAACCGAAAAGTTGGGTGTATTGAAGAGATAGCTTACAGAATGGGATACATTGATAAAAAACAATTACTAATTTTATCTAATCGTTATGCAAAGAGTGGATATGGTAATTACTTACGAACAGCGGCTAATAAATAATTTTAAACTAATTAAAGATGAAAGCAGTTATACTTGCAGGAGGTTTTGGAACTAGATTAAGTGAGGAAACTGTGTATAAGCCAAAACCAATGGTTGAAATTGGGGGTAAACCTATTTTATGGCATATCATGAAAACTTATTCTTCTTATGGTATTAATGATTTTATAATTTGTTGTGGATATAAAGGTTTTGTAATAAAAGAGTATTTCGCAAATTATTTTTTACATCAATCGGATGTGACATTTGATTTGAAAGATAACAAAACAATAGTCCATAAAGATAGATCCGAGCCTTGGTCTGTAACTCTTGTTGATACTGGTGATTCCTCAATGACTGGCGGAAGGTTAAAAAGAGTAGAACCATATCTTAAAGATGAAGAATGTTTTTGTTTTACTTATGGAGATGGTGTTTCAGACATAAATATTAAATCTCTAATAGAATTTCATAAATCTCATGGTAAAGAAGCTACATTAACTGCATCATATCAGCCTGGACGTTTTGGTGCACTTGAAATAGTTGATTCAATGGTGAAACAATTTCAAGAGAAGCCAAGAGGAGATGGCGCATTAATTAATGGTGGATATTTTGTTTTATCTCCAAAAGTTTTTGATAGGATTGATGGTGATTTAACAATTTGGGAACAAGAGCCATTAAAAAATTTAGCAAATGATAATCAACTAATGGCATTTAAACACGAAGGTTTTTGGCATCCGATGGATACTTTGAGGGACAAGCATTATCTCAATAGTTTATTAGATTCAAACAAAGCACCGTGGAAAATATGGAAAGAGTAAAAGGAAAAGTTAATCCTACATTTTGGAATGGTAAAAAAGTCTTTGTAACAGGTCATACAGGTTTTAAAGGAAGTTGGCTATCACTATGGTTGTTAAAAATGGGGGCAATTGTTAAAGGTTTTGCTTTGGAACCTAACACGAACCCTAGTTTATTTATTGCAGCTAAATTATCAAGTGATATGGAATCTGAAATATTTAACATTTTAGATTTGAAACAACTTACAAAATCTATGTTAAATTTCAATCCAGATGTTTTAATTCATATGGCTGCACAACCATTAGTTAGGCATTCTTATAATGATCCAGTTGAAACATATACTACAAATGTAATTGGAACTGTAAACGTTCTTGAAGCTGCAAGAAAATGTAAAAACTTAAAATCAATCATTTCTGTAACATCAGATAAGTGTTATGAAAATAAAGAATGGTCTTGGGGATATCGTGAGAACGAACCCATGGGGGGTTATGATCCTTACAGTAGTAGTAAAGGATGTGCAGAATTAGTAACTTCGGCATATAGAAATTCTTTTTTTATTTCAAATGATACTCCAAATTTAGCATCTGCAAGAGCCGGAAATGTAATTGGGGGAGGTGATTGGGCAGAAGATCGTTTAATACCAGATATTTTAAGGTCATTTGAAAATAATATTCCAGTAGTTATTAGAAACCCCATGGCAACTCGCCCTTGGCAACATGTATTAGAACCACTTGCAGGGTATATGATTTTAGCTGAACATTTATTTGATATTGGAAGTGATTACTCTGAGGGTTGGAATTTTGGACCTAACGATAATGATTGTAAATCAGTTAATTGGATTTTAAATAAAATGGTTGAAAAATGGGGGAATGGAGTTTCATGGATACATGATAAAAACAATAATCCACATGAAGCTGGATATTTGAAATTAGACTGTTCAAAAGCAGCATCTAAATTAAATTGGCGTCCTAAATGGGATTTAGAATTTACTCTTCATAGTATTATTAATTGGCATCAAAACTACTTGTCTGGTAAAAATATTCAAGAAGAATGTTTAAAAGAAATTTTCAACTACCAGACTGATTAAATTATAATACGTTATCAACCATAACTTAATAATAAAAATTCAAATTCTTTGGAAAAGATTTTACTGACTGGTGCAACAGGATTTTTAGGTAGTCATATTTTAAAAAAACTATTACAGGTTGGAAAAGATGTTGTAGTAATAATTAGAAAGGAATCAAGTCTTGATAGAATTAATAATTTAAAAGGATTCTCTGTATTTGTAATTAATAATGATTTTTCAAATATCAAAGATCTTTATAAAGAATATTCAATAAATATAATAATTCATTTAGCGACAGATTACGGAAGAGATTTATCTAATTCATCTGTATTATCTAGTAATGTAACATTTCCAAGCAAATTGATTGAGTTAGCAGATCCAAAAAAATTAAAATTAATTATTAATACAGATACATTTTCTAGTAAGTTTCAAGATTCGAGTTATTTAAAGGAATATATTACATCAAAAAAAATTTTTAAAAAATATTTAAAATCAATAAAAGATATTCAAATTTTTACTTTACAATTGGAGCATATTTTCGGTGAATTTGATTCAAAAGGAAAATTTTTTACTTTTTTGGTTGAGAGTATGCTAAATAATCAAAAATTTATAAAGTTAACTTTGGGCACTCAAAAAAGAGATTTTATTTATGTTTCTGATGTTGTCGATGCTTACCTTACTGTTTTGAATAATAGAAAAAGTTTAAAAAATTATGAAGAGTTTGAAGTAGGAAGGGGGTTTTCAATATCAGTTAGAGAGTTTGTGTCAATTATTCATAAAGTTATTGGATCCAAGTCTAAATTGCTTTTTGGTGCTATAGAAACAAGATTGGATGAGATACAGGACTCAAAGGCTAACAACTTGGCCTTATATTCATTAGGTTGGAAACCTAATTTTACACTTGAAATGGCAATAAAAAGAATTTTAGTAAAATTGAATATTTAGATTAAAACTAATCTTAACTAATAAATAAGCTTCATTTAA
>MDTG01034007.1_pt1 | contig 11683 bp, 9 predicted proteins | sample 811421 | NCBI WGS metagenome assembly MDTG01 (sample SAMN05326645, study PRJNA326480) | marine metagenome | isolation source: seawater | place: Pacific Ocean: South East | collected 2011
CAAGAAATGTCGAACAGGGCGGATCTCTTACAATAATTTCTACCGCTTTAGTAGATACAGGCTCGAGAATGGATGAGGTAATTTTTGAGGAATTTAAGGGTACTGGTAATTCTGAATTAATATTAGATAGAAAAGTTGCTGACAAACGTATTTATCCAGCATTAGATGTGACAAGGTCAGGTACTAGAAGAGAAGAATTATTATTTCAGAAAGATGAGCTAGCAAAAATGAATGTTTTAAGAAGAATTATTAGCCCCATGGGAACTATGGATGGTATTGAGTTTTTAATATCAAAACTTAAAAATACAAAAAATAATGCTGATTTCTTTGACTCAATGAACAAAACTAGTTAATTTTATCTTAATTTTTCTAAGTTTTTACACTATTAAATAAAAAGTAAAAATGAGTATTTACGCATTATCTACCGGTCGTGGACCATCAGGAATTGCTATTGTAAGAATATCGGGTAAAGAAACTCTTAAGATTTGTGAGAAACTTACTAATATAAAAAACATCAAGTCTAGTGAAGTAAATTTTTGTAAATTTTACGATCCAAAAAATAAAGATATTATAGATCCAGAAGCATTATTATTATGGTTCCCTGGACCAAATAGTTATACAGGAGAAGATCTTGCTGAATTACAAATTCATGGCAGTAATGCAGTTATAAGTGCTTTATTAAGGGTTTTGTCAGAACAAGAAAATTGTAGAATAGCAGAACCTGGAGAATTTACTAAATTAGCATTTGAGAATGATAAAATTGACTTACTCAAAGCGGAGAGTATTGGTGATTTAATTCATTCTGAAACAGAACTACAAAGACAGCAAGCTATAAAATTAATTCAAGGGAACGCATCAAATTATTATAATGAATTAAGAGAAAAAATAATTAAATCACTTGCATTCATAGAAGCTAAAATTGATTTTGCGGAGGAAGATTTACCTGAAAAAGTACTTAATGATGCACATAAATCTATAAAAGAAATTCACACTGATATTATTAAAATAATAGAGGATAATAAAATTGGTGAAAAAATTAGGGACGGTTTCAGAGTTTCAATAACAGGTGAAGTAAATGCGGGTAAATCATCATTGTTAAATTTGCTTTCTAAAAGAGAAGTAGCGATCGTTTCAGACGAAGCTGGAACTACTAGAGATGTAATAGAGACTTATTTAAATTTAGACGGCTATCCAGTAATTCTTGCAGACACTGCTGGTATAAGAGACGCTAAAAATGAAGTAGAAAAAAAAGGTATTTCCTTAGCTTTAGGCAAATCTAAAGAAGCAGATTTAAACATAGTTTTAATAGATAACTCATCGAAACAAATAAATAATAAAGTTAAGAACATGATAAACAAAAATTCCATAGTTGTTTTGAATAAATCTGATGTTTCAGATAAAATAAATCATAAATTTGATGTAGATACAATTTTGGTTTCAATAAAAAAAAATAAAAATATCGATAAATTAATAAACACAATTAAAGAAAAATTAAGTAAAAAATTTTCCTTAAATAATAGTGTTTTAATCACAAGAGAAAGACATAGAGTGAAACTTAATGAATGTTTAAATGAAATAGATAAATTTCTCAAAAAAGATCAAAATAAAGATTTAGAGTTAGCCGCTGAAGACTTAAGAATGGCAACTCGTCATTTGGGCGGCATTGTTGGGAAGGTAGATGTAGAGGAAATACTCGGATCTATATTTCAAGATTTCTGCATAGGGAAATAAAATACCTCTTGTAATCTAAATTTAGACCGTTACATTCTGGTCATGAACATACAAAGCTATGAAGTGGTAGTTATAGGCGGCGGCCACGCTGGATGTGAAGCGGCTGCGGCGTCCGCTAGAATGGGCGTAAATACAGCCCTTTTTACACATAAAATAGAGACTATTGGCGAAATGTCATGTAACCCTGCCATAGGGGGGCTGGGAAAAGGGCACCTTGTAAGAGAAATTGATGCTTTAGATGGAGTAATGGGTGTAGTAGCAGATAAATCAGGTATTCAATTTAGATTATTGAACAGGAGTCGAGGCCCAGCAGTACAGGGACCGAGAACTCAGTCCGATAGAGCACTCTATAAAGAGTACATGCAAAAACTTTTATTAAATTATCAAAATTTAGATGTAATAGCAGATCCAGTAATTAAATTCATATTTAAAAAAAATAAAATAATAGGTTTTGTATGTCAAAGCGGAAAAGAAATAAAAACTAAAGAGCTGATTTTAACAACCGGAACTTTTTTAAATGGTTTGATCCATATTGGAGAAACACAGATACCGGCAGGAAGGTATGATGAAAAACCTTCGACAGGTTTAAGTGAACAGCTAGCGAAATTTAATATGAAGATTGGAAGATTAAAAACGGGAACCCCACCACGATTAGATGGTGACACGATTAGTTATGATGATTTAGAAATGCAGCCTGCAGATAACGATCACTACTACTTTTCTTTTCTGACAAATAAGATAAATAATGAGCAAATTAAATGTGGAATGACTTACACTAATAATGAGGTACATAAAATTATTAGTGAAAACATATCAAGGAGTGCTATGTACTCTGGAAACATAAAAGGATTAGGACCAAGGTATTGTCCCTCTATTGAGGATAAAATAGTAAAGTTTAAAGAAAAAGAGCGTCACCAAATATTCCTAGAACCTGAGGGATTAAAGGACAATACTATTTACCCAAATGGGATATCAACGTCTTTACCTGAGGAAATTCAGCTTAAAATATTGAGTAAAATCAAGGGTTTAGAGAATGTGAGTATGAAACGAGCAGGGTATGCTATTGAGTATGATTACATAGATCCAAGAGAATTAAAAAGCACTTTAGAGACAAAAAAAATAGAGTCACTTTTTCTAGCTGGTCAAGTTAATGGTACAACCGGTTATGAAGAAGCGGCTGCCCAAGGTCTTGTTGCTGGAATCAATGCTGCTCTCAAAGTAAAAAAGGATAAAGAGTTTACTATAGACAGATCGCAGTCTTATATTGGAGTTATGATTGATGATTTAATTACTAAAGGTGTTTCTGAACCTTACAGAATGTTTACCTCCAGAGCAGAATATAGGTTATCTTTACGAGCAGACAATGCAGATCAAAGATTAACTCCATTAGGAATTAAGATTAACTTAGTAAGCAATCAAAGATCTAAAATTTTTTTTGATAAAGAAAGAAAAATATTATCAGTTAAAAATTTCTTAAATAAAAATTCAATTAGCCCAAACAAAGCATCTAATTACGGTATCAAAATTTCCCTCGACGGAGTAAAAAGAACGGGTTTAGAAATTCTTGGTCTTAAAGGAATAAATTTAAAGCAACTTCGTCAAATATGGGCCGATATACCTCAATATGAGTTAGCAATTGATAAACAAGTGGAGGTTGATGCGCATTACCAAGGTTATCTAAAAAAACAATCTAAAGATGTACAGAGCTTTAGAAAGGATGAGTCAATAATTATACCTGAAGGTATTAATTATGATAACTTCAGTAGTTTATCGAATGAAATAAAGTCTAAACTTAAGATTATTAGACCTAAAACTCTAGGTCAGGCTATTAGAATTGACGGTGTTACTCCAGCGGCTATAATAGTTCTTTTATCATATATTAAAAAGAGCCGGTATAAAGATTCCCTTAATGATTCAATCAGAAATCGAGAAAGTATTATTAAATAAGCTCGGCTTTTTACCTTCCGATTTAAGGAAAATGCATGATTTTCACGACAATCTCCTTAAATTTAACAAAAAATATAATTTAATCGCAAAAAGCACTGAAAAAAACATTTGGGATCGTCATATTCTAGATTCTGCTCAACTTGTTTCATTTATAAACTTTAATAATGAAGCTAGTTTGTCAGATTTAGGAACTGGGGCTGGATTTCCTGGTTTGATTTTGGCTATATTTAACAAAAATAGTCGATTTCACGTGAAATTATATGAAAAATCAAAGGTTAAGTGCGATTTTCTAAATTTAATGAAGAAAAAATTAAATTTAAGCGTAGAAATTTATCCAGACAATTTTACTAACTATAAAATAGATGCTAACTATGTAGTATCTAGGGCCTTTAAAAAACTTGAATATATTATGCATATTTCACGTGAAATTATAAAAGTTAATCACAAGTTAATAATTTTAAAAGGTGAAAATGCTGAGTCAGAGATTAATAATCTTTCTGAGAAAATAAATTACGAATATGAACTCTTTAATAGTATGACCAATAAATTTTCGAAAATTCTTATAGTTAATATTAAAAAAAATTAATGGGAAAAATAATTGCAGTTATAAATCAAAAGGGTGGTGTGGGAAAAACGACAACAGTGGTGAATCTCGCTACAGCATTAGCCCAAAAAGGAAAAAAAATTTTAGTAATTGATTTAGATCCTCAAGGTAATGCAACAACGGGACTTGGAAGATCTAATAACGAGACTTCTAATAATATATATAAACTCATTATAGGTCAAATAAACCCAGATAAAAGTATACAATCAAGCTGTGTAGAAAATTTAGAGATAATTGGATCCAATGTAAACTTATCTGGTTTGGAACTAGAAACTGCTGACAATTCTAACAGAGCGTTTCTATTAAAAGAAATAATAGACAAGTATAGAGATGAAATTTTTAATAAATACGAAAACATCTTTATTGATTGTCCACCTTCTTTAAGTCTCTTAACAGTTATGTCTTTAGTAGTTGCCGATGAGCTTTTAGTGCCTTTACAAGCAGAGTTTTTTGCTCTTGAGGGCGTATCTCAATTAGTTAAGACAATTGACAGAGTAAAAATTAATTTAAACCCATCTTTAAAAATCAGAGGAATATTACTTACAATGGTTGATAAAAGAAATAAACTTTCATCACAGGTAAATGATGAAGCTAGAAAATATTTCAAAGATAAAGTTTTTCAAACAGTAATTCCCAGAAATGTTAGGCTTTCAGAGGCGCCATCACATGGCTTACCATGTATTGTTTATGACAAATTATGTTTAGGTAGTCGTTCTTACCTTAGCTTAGCAGAAGAGTTTTTAAATCAAGAAGTAGGAGGGGTGTAAGTGGCTGAAGATAAAAAAAAACGAGGTTTAGGAAGAGGACTTAAATCTTTATTCGGAGACCCCCTGGTTTTAGAGGATACCCAGGAAGATGTTAAGATTTCTTCATCTAATAAATTAGTTCCTATTAGTGATCTTAGTCGAAATAAATTTCAGCCAAGAATGATTTTTGATAAAGAAAAGATATCTGAATTATCTTCATCTATAGCTGAAAATGGGCTTATTCAACCTATTGTTGTGCGTCCAACTAACAGTGAAAATACTAAGTTTGAAATCATAGCAGGTGAAAGAAGATGGTTGGCTGCACAGCAAGCAGGCTTAAATGAAGTACCAGTTGTTATTTTAGATTTAAACGACAGTCAATCTTTAGAAGTTGCTATAGTAGAAAATATTCAGCGAGAAGATTTAAATTCTATAGAAGAGGCAAAAGCTTACGAAAAACTAGTAAATGAATTTAATTATGATCATGAAAAACTTTCAAAATTTGTGGGGAAGAGTAGAAGTCATATCAGCAACACTTTAAGATTACTTTCGTTGCCCAAAGAAGTCACAAAGATGGTTGAAGACGGAAAACTGACGGCCGGACAGGTACGGCCTTTAATTGGAAGAGCTAATTCAATAGAATTGGCAAATCAGATTTATAAAGAAAAATTAAGCGCACGTTCGATTGAAAATTTAGTGCGAAGGGATAAAGATCTTAAATATAAAAAAGATGACGCTCGAGCAAAAATTGACTCAAATATCTTATCCGCACAAAAACAAATTGAAGAGTCAATAGGTCTTAAAGTAAATATTCTAAATAAAAAAAACAACACTGGTAAAATTATTATAGAGTATAAAAATCTTGATCAATTTGATTTAGTTTCGAGTTTATTAAAAACTAAGAATTAACGGCTTTTTCAATTGTATTTACTAAAAGCTTTTTAATTAAAATTTCATTTTTAATCTCTGAATTTTTTTTCATTAATATCTCTGTGTTGGCTAAATCACTTGAAATTGATAAAAGATTTTTCATTGTCCATTTTTTTAATTGCTGAATTATTATTGGTTTTTCTTTCCAAAAAATCTTAGGAGTCATAGTTTCAACGGTTTTTTCAATGTCATTAATTCCGATGTTTTTTCTTTGAATTTCGATAAGTTTTGAGATTCTAAAGCTTATAATGTTAAGGTTTAGAAAACTTTCATCCTGCAAAAATTCAGTTACTTTCATTAATTTATCAAAGTTTTTTATGTCTCCTAAAAGTGCATAATCTCTTAATTTATTAAAATCATCATTTATCTTAATGTTTAATAATTCTTCTAATTCCTCTTTTTTTATTGTTTTGTCTATAAAACAACTTTTAATTTTATCTATTTCATTTTTAATAATTTTCCTCTCATGGTTTGAGTGTGAAATTATAAGATTAACAATTTCCTGATTAATTCCTTTAAAATCTTTCAATTTTTCATACACATACAAGATTAAAGTTTTATCTGTATCTTGATAGCACGGCAAAGAGGCTAAATTTTTTTCTTTATCAAATAAACTTCTGAGTTTAGATTTTTTGTCAAGAAGAGATGAAAAAATGTAGATTTTAGTGTCCTTATTGTCTTTTTCTAAAACTTCTTTTATTTCTTTGAGAATTTTGTCAGATGCCTCTTGAATAAAAATAATTTTTTTTTCATTAAATAAAGATGAATTGAAAGCATTATCAAAAAGACAATTCTTATCTTTTATTATTTCATCCTGAAAAATATTAATTATTTCTGAATCTTTATGTAGTAATTTAAGCTTTGCTTTTACCTCATCTTTTATTCCATCGTTTTCACCATATAATAGTGCAGACCGATACTTTGTAAGCTCACTAATATTTTTTTCAATAATATAACTTTTTAAAATCACTTAATTCTTGAAATATAATATTAAATATCTTGATATTTCTTCTGTTAATTCCTCAGCGATATTCTTTACTATTTTATTCTCCCTATTTAATGTATCAAAGTGGTTGCCTGCAATATTGTAGTCACCTGATTTGTTAAATGACTTACTTATTAAGCTCAGATCATCTAATTTCTTAATTGATAAATCTGCACTTAGTTCGATAGTATATCTTGTTATTTTCCCAGATTTGTCTTTTATTTTTCCAATTTTATTTTTCTTTAGTTTAAGATTTAAATTAATTTTATTTTTGGCATTTTTTTTTGAGACAAGTAAAATTTCGTTTTTAATCAAATAAGCTAATCTCTTATTACTACTTTCAACATTAAATTCATTTATATAGACAAGGGGCTCATCGTTTTGGATAACCTTTTGATATCCACAAGATGTTAAAGTTAATAAAAAAGTAAATATTATTATAAATTTAAATTTATTTATCATTTTAATTTTTAACAAGATAATTTATTATTTTATTTTTCACAAAAATTGTTCTTGTGATTTTTTTATTTATTAAATTTCTATTAATCTTATCATTTTTTTTCGTTTCATTTATGACACTTTTTTCATCTAAATCTTTTGTAACTTGAATAATTTCTCTTGTTTTTCCATTAATTTGAATGGCTATTTTAACTTTTTGTTTGTTGATTAAATCTTGCTCTATTTTCGGCCAATCATTCATTGATTTTACACCTAATTGGTCAAGACATTCATGAGCTAAAAAAGGGGTAAAAGGTATTAGAATTTTCAAAAATTTTATAAAATTTTCTTTTAAACATTTGTTACTCACCTTTAATCTTAAATTAGAGTAAAATAAGTTATAAATTTCGTAAATATTCGCTACAGCGACATTTAATTGAAAATTTTCAATTAGATTTGTTATTTTGAAAATATAATTATTGAAATTTGATTTAAATTCCTCTTCATTTCTTGTTTCATTTTCCTCTCTGTTTTGAATTAAACTATTTAAGTTATAAATCTTCTGGAGAAATTTGTAAGCTGCATTAACGCCTTGTTGAGACCATTGAACATCTTTTTCTGGAGGACTATCTGATAGAATGAACCATCTAACAGCATCTGCCCCATATGCTTTTATCATTTTTTCTGGATCCACAACGTTTTTCTTAGACTTTGACATCGCTTCAGATGGGCCTACTAAAACTTTTTCTCCATTTGAAATTTTTACACAACTTCCGTCTTTAGTTTTTTCTATTTCGTCTGGATTTAACCATGTGTTCTTTGAATCCTTATAAGTTTCATGGCAAACCATTCCTTGCGTGAAAAGACCTTTAAAAGGTTCTTCATCTTTTACTGTTGGCATATTTTTTTTGATAGCTTTCATGAAAAATCTCGAATAAAGAAGATGAAGTATAGCATGTTCCACACCGCCAATATATTGATCTACAGGCATCCAATAATTTAATTCTTTTATTTTGAAAGGTGACTGATTAAATTTAGGTGAACAAAATCTTAAAAAATACCATGATGAGTCTACGAAAGTATCAAGAGTGTCAGTCTCTCTTGTTGCAGGTTTTCCAGTGCCTTTTTGCACAGTTTTTTTCCAAGTCGGGTGGTTTTCTAATGGATTTCCACTTTTTTTTAAATCTACATCATCTGGTAATTTAACCGGTAGCTCAGTTTTATCAACTGGTACAATACTCCCATCTTCTAAATAAATCATTGGAATAGGACATCCCCAATATCTTTGCCTAGATATTCCCCAATCTTTAAGTCTAAAAGTGATTTTCTTATTGCCCATTTTTTTACTTTCAATTTCGTTTATAATTTTTTTCTTAGCTTCATTAACATTTAAATTGTTTAAAAAATCTGAATTTATTAGATGACCATCACCAACAAAAGGCTCAGATAATTTTGAAAAATCCTTTTTTGCGTTTTTATTATCAGTAACCACTTCGATAATTTCTAAGTTGTATTTTTTTGCAAAATCTAGATCTCGTTGATCATGTGCTGGACACCCAAATATTGCGCCGGTCCCATAATCCATTAATATAAAATTTGCTACAAAAATTGGAATTTCTTTTCCTTTGATAAAGGGATGTTTAGCCTTTAAATTTGTTTTGAACCCAATTTTTTCTGCGTTTGCCAGAGCTTCTTCTGTGGTACCAACCTTCATACATTCATTTTTAAATTTAATGAAATTCGGCTCTTTTTCGAACGAATTACAAATAGGGTGGTCAGCTGAAATAGCTAAAAAAGTCGCTCCAAATATAGTATCTGGTCTAGTAGTAAAAATTTTAAGTTTATCTTTTTTTTTGGAAATTTCGAAATTTATTTCACATCCAACTGATTTTCCTATCCAATTTTGCTGCATGAGCTTTACTTTTTCGGGCCAGTTATTTAATTTCTTCAGATTATCTAATAATTCATCTGAAAATTTAGTAATGTTAAAAAACCATTGTGAAAGTTTCTTTCTTTCCACAACAGCTCCAGATCTCCAGCCCCTACCATTTACTACTTGCTCATTAGCTAAAACAGTTTGCTCAATTGGATCCCAATTAACATAATTTTCCTTTCTTGACACAAAACCTTTATTGTAGAAATCAATGAAAATTTCTTGTTGATGTTTGTAATAATCTTCATCACAGGTTGATATTTCTCTTTCCCAATCAATTGAAAGCCCTAACATTTTTAGTTGTCTTTTCATTTCTGAGATATTTTTATTGGTCCATTCTTTAGGATGTAAATTATTTTCTTTAGCAGCATTTTCTGCAGGCAAACCAAACGAGTCCCATCCCATTGGATGTAATACATTAAAGCCGTTTAAATATTTAAATCTGGCTACCACATCACCTATCGTATAATTTCTAACATGGCCCATGTGAATTTTACCTGAGGGATACGGGAACATTTCTAGACAGTAGAATTTTTTTTCTTTATTGTCTTGGTATAGTTTATTCTTTTCAAAAATTGACTGCCATTTTTTTTCAATTAATTGAAAATTTAATCGCTCCATTTTAAACTTGATTTATCTTTTTTTTGTTTCTTTTTTTAATCTAGCTGCCCTTTTAATTATAGACGCTCTAAGTTCATCTTTAATTACAGAATTGCTAGTTGTTATTCTACAGTTTTTATTTGCTGAACAATTTTTGCTATGCACTATAATTTTTAAACTATTGCTTTTAACTTCATTTGATAAAAATCTTATTGTAATTTTAATTGACTCATCTGGACTTTGACTATCGTTGTACCAATCTGTTATTATAATTCCTCCAGAGTAATCCACTGTTGTAAGAGGTAAAAAATCTATAATTTCTAAAGAAGCTCTCCACATTGGATTTGAACTACTAAATTCATAATTAGTAGCTTTATTTCCCATCATTCCTTTGAGAGAAACTCCTCTACCTTCCTCAATATTTTTCCGTGCTTTATCTTTCGCTTGTTGAGGTTGTTTACGGGCATCTACAGGCCTATAAATCCCACACGAACTAAGAATTGAAAAAACAATAAAAAAACAACAAAGAATTCTTAATATTTTAATAGCTTTAGACATATATTTAAATGGTTGTACTAATCAAACCTATGAAATATCACTAAAAACTCAATAAAGTAAGGGAAAATATAGTGATGCAAAAATACAACAATAGCCAAAAAAAGCTTAAATTATCAAAATTATCAATGTCTAGTTAAACAAAAACCTTTAAAAATGCAGCTAATATTAAATTTAATATTAACAAAAGGAAAAACATGAAAAATATAGCTAAAGTATTATTAGTAATTCTTTCAACTGTTTCTTTTACTATGTCAGCATTTGCTGGTGATCTATCTGTTACAGGTGGAGCAACTGCAACTTACAAAATAGGTGGTGCTGAGCAAAGTAACTCGAAAGGTTTAGGGGTTTCTAATGAATTGGACTTCACTGCTACAGGCGAACTAGATAATGGTATGTCTTGGAAGTGGCAAGCTCAATTAGACGACGCTAGCACAGTAAACGATGACACAAGATTGGAGTTAACTACTCCATACGGTCTAGTTGGTATGTACATCTCAGAAGGTGGATTATCAACAGAAGCCGCTTACGGTGCAGGTGTAATGGGTCCAGGATCTGACTATTCAGCTCCAATGACAGTAGTATTTAACTACGACGTAGACTCATACAGTAACTTACAATACCACACAGCAGCAGATATGTTGCCATTCGGTATTACAGCAAAAGTTGCATACGTTCCTAACTTGTCAAGTTCAGCTGGAGACTCTACAAAGACTTCAGGTGCAATCGAGACAAACGCTGTAGGTTCTGATGCAATTATGTACAGAGTTGATGCATCTCCATTAGATGGTTTATCTATCGGAGCATCATACTTTAATGCATCTCCAACAGTTGGTGCAAGATATGACCAAGAATCTGGTGGAGCTTATGCTAAATACGTAATGGGACCAATCACAGTTGGATACGGCAGAGAAGGTGCAACTCCAATTGTAGCTAAAGGTAGTGAAGTTACATACTACGAAACTGATTCTTACGGAATTCAGTTCGCAGTAAATGAAGCTTTATCAGTTTCTTACGGTGTAGAGAAATCTACAAAAAGTACAAGAACTGCTGTAGCTGCAGGAGCAACTGCTGGTACGAGAACAGATGTAGAGTCAACTATTGACCACATACAAGCTGCTTACGTAATCGGTGGAGCGACATTAGGTGTTGCAATGGCTGAGTCTAGCGATTCAGACTACACAGCTGGTGTTGATGAGAATCAAACAATATTC
>MDTG01094135.1_pt1 | contig 11682 bp, 7 predicted proteins | sample 811421 | NCBI WGS metagenome assembly MDTG01 (sample SAMN05326645, study PRJNA326480) | marine metagenome | isolation source: seawater | place: Pacific Ocean: South East | collected 2011
ACAGGGGTAATTGCACCAGTGCGCCCTACCTGAAATTCAACATCCAGTAGCTGAGTGATTTCTTCTTGCGCAGGAAACTTATACGCAATGGCCCAACGCGGAGCTCGCGCCACAAAACCTAACCGCTCTTGTAGTGCTTTGTTATTTATTTTGATCACCACACCATCAATTTCATACTTCAAGCTGCTGCGGCGCTCAAGTATATCTTGATAGTAATCCAAAGCAGCTTGCTGACCTTCGACTAACTTTGTTTCCGGGCAAAGTGGTAACCCCCAGTCAGTTAGCTTAGCCAATTGCTGGTAATGATCACTTGGTAATTCGCCATTTGTAACAACACCAATACTGTAGGCATAAAACATCAAAGGTCGCTTGGCGGTGATTTTTGAATCGAGTTGACGCAAGCTGCCTGCGGCTGCATTACGTGGATTAACAAATACTTTGTCGCCACGCTTTTCGGCTTCAGCATTAAGTTTGTCAAATCCGGCGCTATCCATGAACACTTCACCACGAATTTCAATTTCCTCAGGAAAGTCATCGCCACGTAATTTAAGCGGTATATTACGAATCGTTTTAACGTTAGTGGTAATATTTTCGCCGGTGTGCCCGTCGCCACGTGTTGCCGCCTGCACTAACACACCATTACGGTATAAAATCGACACCGCTAAACCGTCAAGTTTTGGTTCACAGCAAAAGGTCAGCTCATTGTTATCCATCAAACGTTCTTTAATGCGGCGATTAAAAGCGCTGAACTCTTCTTCACTGAAAGCGTTATCAAGTGACAACATCGGCACTTGATGAGTGACTTGCTCAAACTTAGCAAGCGCCGCACCACCTACTTTCTGGGTCGGTGAATCAGTACTCAAGTACTCAGGGTTTGCTACCTCAAGCGCACTTAATTGTTGTAATAAACGATCATACTCTGCATCAGGAATACTTGGGTTATCAAGTACATAATAATTATGATTGTGATCTTCTAACTGCTGACGAAGTTGCGTTATTTGCGCTAACACTAAAGTGGACATACTGACCTCAAAAAACATAAAAAAGCCACTTAAACGAGTTATCGCCAAGTGGCTTATAAAATTCTTAATTAATTAACTGTATATTGCAGGTGATTAAGCTGAAAAGCGTCTCACTTTTTCAACATAATTGCGCACACTGTCAACGGTCATTTCTTCTCGTTGTGAGTCTAAAATAACGGCGCCAAATTCATCTGCTAATTTTTTAGCCGCACTGTGCAACATGTTAAATGCAGCAAGCCCGTCACCATCGCACGGCAAGGTCATAAACAAGCTAATCCCACCTGTACTAAATTGTTCCATATTATCTATATCGAAAGTACCAGGGTTGTACATGTTCACTAACCGAAACAGCACTGGACCATGGCCAGCTGGATCTAAATGACGATTAAAAAAGCCTTCTTCAGAGTACTTAAAGCCAAGTGTATTTACTGCTGGCAATAATTTGCTGCCTTCCATATTCAAGCCTTCAGGCATTTGAATATGCACAATGATAAAATCACTTGCAGCCGGTTGCTCAGCTTCATCCTCTACGCTTGCATCTGTTGCAGTAGTCACATCATCAACCTCAGCGGCAAGTTCGTCATCTGACGCTGCAAAAGTGTGTGGATGTTTTTCATCAGCACTAAAGCTTAAATCCCCAAACTGCGGTTCATCACGCTCAGTAAGAGATGCTGGCTCAGCTTCGCTTTGACGCTCAGTAAACGCCTGATCTGCAGGCTCAACCCGCTCATCATTAGTCGCAACGGGTGCGTCTTTTTTACGAACTGACCATAGGCCATGTATTAATAATCCACCAATGACAATTACACTGATAATGATTAAAACCCATCTTAATTGTTCGGCCATCCCCTCACCTTTATTATTTATCTACTCAAATATTAATATTTATGCATGTGCCATTTGCACCGCTTGTTCAATATCTACAGCGACCACACGCGAAACGCCCGGTTCAGCCATTGTTACACCCGTCAACCTGCCAGCCATTTCCATGGCAATTTTATTATGACTGATATAAATAAATTGCACCGATTGTGACATTTCTTCCACTAATCGGCAAAATCGCCCAACATTCGCATCATCCAATGGTGCATCAACTTCATCCAGCATACAGAACGGAGCTGGATTGAGCCTGAATATTGAAAATACCAATGATAATGCGGTCAGCGCTTTTTCTCCACCACTTAAAAGGTGAATTGTTGAATTTTTCTTGCCCGGTGGGCGTGCCATTATACTAACACCACTTTCCAGTAAGTCATCACTGGTTAATTCAAGATATGCACTGCCGCCGCCAAATACTTTAGGAAATAACTGACCAAAATCGAGATTCACTTGATCAAAAGTCATTTTAAAACGCGTTTTGGTTTCGCGATCAATTTTTCCAATTGCACCTTCAAGTGTCGTTAATGCTTTGCTTAAATCCTCGACTTGACGATCTAAATACTGGCTACGCTGCTGCGCTTGTTCAAACTCATCAATCGCCGCTAAGTTTACCGCGCCCAAGTCACTTAAACTTTGTCCTACTTTATTAAGCTGTCCTTGATAAGTGTTTATATTGGCGTTTTCAGGGAGCTGTGCCAATACTTCTTTCAAGTTTTGCTGTAACTCACCCAGAGGTTCAAGAGCTGCCTGTGCTTTAATTAATAAGCTCTGCTCTTCGAGGGCAAGTTGTTGTAATTGTTCTTGTAAAAGTACCAGCTCCCCCTGCGACGCTTTAAGCGTTGTTTGTTTATCTACAAAAGCTGTTTTAGCTTCCGTCAATGCACTTTGCAAATTTTTGAGTTCAATGTCACTTTGTTGATGTTGCTCCAACAATAATATTATTTGCTCTGCGACCTCTTCTAATGGGATCACCAACTCTTCAATTTGCGCGGTTAACTCACTGACAGCTTCACTGGCGGTTTCGCTGGCGGTCGTTGCATGCTGTAATTTAGTGTCACTGAGTTGGCATTCACTGCGCGCTTTTTGCTCACTTAGCGTCGCCTGATGGGCAAGCGTTTTATACTGTTCAAGCTGAGCGTTTGCCTGTTTATATTGCTCATCAGTGTGTTGCTGCTGCACTTGAGCATCATTAAGCGCAACACTTATTTCATCACGCTGTTTTACCACACTTGCTATATGTTGCTGTTGTTCAGCCACTTTATTCTCTATGCTCGTGTGTTCAACGTTTAACTGCTGTAGCTTTGCTTGTAATTTATGTTGTTGATTCTGAAACTGCTGTAATTGCTCTTTGAGCATATCGCGACGAGTGCTTCCTGAGGCCACTTGTTGAGCAAGCTGATGTACCGCTGCTTTTAACTCTTCGCTTTGTGCCTTCAATTGCTCACAGACTTGCTGTTGTTCTGTAAGCTTCTTGCTTTGTATAGCTAGTTCGTCACTGAGTTGAGATGCTAACTGGGTTGCTTCGGCCAACTGTTTATGTTTGATCAGCAACGAATTTTCCGCACTTTTACTGGCTTGTTGATACCAATTGCGGCCCTGAATATTACCTTGGCGATCAATCACTGCAAGCCAATACTCATCCGCTAAATCGTTATGAGCAAAATCATTTTTATACTTAATGCGATGTAATAAATCAGGGTAAACCCCTTGCTCTATAAACACCGCTAATGAGCTTTGCGGTGCGGTGTCGGTAGTTGGCCATACTCCGTTAGGTATTGCTATAGATGTCACATTTAATTGTTCAAGCCCTTGTAATGCTTGTTCAACCACATGTTCAAATCCAGTACGTACAACTAACTGTGCCAAAACATCGCCACTTCCTTGCGCTGGAGTATCTGCGAGTATTGTATTCAAGCCTGCTATTTTGGCTTTATTCTCGTTTTGTTGTTGTGCTAGTGTTTGATGTGCATCTTGGCAGGTGCGTAACACGGTTTGAGCTTGTTGATGATTACTATTTACTTTGTTTAAGGCTGTTTGTTTTGCTGCTAACTCTTGCGTTAGTGACTGCATTAACTGCTGCTGCTGCACTACTTGTTCAGCAATTGGGTTTTCTGCCAGCTCTATTAATTCGCTTTCTAATGCCGTTTGCTGGTTTTTAATATAGTGCAAATTTTGCAGCTGTTGATCGGCTATATTTTGTTGCTTGCTATATTGCGTATTAATAGCCTGAAACTGTTCATTAACTCGTTGCCAATCAGTAGCACTGCGCTGCTTGGCATTTTGCAACTGTGCCACCGCGTCGGCCATCTCAGTGACTTGTTCTGTACATATTAAAGTATGTTCAATTGCCTCTTGTAACGCATTTTGTAGCTCATCAGTATGGTCTTTTTGTTGTTGTTGCAGCTGCTGATTTTGTAACTGCAACTGTTGCTGTTTGATCAGATTGTGACTAAACGCTTGTTGTTGTTGTTTTAAGTTTATTTGCTGTTGCTCAGCACGAGTCAATTCAGTGTGCGTTTGGTGCTGGGCTTGCTGCGCATCATTGAGTTTTTCAAGTTGCAATTGCACTTGGTTTTCAAGACTTGCTAGTACATCGTCATGACCTGAATGAGCGGTTTTAAAAAAACTAATTTGCTCATTCAGCTTGGCCATTTTGTCGGCTTTAGTCACTTGTTGCTGATGTAGCTTTTGCCATTTTAAGACCGCTAGTTGCCCTTTTAAAGTGCGCTCTTGGGTTTTTAACTCGCGGTATTTTTTTGCTTCAACTGACTGTACTGCCAGTTTATCAACTTGTGCTTGCAGCTCTTGGCGAACATCGAGTAAGCGTTCAAGGTTTTCGCGGGTACTTTTGATCCGGGTTTGCGTTTCACGACGGCGCTCTTTGTATTTTGAAACGCCTGCAGCTTCTTCTAAAAACACCCGTAAATCTGCCGGTTTACTCTCAATTAAACGCGAGATCATGCCCTGCTCGATAATCGCATAACTACGCGGACCAAGACCTGTGCCTAAAAATATATCGGTAATATCTCGTTTGCGGCATTTACTGCCATTGAGAAAATAAAGCGATTGCCCGTCGCGTGTTACCAAACGTTTAATCGCCACTTGATTTCGATCGGCAAAAGTATTCGGTAAGTGCCCTTGGGTATTATCAAAAATCAACTCTACCGACGCTTGAGAAATAGGTTTGCGATTGGTTGAGCCATTAAAAATAACATCGGTCATGGCATCGCCACGCAGATTTTTAGCAGAGCTTTCGCCAAGCACCCAACGCACAGCATCGATGACATTAGACTTACCGCAGCCGTTTGGGCCAACGACACAGGTCATTTGATCTGGGAATGGAATTTTAGTGGGCTCTACAAAAGATTTAAAACCCGCTAATTTTATGGTGCTCAAACGCATCTAATTGGTTTACCGATTGTTATTGTTATAGCTTGAGTATTTAATTTAACCGTTCTTGACGATAAAAGTAAGTACAGAGATTAAGCTTGGCGTTTAAAATTATCTAAAATAATACCCGTTGCCATGGCTACATTGAGAGATTCTGCACCACCAAAAGCGGGGATGGTTATCTTATCTGTTACCAATGCTGCGCAAGCTTGACGTATTCCATGAGACTCACTACCCATTAACAAAACACCTTGACCTGTAAATTGAGTTTTATGCACGCTTTTTCCATCTAAAAAAGCGCCATAAATAGGTAAGTTTAAACCACTTAAATACGCAGGCAACTCAACTTGGCTCACTGAGACTCTAACAAACGAGCCCATAGTGGCGCTAATAGTTTTAGGGTTGTAAGCATCGGCACTATCTGTGCTGGTGACAATATGCTTGATCCCATACCAATCAGCTACTCTGATAATAGTACCTAAATTGCCCGGATCAGATACACCATCAAGGGCTAAGATTAAACCGCTTGCCTGCGGTGCACTCGCTGTTGGCATGTCAACTATAGCTATAGCGGCATTATTACTCACTAAAGTACTTGCTTTAGTTAACACATCTTCATCCGCTGCAATTAAGTTAACGTGTTGATACTTATCTTGATAGCTATCGATGAAGCTTTGCGTTGCAAAAACGTCTTTGGCTTTTAATGGACTATTTAGTAACTCTAATACGTTTTTTTGACCTTGAACAAGATATTGACTATATTGTTTACGGTACTTTTTTGGCCAAGCTGGCGAATAAGTTTGAGTTGGTTTTTTGAAATCATAATAGCCCCATTAAATTATCTGCTCAGTATACCAGAGATGATTTAAAGTGCAGCCCTACAAACATTAAAACCAATAAAATCACACTACAAACAACAAGCTAGGATAATGATAAAGATTGTTTTCATTACCAAAAAAAGGTAAATTTACAAAAAACAGCATGGATATATTTTTTTAATGGAATCAACACACCCAACCCCAGACGAGCCTAACAAAACAAACACCCAAAGTGCATCGCCAATTTTTAGCGGGAAAGTACAATTTAAGGGTAAAGCTGCTGAGTATTTTGGTATTTGGATTGTCAATATTTTACTCAGCGTTATTACACTCGGTATTTACTCAGCATGGGCAAAAGTACGCACATACCGCTACTTTTATGGTCACACACGTATAGACGGACACGGCTTTGACTACTTAGCAACACCGATGCAAATTTTAAAAGGCCGTATTTTAGCGGTGGCGGTTTTTTTAATTTATACCTTTGCCACCAGCTTCTTACCTATTATTGGTTTATTGTTTGCTATTGGATTTCTATTTCTAATGCCATGGATTATTAACCAAGGCCTACGGTTTAATATGCGTATGACTCGCCACCGAAATGTGTGTTTTTCGTTTCAAGGTAATTATGGCGAAGCCTTTGTTAACTTTATCCTACTGCCGATTGCAAGCATATTTACTTTATATTTATTAATGCCTTATGTTTTAAAGCGTATCGACAGCTATATTCACAGTAACATTAGCTACGGCGACAAACCACTGACGGTGAACTTAAAAGGTGAAACCTATTACCTCACAGCACTTATTTGTTTTGTAGTTAGTTCTATCACTATGGTGATATTTATGGCCATTTTAGGTTTTTTTGGTCTCGATTTACTAAACGCAGAAAACCAACAAAATATACAAGACCCATCTGCGATGATAATTATGTTTGCTGCTTTAATGGCCGCTTATGTGTTTATGATTACTATAGTAACTGCTGTGTGGAAAGCTGCTATCCGTAACCATATTATTGATAATAGCCAGTTTGAAGGTGTAGCAACGTTTAAGTCAGAACTAAAACCTGTACCTTTTGCTATGTTACTTTTAACAAACATGCTCGCTATTGTATTTTCTTTAGGACTTGCTTACCCGTGGACAAAAGTACGTACATCAAAAATGCTCGCTGATGTAACTACGGTGAATATTTATTCTGGCGCATTAAACTTAATCGATACTCAACAAGCACAGCAATCATCTTTCGCTGAAGAAGCTGCAAATGTATTTGATATAGACCTTTCATTAACTTAAGAGCTCATCATGCATGTAAAAGGACATTACTTTCCTAAGGCATCGAGTAATTATCAAGAGTGTGTCGCAAGTATTAGCGACACACATATTGACATAAAACACGATGAATACATTATAACTCGCCACGCCATTACTGAACTTAATTTAAATTCAGGTATGGCTGGTCTTGCCGACGAGTTAAGCTTTACCGATGGCAGTCGATTTATTCCACTAGATGTAAATTACAGGTGGCCATTTAAATCAAATAATCATCAGATAATGGAACGCCTAGAAAAAAGTAAATGGGCTATTTTAGCTGCCGTTATACTTACACCACTGTTTATGTGGCTAGCGCTTTACAAAGCAGTGCCAGCAATTGCGGTTTATAGCATAGATACACTGCCGCATAATGTGATTAATCAAATGGGTGAACAAAGCTTTACGGTGATTAAAAAGTTAGCGCTCGATGATAGCGAATTGCCAGTTGAACAACAAACTAAGATACAACAACATTTTAATACCATGCTTGAGCAACTATCACTTGATAAATCGATATATCGATTATCTTTTTATAAATCTGAACATTTTGGCGCTAATGCATTTGCACTACCGCATGGACGTATTGTGATAACAGATGAGCTTGTTAATTTACTTGTCGATCAACCCAATGCCCTAAAAGCAGTATTACTACACGAAATAGGCCATGTAGTACACCAGCATAGTGTGCGCATTACTGCGCAATCAGCTGCAAGTACAATTGTATTAGCGGTAATATTTGGTGACTTAGAAGGTATTGCAGAAGTTGCTCTGGGGACTGGCGCGTCATTTGCACAGCAAGGTTTTTCAAGGGATATGGAACGCGAGGCCGACAGTTTTGCGTTAACGCAATTGGAGTATTTAGGGTACTCAAGTAACGACTTTGCCGATGCAATAGAGACACTCCAATATAGCCATACCAGTGAAAACGAGCACCTTAAAAAAGTGAATAATTTACTCGAGTATTTATCTAGCCACCCAAGTGCACAAGAGCGAATAGATAATGCCAGAGAATAACTTACTTTATATGCAACTTGCCCGCGGTGTAGTAGCATTAACATGGATATATCATGGTTTTTTCCCAAAGCTTTATCATATAGCCCCTCTTGAAAAGCTTATGACCGGCAGTGCGGGTTTTTCCACTGAGGTGTCTGATTTTATTACCCGCTCAGCAGGTGTTGGAGAAATTATTTTTGGCCTGTGTTTAGCTTTATTTTATAAAAATAAATACTTAGTTATTTTAAACATTTTAGCGCTTAGTGGACTCTTGCTTGCTGTGATAATAATGCAACCACAACTACTTATTGAAGCGTTTAACCCTGTTACAACTAACTTACCACTTATTGTGTTAAGTATTATTTGGTTAAAAGAAATAACTATTACAAATAATACGAGCCTGTAAAACAAAAGGGTATGCGTTGGCATACCCTTTGTTGTAAAACTCTATTTATAACATCAATACTTATGCTTTAATGCCCACAAATGCAGTAGCTCACTAGCAATAGTGGCTGCAGCAATCGCAGTAAGCTCACTTTGGTCGTACGAAGGTGATACTTCAACAACATCCATACCAATCATATTAATGCCTTTAAGGGCACGTAATATCTTAAGTACTTTATCTGATGTTAATCCACCACATACCGGTGTTCCAGTACCAGGGGCAAACGCCGGATCTAAGCAATCAATGTCAAAAGTGATATACACAGGTAAATCACCTACTCTCGCTTTAATCTGCTCAGCAATCGTTTGCGCCGATAAATCATTGGCGGCCATCGCATCAATCACTGCAAACTCGTGTTTGCTTTGATCAAAATCAGTACGAATACCAATTTGGATACTATGATCAACATCAATCAGCCCTTCCATCGGCGCATGGTAAAACATGGTGCCGTGGTCGTAGCGTGAGCCATTACTATAAGTATCAGTATGGGCATCAAAATGCACCAACGCCATTTTACCAAAGCGCTTAGCGTGAGCACGTAACAACGGTAAAGTTACAAAGTGATCGCCCCCTAAACCTAAAATTGCTTTACCTTGGCTTAAAATACCCGTCGCAGCTTGTTCAAGCTTAGCGGTAAAGTATTCAGCGTCACCGACAGGGTAAGTAAAATCTCCAGCATCAGCCAGTTTTAGGCGTTCGAACAATTTGAACGTCCATGGGTATTTTGTTTCTTCCCATGCTAAATGCACTGATGCACGACGAATCGCATCAGGGCCTAAACGCGCACCTGGACGTCCTGAGGTTGCCATATCAAATGGCAAACCTAACACCACAACATCAGCATTGATGTCAGTAATATTTTGTACCATTGGCTGACGTAAGAACGTCATGCCATTGGAATACAATGAGTGATCTGGATGATCAAACAAAGTGGTCATATTAAAGCTCTTCTAAATAAGTATAACCGTCTAAACCTGCTTGCAATTCATCAAGCACACTTTGCTGCTCATCTGCTGGTAATTTTGCAGCCACTAGCTGTGCGTACGATGATTGAAAACCTTCTACATCAAGATGAACATAGCGCATCATGTCAGCTACAGTGTCACCTTGGTTTATTTCTACAATGCTTGCGTCGCCTTGCTCATCCATGTGTACCATTGCACTGTGGGTGTCGCCAAATAGGTTATGCATGTCACCTAAAATTTCTTGGTATGCCCCCACTAAGAAAAAGCCCATTAAATAGGGTTTTTCAGCACTAAATGCCGGCACTGGTAAGGTACTCTCAATGCCTTGCCCATCAACGTAATGATCTAGTGCACCGTCAGAGTCACAGGTAATATCTAACAATACTGCGCGTCTTTGTGGTGCCTCAGTTAAGCCACTTAATGGCAATACCGGAAATACTTGGTCGATTCCCCACGCATCAGGCAATGACTGAAACAATGAGAAATTAACAAAAAACTTATCCGCTAAACGGGCATTAAGTTCATCTATTATCGGGCGATGAAAACGGTTTTTGTTATCCATGTGTTTATTAAGCTCATAACACACACGTAAATTTATTTGCTCAGCCCAGGCGCGTTGAGTTAAATCTAATAATCCCATCGCAAACTGGTTATGTGCTTCAGCTAAATCACCTTGGCTATCATGATATATCTCTATTAATGCACGGTCGTCTGTCAGCACATGAAGTTGCTGCCACGACAGCCACATGTTATTGAGCAATAATGGCGCGTCATCTGCTGGCGCTTGAATTTCTTCAGGCTCATAACTTTCAGTGCCAATCACATTAGAGATAAGCACTGCATGATGCGCTGTTAATGCACGCCCAGACTCAGAAATAATAGTCGGGAATGGTTGCTCGTACTGCTTACAAATATCACCAATGGTGTAGACAATATTATTTGCATACTCAGCTAAGCTATAGTTCATCGAGTTGTGAGACTGGCTCCGTGTACCGTCGTAATCAACCGCTAAACCGCCACCGACATCTAAACATTCAATTTGTGCACCGAGTTTGCGTAGTTCACAATAAAAACGCGCCGCTTCGCTAACACCTAAACGCACATCGCGAATATTCGCCATTTGCGAGCCTAAGTGAAAATGCACCAACTGAACTAAATCAAGTTGATCAGTCTCTTTTAAACGATTAACAACATGTAATACTTGTGAAGCGGATAAACCAAATTTTGATTTTTCACCGCCGCTAGCTTGCCATTTTCCTTTACCCTGCGACGCTAAGCGCACGCGAATACCAATACGCGGTTTTACGTTCAGCTCTTTAGCTTGGCTTAGTACCATGTCCAGCTCAGACAGTTTCTCAAGTACGATGTACACTTTATGGCCTAACTTTTCGCCAATTAATGCTAAGCGCACATATTCTTTGTCTTTGTAGCCATTACACACAATCACTGCACTGGTTTTTTCAGCTAATGCCAATACTGTTAATAGCTCAGGCTTACTGCCCGCCTCTAAACCGAGTTGTTTCTTTTCTACGTTCGCTTGGCTTGCAACAATTTCTTCGACCACTTCGCGCTGTTGGTTTACTTTAATTGGATAAACAAGCAAGTAATCTTTTGGATAACCATAGCTTTCAATCGCAGTATTAAATGCAGCACATAAGCTGTGCACGCGGTGATGCAAAATTTGTGGAAAACGAACCAACGCAGGTAAACTCAAGCCTTTATCTTCAAGTTGTTTTGCAATATCAATAAGTGCGATGGTTTGCTCTGGGGCATCAGCCTTGGGCGCAACATACACATCACCTTGATCATTAATACCAAAAAAACCTTGGCTCCAATGACGAACATTGTAACTCGTGCGAGCT
>MDTG01095918.1_pt1 | contig 11682 bp, 13 predicted proteins | sample 811421 | NCBI WGS metagenome assembly MDTG01 (sample SAMN05326645, study PRJNA326480) | marine metagenome | isolation source: seawater | place: Pacific Ocean: South East | collected 2011
TCGAGTTCCAACTGTGATCTCATTAGTAGAATATTCTAAATTATTTTCTCTTTTAAATTTATTTACTATTGCCTTTTTTAAATCTGGAGTTCCGTCAACAGCTGTATATTTTGTATCACCCCTATTAATTGCAGCAATTGCAGCTTGTTTAATATTTTCTGGTGTGTCAAAATCCGGTTCTCCAGCACCTAGACCTATTACGTCTTTGCCTGCGACTTTTAGTTCTCTGGCTTTTTGGGTAACCGCTATTGTAGGCGATGGTTTAATCCTTTTTAAAGAGTTGGAAACTATGCTCATTGATTTTATTATACATTAAAATTATTAATTATTATGGAAAATACATATCAGGAAAAATCGGTTGATCCAATTGGTAAAGATTTTTTATTGCGTAAAAAATTGGAGGGTGGAATTAAACTATCAATTGTTAGTGATTTTAAGCCTGCAGGTGATCAACCAAAAGCTATAAAAAGACTAATTGCAGGAATTAAAAATAAAAAAAATGACCAAGTTCTCTTGGGTGTAACTGGTTCGGGCAAAACCTTTTCTATGGCAAAAATAATTGAAGCTTCAAACAGACCGGCTTTAATTCTTGCTCCAAATAAAACTTTAGCTGCCCAACTGTATGGTGAGATGAAAAGTTTTTTTCCTAATAATGCTGTTGAATATTTCGTATCCTACTATGATTACTACACTCCAGAAGCATACGTCCCCAGGTCTGACACTTATATAGAAAAAGAAGCTTCGATTAACGAACAAATTGATAGAATGCGTCATTCAGCAACACGGTCTCTCCTTGAAAGAGACGACGTAATAATAGTTGCAAGCGTTTCTTGCATTTATGGTCTGGGTTCAGTTGAATCTTACAGTAAAATGACTTTAGGTATTAAAAAAAATCATGAACATAACCGTGAAAAAATCATAAAAACTTTAGTTAATCTACAATATAGAAGGAATGATCAAAACTTTCATCGTGGAACATTTAGAGTCAGAGGAGATAATTTAGAAGTTTTTCCATCACATTTGGAAGATAGAGCTTGGAGGCTATCTTTGTTTGGAAATAAAATTGAAAAAATAGTTGAGTTTGATCCCCTAACAGGAAATGAAATTAAGAATTTAAATATAATCAAACTTTATGCTAACAGCCACTATGTAACTCCCAAACCCACCATTGAACAAGCAATTAAAGAGATAAAAAAAGAATTAGAAATTACTCTAAAAAAACATAAGTCCGACAATAAACTTTTGGAAGCGCAAAGATTGGAGGAAAGAACAAGGTTTGATTTAGAAATGATAGAAGCAACGGGAACTTGTGCTGGAATAGAAAATTATTCTAGATTTTTAACTGGAAGAAAGCCTGGAGAACCGCCCCCTACTCTTTTTGAATATTTTCCAGATAATACTTTGGTTTTTGTAGACGAAAGCCATGTAACAGTGCCTCAGCTAAATGGAATGTACAAAGGTGATCACACAAGAAAAAAAACCTTGTCCGAATATGGTTTTAGATTGCCATCTTGCATGGATAATCGTCCCTTAAAATTTCAAGAATGGGACGCTATGAGAACGCAAACTATTTTTGTTTCGGCTACTCCTGGCCCTTGGGAACTTGGACAAACCTCTGGAGAATTTGTAGATCAAGTAATAAGACCAACTGGTTTATGTGATCCCGAAATTCAAATTAGACCAGCAAAAAATCAAGTGGACGATCTATTGTCGGAGTGTAAAGAACTTGCTAAAAAAAATTACAGATCATTAGTAACAACTTTGACAAAAAAAATGGCAGAAGATTTAACTGAATACCTTCATGAGAATGGAGTAAAAGTTAGATACATGCATTCTGATATAGATACACTAGAAAGAATTGAAATAATGAGAGATCTAAGAATGGGAGTTTTTGACGTACTTGTGGGAATAAATTTGTTAAGAGAAGGATTAGACATTCCTGAATGCGCTCTCGTTGCAATTTTAGATGCTGATAAAGAAGGTTTTTTAAGATCCGAAAGATCTTTAATTCAAACAATAGGAAGAGCGGCAAGAAATCTGGAGGGGAAAGCGATTTTATATGCAGACAAAAAAACTATGAGTATAGAAAATGCAATTAAAGAAACAGACAGAAGAAGAAAACTGCAGTTAGACTATAATAAAAAAAATAATATTAATGCAACGTCCATCAAAAAAGGAATAACGGATATCTTAGAAAGTATTTATGAAAAAGATTACGCAAAAATTGATATCGATTCATCTCTAGGTCATAATTTAAAAAAACATTTAAAATCTCTTAAGAAAAAAATGAAGGAAGCCGCTGAAGATCTTGAATTCGAAAAAGCTGCAAAAATTAGAGATGAAATAAGAAAATTAGAAGCAAATGAATTGGAGATTGGAATTAATCCTAAAATGAGGCATTCTAAACTTAAAAATAAAATTTATCCTGAGGGAAGATCCACGCAGGGTAAGCCAGGGACAAGGCCAAGGAGAAAACGCTGATAATGAAAATTTATTTTATATATGTAACTTTTGGTTCATTAAATGAAGCAAAAAATCTAGGGAGTAAATTAGTAAAAGCTAAATTAGCGGCTTGCACAAATATTTTTCCTAAAATTTATTCAACATATATTTGGAAAAATAAAACTATGATGGATAAAGAATGCTCAATGATAGTGAAAACCTCAAAATCAAAAGTAAAAAAAGCAATTAAATTTATTACTAAAAATCACACTTATGAATGTCCAGCTATTTCGGCATTTCCTATTAATTTCGCTCACACAGATTTTCAAAAATGGATTATTGAACAAACAAAAAGTTAGTTGAAATCATGATAAAAAATAAAAATTTATTAATTACTGGTGCGGCAACAAGAGTGGGGAAAGCCATAGCCATTCGTTTTGCTGAAAGAGGCTGGAATATTGCGATTCATTATTTTAGATCATCATCGAAGGCTAAAAAATTAAAAAAAATAATAGAACAACACGGAGTAAAAACAACTTTAATTAAAGCCGATCTAAAAAATTCAAAACAGGTAGAAAAAATTTTACCAATAGCAAAAAGAAAGCTTGGCACTATTGATTGTCTTATAAATAATGCTGCACTATTTGAAAAAGATGATATTTTAAATTTTACAGCCAAAAGTTGGAATGATCATTTAAATATCAATCTTTTTGCTCCTACAATTTTAACTAAGCAATTTGCAAAACAAGCTTCAAAAAAAAATATATCCAATATAATCAATATTATTGATCAAAGAATATTTAACCTTACGCCTTTTTTTATGTCGTATACTGTTAGTAAAAGTGGTCTTCAAACCTTAACAAAAACTATGGCTATGAGATTGGGTCCAAATATTAAAGTTAATGGAATTGCTCCTGGACCAACAATAAAAAGTAAGAGACAAACAGATAGACATTTCAGAAACCAAGTGAAATCCACGCTATTAAAAAAATCTGTCCATTTGGATGATATTTGTAATGCTATTGAGCTTTTGATAGAGAATAATTCTATCACAGGACAAATTATAGCTGTTGATAGTGGTCAAAATTTATCGTCGAATAGAAAAAATGAAAAAGAATAATTTTAAAATTATAGAACTAAAATCTGAAAATAATAGAAACTCAATTAAAAGAAGTGTATTTATTAAGGATTTTGTTATTGAAGAAATAATAGGAATTCATGCCCATGAAAAAGCAAAAAAACAAAAAATAAAATTTAATATAGTAATGGAGGTTAAACAACATACTGTTCCGGATGAGCAGAACATAAAAAGCATTGTAGATTATGAAAAAATCACATTGAAATTAGAAAGCTTAGCAAAGACTAAAAAATATAATTTTTTAGAAAGCTTAGCGGAAGATTCATTTAAAGAAATCTTTGAAGATAAAAGAATAAATTCTGTGAGAATTAAAATTGAAAAACCAGAAGCTATAAAAAATGCTGAATCTGTTGGTGTAGAAGTTTTTAAAAATAGAAGAGACCATGAAGGATCTTGATTTTGGCAAAGAACTAATTAAAAAAAAAATTACTTTACTGTCTAATAGTCCTGGCGTTTACAGAATGCTAGATAAAAGAGATCAAGTCCTCTACGTTGGCAAAGCAAAAAATCTACCTAGGAGATTAAGAAGTTACGCTTTGGACAAAAATCAAACTATAAGAACAGAAAGGATGTTGGCTCAAACACGCTCCTTGGAAATAACTACAACGAACAATGAGGCAGAAGCTTTATTGCTAGAAGCAAATTTAATCAAAAAATTTAAACCAAAATTTAATATACTCTTAAGAGATGACAAATCGTTTCCTTATATTTTTATAGAAAAAGATTCTGACTGGCCTCAATTATTAAAACACAGAGGAAAAAAAAATAAAAATGGCCATTATTTTGGACCTTTCGCTTCGGTTGGCTCGGCAAATTGGACTATAAAAATTTTGCAAAAAGTATTCTTATTAAGAGTGTGTAATAACTCTGTTTTTAAAAATAGAGAAAGACCTTGTATACTATATCAAATCAAAAGATGTTCAGCCCCATGCGTAAACTATATCGGTAAGGATGAATATTCTAAACTTGTTTATGATGCTATAAAATTTCTTTCTGGAAAATCAAAAGATATTCAAAAAAAATTATCATCTGAAATGGAAAGTAGTAGCAAAAAAATGAATTATGAAAAGGCTGCTATTTTTAGAGATAGAATCAAAGCATTAACTCAAATTCAATCATCACAGCATATAAGTTCTACAAATCTTGAAAATGCGGATGTAATTTCTATTGCTCAAGAAGCGGGAAAAACTTGTATTCAGGTATTTTTTTATAGATCAAAACAAAACTGGGGAAATCAATCCTACTTTCCGGTACACGATCCTTCACACTGTGAAGAAGATGTGCTGAATTCTTTTGTTATTCAATTTTACGAAAATAAAAATGTACCTTCCGAGATTCTGCTAAACAAAAAAATTCGAGATTTAAATTTGATTAAAACAGCATTGGAGAAAAAAGAAAAAAAGATCGTATCAATTAAGATACCAACCAAAGGAAACGGTTTAAAATTATGTAAAATGGGAGAAAAAAATGCAAAAGAAGCTTTGACAAGAAAAATTTTCGAATCCGAAACTAACACTAGGCTTCTGAACCAAATTGCCGATAAATTTAAATTAAATACTTCTCCTAGAACAATTGAAGTTTATGATAATAGCCACATTCAAGGTGCATATTCAGTCGGAGCCTTGATCACTTTTGGATCAGAAGGATTTCTAAAAAAACAATATAGAAAATTTAATATTAAAAATAATAGAATAAAACCAGGAGATGATTATGGAATGTTAGAAGAAGTATTTCATCGAAGATTTTCAAAAATTGTGAAGATTAAAAATCAAAATGATATTATGGCACCTGACTTGGTGATTATCGACGGAGGAAAAGGACAATATTCTGTTGGAAGAAAAATTTTGGATGAGTATGGCCTGCATGATATCCCAATAATTGCCATTGCAAAAGGTAAAAACAGAGGAAAAAGTGATGAAAATTTTATATATCAATCCAGTAGTTTTAAATTAAACAAAAGAGAGCCTTTATTATTTTTTCTTCAAAGATTGAGGGATGAAGCTCATAGATTTGCGGTAAGCAGTCACAGAATAAAAAGAAGCAAAAGCATATCAAGATCTTTGCTAGATGAAATAAGTGGTATTGGAAAAACAAGAAAAAGAGCTTTGCTAAATTATTTTGGTTCTGCTAAAGCTGTGGAATCGGCTAGTTTTGAAGATTTAAAAAATGTTGAGGGGATAGAAACTTCTGTAGCAAAAAAAATACATGATTTTTTTCACAATTAATAAGTATATATGAAACTTAAAATACCAAACGTTTTAACAATAGGAAGAATCATTTTGGTTCCCATATTTATTTTTGCTTTTTATTTGCCTGGAAGTTTGGGAGACTGGATTCCTTTTTGTATATTTGCGCTAGCAAGTTTTACAGATTTTTTGGATGGTCTATTAGCCAGGCTTTATAAAGAAGAATCAAAACTGGGTGAACTTTTGGATCCTATCGCAGATAAGATCCTAGTAGCAACCGCTTTAATACTTTTAGTAATGAACAATACAATTAATAATTATGAAGTAATTGCGGCTATAATAATTTTAACAAGAGAAATATTAATTTCTGGATTGAGAGAGTTCTTGGCAAAGGTTCGAGTTTCCATACCTGTAAGTAGTTTGGGAAAGTTTAAAACATTATTACAAATGCTGTCCATTGCAATTTTACTAACAGGCGAAAGTGGAAACGCTTTAATTAATTTCGGAGATTATAATGCGCATACAATTGGAATTATATTATTGTGGATGTCAGCTTTTTTAACAATCTATACAGGATATGACTATGTCAGAAAAAAAATACACCACGCCATAGACTAAGATATAGAATTTTTTTTTCTTACCAACGCTTGATAACTTTCCGACAAATCTTTTATAACGTTGCAAACTTTAAAGTTATATTTATCTATTTGAGACACTGGAGTAACTTCTGCAGCTGTCCCCGTAAGAAAACAACTAACAAAATTTGACATTTCATCGGGTTTAAATTTTCTCTCAATAATTTTGATCCCTTTAGACTTTGCTATATCAATAACACATCTTCTAGTAATTCCATTTAAAAAAGAATCGGGAACTGGTGTGTGGAGATTTCCTTCTTTGTCCTTAAAAAACACATTAGCTCCGGTTGCTTCAGCAACGTTTCCTTCAAAATCTAACATTAGAGAATCAGTAAAACCTTTTTTTTCTGCCTCGTGTTTAGACAGTGTACAGATCATATATAATCCTGCAGCTTTTGTATCCCAAGGTATTGTATCGGGAGCAGGTCTTTTCCATTTAGATATGTCCAGCTTTATTCCTTGCAATTTTAATTTAGGATCAAAATATGAACCCCATTCCCATGTGGCAATAGCAACATGTGTTTTTGTTTTTTGTGCTGAAATTGCCATCATCTCACTTCCTCTCCAAATAAAAGGTCTTACATATCCATTTTGCACTTTTTGGATAGAAACTGTTTCTTTGCATGCATTATTTATATCATCTACAGAATAAGGAATTTTTATTCCAAGTCTTTTTGCTGAATAAAAAAGTCTTTCGGTGTGCTCGTTAAGTTTAAATATATCGCCATCATAAACTCTTTCACCCTCAAATACACAACTCGCATAATGCAAACCATGACTTAAAACATGTACCTTTGCATCAGTCCACGACACCAAACTGCCGTTATACCAAATCTTGCCTGTGCGTTTATCAAACGGTATTAGATCCATTTTTTAATCTTATTAAATTGATTAATTTAAAGATTTATCCTTCTTAAAAAACTATCTATCTTGTATAAATATCTTGTATAAGTATGTCAATATAGCTGACCAATAAAATTATGAAAGACGCATTATTTTTAAGAGACGAGCAAATTAAAGATATTATAGAATTAATTTTATTTGCTTATAGAGACACATTTTTAGATTCTAAAAATATTTTAAAAAAACACTCATATGGAACCGCGCATCATAAAGCTCTACATTTAATAGAAAAACATAAAGGGATATCGGTGAATGGTCTTCTAAGTAAACTAAAAGTAACCAAACAGAGCTTAAATAGAGTTCTCAAAGACTTAGAAAAAAACAAAATTGTTTACCTAAAAAAAGGAGAGGTAGACGCAAGGCAAAGATTAATTTATTTAAATGAGGTAGGTTTAAAATTATATGATGAAATTTTCTCTTTCCAAAAAAGAAAAATATATAATGCTCTAAAATCTTCAGATGCTGATTCCGTAATGAAATTTAAGAACTTAATGAAAAAAATAACTTATGAATGAAAATTATCATATTCTAATTGTAGACGATGATAACAGAATACGAGAACTCATTAAGGAGTATCTTGAAGAGAATAATTTTATTGTTTCAACAGCAAATAATGCTGAAGAAGCAAGTGAAAAAATTAAGCTTGTAGATTTTGAAATAGTTGTTTTAGATATCATGATGCCTGGAGAAAGTGGACTTGAATTAACAAAAAAATTAAGAAAAAATATATCAACTCCGATTATTTTGTTAACTGCCAAGGGAGAAGTGGATGATCGAATTATAGGACTAGAAAGTGGAGCTGATGATTACTTGGTCAAACCTTTTAGTCCTAAAGAGCTCCTTTTAAGAATTAAGAATATATTAAAAAAAACCAAAGAAGAAATTTTGGAAGAAAAAATTAAAATTGGAGAAAATTTTCTTAATCTAAAAAAGATGATAATCGAAAAAAATGGAAAGACAATAAAGTTGAATGGAACAGAAAAAAAACTTTTAAAAAAAATGATTTTTTCAAAGGGAAAAACTTTTTCAAGAGAAGAGATTGGAAAAATCATAAATATTTCAAAAGAACGCTCGGTTGATGTAATGATAACAAGATTAAGACAAAAACTGGAATATGACCCTAAAAACCCCCAATACTTACAAACAGTGAGAGGATCTGGATATGTTCTTTGGATTGAATAAATATATTAAAAATTTGTTACCTAAAAGACTCTTTTATAGATCATTATTTATAATCATAACTCCTGTGATTTTATTGCAGGTTATAATTTCTATAGTATTTTTTGACAGTTTGTGGATGAAATCTAATAAAGAATTAACAGCATCAGTGGTTGATGAAGTAAGGCTTATCTCGGATGTTTACAACGATAACAACGAAGAAGAAATCGAAAGAATTAGCGGTCTATACAAAAACAATCTTGATTTCATTATATCATTTAATGAAAATGCTACTTTAAATACTGAAAAAAAAGAAAGATGGTTTAGTCCAATTGATAGAAGTTTAAGAAGAGGGCTAAAGCTTTATTTTGGAAACTCTTTTTGGTTTGATACTACATCCTATAAAAACTTAATCGAAATTCAAATAGTAAATGATAAGGGGGTATTGCAGGTGATGTTTCCTAAAAATAAAATTGCGCCTTCATCAGTAAGAATTTTTGCATTATGGATAACGATACCGGCAATTGTGTTAATTATTATTTCAATAATATTCATAAAAAATCAAACTAGACCAATTGCTAATTTGGCAAAAAATGCTGAAAAATTTGGAAGAGGTGAATTTATTGATGAGTTCAGGCCATCAGGAGCTTTAGAAATAAGACAAGCGGCCTATGAATTTGACAGAATGAGAAAGAGAATAACTAGACATTTAAATCAAAGATCTGAAATGTTGTCCGGAATCAGTCATGACTTGAGGACTCCACTAACAAGACTCAAACTTCAACTGGCCATGTTGGAACAAAAAGACTTAGCCTCAAAAATGGAAAGTGATATTAATGAAATGGAAAAAATGTTGAATGAATATTTGGAATTCGCTAGCAACCAAAAAACAGAAAAAACCGAAGTGATAGACACCAAGAAATTTGTACAAAATATTCTGTTGGACTATAAAAAAAATAAAATAAAAGCAAAATTATTAGAAAACGTGAAGGTTAATGGAAGACATGATGCTCTCAAAAGATGTTTTGTGAATTTAATCAATAATGGCCTATCCTATGGCAATGAGGTAGAAATTCAAACAGCCAAAACTGTGAGTAATGTAATGTTTTTAATTGATGACGATGGTCCTGGAATCGAAGAAAAAGAAATATCCAATGTGTTTAAACCTTTCTATAGAATCGATAAAAGCAGAAATCAAAATAAATCAGGAGTGGGCCTCGGACTTTCGATTGCAAATGATATTATTAGATCTCATGGAGGACAAATTGCACTTGAAAGATCTCCAAAAAATGGATTGCGAGTAAAGATTCTTCTTCCAAATTAGTTAATTTTTCTTTTTTTTTGATTTCTTAATCTCTCTCTGTAAATTTTTTATTATTTTCTTCTGAATCTCAAACTCATCTCTTGAAACCAAGTTCAATTTGCCTATAACGCCTTCGAGCTTAAACTGGACAAAATTGTCCAATTCTCGCTTGAATTCTTTTGTTGAAGTTAAGCCAACCTCAAAAAGTTTGCTTAATTTGTTCAGAAAATACTCGGAATTGCTCATAAGTAAAAAATTTAATTTTATATAATTAAATTATCAAATTATAATAGTTATTAAAATGATAATTCATAATTTTGATCCAGTTTTTATAGATTTAGGATTCTTCCAAATTCGATGGTATGCTTTGGCATATATAGCTGGAATCATAATTGGTTTAATTTATGGTAAAAAAATTGCTATTTATATTAAGAAAAAAGTTTTCAAATATAATGTAAATCCCAATTTGGTAGAAGATTTAATTCCATATTTAATAATCGGCATTATTCTTGGAGGAAGAATGGGTTATGTTTTATTTTATAACCTAAATTATTTTCTTAATAATCCAATCAAAATATTTTTTATATGGGAAGGAGGAATGTCATTTCATGGTGGGCTTGTTGGAGTAACAATCCTAACGCTCTTATTTGCAAAAAAAAACAATATTAATTTATTTTCGTTAACTGATATCATTTCTTGTGCTGCTCCTATTGGAATTTTTTTTGGTCGATTGGCAAATTTTATAAACGGTGAACTTTATGGGAAAGTCACCACTTTACCTTGGGGAGTAGTTTTCCCAAATGCTGGTGATGAACCAAGACATCCTTCCCAAATTTATGAAGCTGGACTGGAGGGCTTCTTGTTATTTTTTATAATGTATTTTTTATTTATCAAAAATAAACTGATCGTAAAAACTGGAAACGCAACATTATTTTTTTTAATATTTTATTCGCTATTTAGATTAATTGCTGAAAATTTTAGAGAACCAGATATCCATTTGGGTTATATTTTGTATTCATTTTCGGTAGGATCAGTTTTAAGTTTAATTACAATTTTTATCGCTTTGATAATTTACTTAACAGTTATATATAAAAAATAATGTATTTTTCAAAAAAATTAAAAAAATTTAATACAATCAATCATTGTTTTTTTTCAAAAAAAAATGGGGTATCGAAAGGAATTTATAGTAGCTTAAATTGTGGTTTAGGATCTCAAGATAAAATACAAAATATAAAAAAAAATATAAAAATAGTGTGTAAATTTATAGGTTGCCAAGAAAATAAATTAATCACATTGCGACAAAGACATACCAATAAAGCAATTTATCTAGCATCTGCTGATAAAATAAAATCTAAATTAATTGGGGATGGTGTTGTAACGAAAGAAAGAGGTTTGGGTATTGGAATTTTAACCGCCGATTGTATTCCTTTAATATTTTATGATCCTGAAAAAAAAATAATTGGAGGTGCTCATGCGGGCTGGAAAGGGACTTTCTCAGGAATAATTCAAAATACCATTCGAAAATTTTTAAAGCTAGGCTCAAAGAAAAAAGACATAATTTGTGCAATAGGACCATGCATAGCAAAAAAAAACTACACGGTTAAATCAAATTTTTACAATAAATTTATTAAAAAAAATAAAAAAAATAAAAAATTTTTTTCATCATACAAAAATGATGGATATAAATTTGATCTTCGAAATTATGCTAATGATATTCTCAAAAAAATGAATATTAAAAATATTGAAAATATACGTATCGATACTTTTTCTAGAAAAAAGTCTTACTTCAGCTATAGAAGATCCTTGCTTAATGGTGATAGTGATTATGGAAGATGCATATCTATAATTTTTATGAAATAAACTTAATTTTTAGTTGAAAACAAAAAATAATGTCTTATATATATAGTACCTGATGAA
>MDTG01341458.1_pt1 | contig 11682 bp, 13 predicted proteins | sample 811421 | NCBI WGS metagenome assembly MDTG01 (sample SAMN05326645, study PRJNA326480) | marine metagenome | isolation source: seawater | place: Pacific Ocean: South East | collected 2011
GTCCAAAGATTTGTTAATCTTGGTAATAAGTATTGATATTGTGCTAATTCCACCTGAATTTTTGATATAGCAGTTTGAGCTCTTAATGCAAAAATGGAAAGAATTAAATTAGTTCTATCTACGATCTTGCAATTTAAAATTTTCTCTAAATTTTTTTGTTGAGATGGAGATAGCTCATCATCAAATATTGCGGTATCTATATTTTGAGCAACAATAAATTCGCCTATTGAAATTATTTTACCTTTTCCTAAAAATGTTTTTGGGTGTATTCTATCAATTTTTTGTTTAAATATTTTTTTAACAGATCCTCCAGCAGTATCTGTTAAGAACTTGAGTTCTTTTAAATATTCTTCAACTTCACTTTGGTTTTGTGAAGAAGTAATTGCTCCAATTAATACAACATTTTCCAATTATGATTTAGCTTTTCTAGCTTTAATAAAGCTTAATATAAATGATATCAATGCTAATAATGATGTTAAAAGCATGAGACTCACTCTTATAATCGAAAGACTTCGCCCCTCAATTATTGCCCCTTTTAAGGGCATAAATAATCCTAAAAAAGCAATAAATGTGATTAATACAGCAATATGAGCTATCATTTTATTTTCTTTTTTTAATCCATTATTGGATATTAGAAGAATGATACCTAGAAATAGTGGAATCATAGCACTTGGTGATAATGTTTCCTCTGTCTGTGTAGGTTCAAAAGTAAAATATGCCCAAATAGGCATTAATATTAAGCAAAAGGCATTAATTAAATTAATTTTAGATACATTCATTGCGATTAAATTTTTATACCAATTTAAAAAATTATCCAATATAAAAGCAAAAAATAATTATTTGATTGATACTTTAATACAAGTTTGGCATAAGATTTGTTTTATATCATATTGTAAACATAAAATTTACTACTATGAAAAATATAAATATCTTTTTTGTTCCGGTATTTTGGTTATTGTTATTTCAGTTTTTGCAATCTCAAGAACTAATCAAAGTTTTTAATCCCTCCGAATTATTATATGCTAACATATCAAAGAATTATTCTGATATTGATTTAACTAAGGTTAAAAATAATATATTGTTTTATGAAGTCAATCATGATTTAATTAAAAATATTACAACTGGTAATATAGATGATGTTAATTTATCAATTCCATTTTTTAATAGTATTATTTTCAATATAGATATTGAATTAGTAAATAATTTTAATAATTCAATTCAGGTTTCAAGATATACACAGGATGGTAAAATTATTGAAGATTATAAATCAAAAATAAAAATATATCAAATCAAAGAAAATAAAAATAATTTAGATGGAGTATTTATTTTTTCTAACACAGGCTTTAAAGCTGTCTTTAATTATAATGATAATACATATCAAATTGATTTACTAAAACAAACTAATATACATTCTCCAGAATTATATTTTATTTGTGATATTAATAAAAGCCTGGTTCCATTTAATTTTGTTTGCAAGAATGATCTTTTAAACCAAGATCTTGGAGATATAGATAATCTAGAGCATAGATTCAGTACCATATTTGGATGTATAGATGTTGTTGTTGAAATTGATTATTTCACATTTCAAACATTTAATAGTTATCAAGAAGCTTTAGATTGGGCATTAGAAATTATAGCAGTTGCGGATGTTATTTATTCTAACGAAATAGGAGTAAGTATTCAAACAAATTCAGCTCAGATATGGGAAATAGAAGATCCTTATTCAGTTTTTATTAATGACCCACAAAATATGTTAATGAGTTTTCGTGATTATTGGTTAAATGACGAAAGTCTATCAAGTATTGATAGGCATTTGGTGCATCTTTTTTCTAAAAGAAATAATACAGGCACAGGGGGTATTGCTTTTTTAAATGGTGTTGGTAGCTCTTGGAATGGTTATGGATTCAGCAGTAATTTAACAGATGAGGATAATTATATTGATTTACCAGTGCCTTATTTTTTCTGGAATATATATTGTTTAGTGCATGAACTGGGACATAATTTCGGAGCTAAACATACACAATGGTGTGGTTGGCCAGAAGGACCTATAGATAATTGTACTAATATCGAAGAAATGTCACAAGGGGAGTGTTCAAATTTTATTAATAATCCTGCCCCACAAACAGGTACTATTATGAGTTATTGTCACACATGGTCTTATGAGTCAGGTGGAGGAATTATAATGAAATTTCATGATTATGTTAAAGAGGTAGTTGTGGGTTATATGGGTTTGCAAAATTTATATGATTGTGATAATAATGAACCTATTTTAGGTTGTATGGATCCTATAGCTTGTAATTATAATGTTACTGCTATTGAAGATGATCAGAGTTGTGTGTATCCAGATTTTAATTTTGATTGTTTTGGAAATTGCTTAAATGATAGTAATAATAATAATATTTGTGATGAAGATGAAGTTTTTTTGGCTTCAGATGAAGTTCATTATAATAGTGGAATTATTTTTCCAAATCCTGCATATGATTTTATTAGTATTAAAACAGATAATTTATCTGCAGATTTAAAAATATTTAATTCAAAGGGTCAATTAGTTATAGATAAACAAATTATAAATGCTGATCAAGTATTAGATATTTCAAATATTTCTTCAGGTATTTATAGTGCATATTTAATTGGAGATTCAAAAATTGAGCAACAAAGTATAATTATTCAATAAATAATTTTCAATCAATTAGAAAAATATATATCTTCAAGTTCAAAATTAATTAATCTTTAAACAAAACATTATGGGACTAGTAGGTGGCTTAGCGCCAGAATTTAAAGCAGATGCAGTTATTAATGGTGGTGATACTGTCCAAGAATTTTCACTGAATCAATTTCTTGGTAAGAAATATGTAATACTTTTTTTCTATCCAAAAGATTTTACATTTGTTTGCCCGTCTGAATTACATGCATTTCAATCAAAATTAAACGAATTTAATAAAAGAGATTGTGAAATCATTGGTTGTTCTACAGATACTGCTGAAACACACTGGGGTTGGCTTCAAATGCCAAAAGAAAAAGGAGGTATTCAAGGGATTACATATCCATTAATTGCAGATGGAAATAAAGTTGTTTCAGATGCATATGATGTTTTGAATGGCGAATATGATTATAATGAAGAAGGAGAATTAATAGCAAGTTCAAATATGATTGCATATAGAGGACTATTTCTAATTGATAAAGAAGGTGTTGTGCAGCATCAATTAGTAAATAATTTACCTCTTGGTAGAAATGTAGATGAAGCGATAAGAATATTGGATGCTCTTCAATTTCATGAGAAAAATGGGGAAGTGTGTCCTGCTAATTGGCAAGCTGGAGATGATGGTATGAAGGATACTCATTCAGGTGTTGCTGATTATTTAAGTTCTCATTAAACCTAAGTTAATTCGCACCTTTTTTAGTACTTTGTGTGCAATATCCCTAGCTTTTATTTTACCATTTGTTAGCTCATTTTCAATTAATTGAGGGTTACTCATAAGTTCATTATATTTTGCTCGTGGTTTTTTAAATTTATCAAGAATTAAATTTAATAATTCAGTTTTTGCATGCCCATATCCAAATCCTCCATTATGGTATTTGTGTTTTAATTCTGTAATATCAGCTTTAGATCCAATTAACTTATAAATTTTAAATACATTACATTCTTCTGGGTTTTTAGAGTCTTCTAAACTTTTACTATCAGTTAAGATATTCATTATCTGTTTTTTTAGTATTTTTTCAGGTCCCAATATATTATGTAATTATTATATGATTTACTCATTTTTTGTCCGTCAGTTCCTGGAACAATCATTTTAGCATCATCTGTTTTTGCAGTTGGTATTATAAATGTTTCCCCATATATATAATTAAATCTTTTCGCAATATCTCTTGTTATTTCTAAATGCTGTAATTGATCCCTGCCGACAGGAACAATATTAGCATTATATAAAATAATATCTGCTGCCATTAAAACAGGGTAGGTAAATAATCCAGCATTCACATCCGATAGTTTATTTGCTTTATCTTTAAATGAATGGGCATTTGCAAGCATGGGATAAGGTGTAATACAATTGAGATACCACATTAACTCAGTTACTTCAGTGATGTCGGATTGGCGATATAAAATATTTTTTTTTGTATCTAGTCCAAAAGCCAACCATGAAGCAGCAGTGGCTAATGTGTTTTCTTGAAGCATATGTTTGTCTTTTATAGTTGTAATTGCATGTAAATCAGCAATAAACAATAAAGATTCATGTTTTTTAGATAGCTCGATAGCTGGTAAAATAGCTCCTAAAATATTACCTAAATGAGGAACTCCTGAACTTTGAATACCTGTTAAAATTCTCGACATAATCTAAATTTAGATAAAAGTCTATAATAGATAAAATAGATTTATAATTAAATTTTAACTTTATCATTAAATGGTATTATCAAATTTATTTTTTTTTATTTGGAGGTGTTGGTTGTGGTTTTCGGTTTTGTTTGGATTAATTGCATTTTCTCCAATTGGTGTTATTTTAATTTCTTTCAGAAAAACATACCCATTATTTCACTTGTTCTGTAGGTGGTGGTGTAGAGTTGTTTTGTTGTTAAATGGCTTTTGGTACAGTATTAAATTTGAGACAGAATTTAAATCAGGAGGTTCATATATTATATGTCCTAATCATACTTCTAAATTTGATATTATTTTGTTATTTGCCATTTTTCCAAGAACATTTGTTTTTATTGGTAAAAAGGGTGTGACCAAGTTTTCATTTTTTGAGTGGTTTTATAATAAAACCATGATTACTTTTGATCGTGATAATATTGCATCTGCATTTCGTGCATATAGAAAAGCTGATATGTTATTGAAATCGGGTATAAGTATTGTAATTTTTCCAGAAGGGAGAGTGCCTAAAAATAAAATTAGACTTGGAGAATTTAAAGCTGGTGCATTTAAACTTGCAGTTAATAACAAAGTTCCAATAATTCCTATTACTTTTGCTGATAATAAAAGAAAATATCCTGAAGATAAATTAAGATTATCTCTAGGTTTATTGAGAGTATTTATTCATAATCCAATTAATACAGTTGAAATGTCTAATAAAGACTCAGAATTATTAAAAAATAAAGTTTTTTCAGTTATTAATAATAAATTGATAGATTATGAAAATCAATAAAGATAAAATTGAGTATTTAGCTAAATTAGCTAGACTGAAATTTAGTGAGGATGAATGTGATAATATGGTAAATGATATTCAAAAGATTTTAAGTTTTGTTGACAAGCTTAGTGATATAGATACCAGTAAAATTGATGCATTAACACATATTCATAACAATTATAATATTTTCAGAGAAGATCATCCTAGTCAAATTAATATAAAAAGTGAGATTTTAGAAAATGCTCCAAAATATAATAGTGATTATATCAAAGTTCCTAAAGTAATTAAAGTAAATAAAAAATCTTAATTAACAGTATTTATTATATGCAGTAATAAGGTTTTCAGCAATAACCTGTTTAAGGTTACCTTCTATTTCATGTCTTTCAATAAAGTGTACTAATTCCCCCTTTTTAAATAATGCAATTGATGGAGAAGATGGTGGATATGGTAACATGTATTCTCTTGCTCTTTGGGTTGCTTCTTTATCGACTCCTGCAAATACAGTAGTAATTTTATTAGGTTTTTTATCATTATCAAGTGATAGAATTAAACCAGGACGAGCACTTCCAGCAGCACATCCACATACTGAATTTACAAAGACTAGTAATGTGTCATTAGTATTATTAAAGGTGTTATCTACTTGCTCAATGGTCTTTAGCTCTTCAAAGCCAGCATTGGTCAATTCTTCTCTCATAGGTAAACATATTTCTTCAGGATACATAATCAATAATTTTTTATTTCAATTTACGTTTTTTTTTAAAGAATTCAGTTAATAAACCTCCACATTCGTGCATTAAAATATTTTTTTTTAAAATAGTTTTTTTATGTAAAATATTCATATCAACATATGACATGCCTCTTTTTTTATCGTCGGCACCATAGACCACTTTTCCTATCTTGGCCCAAAACAGTGCACTAGCACACATTATACAGGGCTCGAGGGTTGTATATAATGTGCATTTATCAAGATACCTTGATTGTAAATGATTACAAGCGGCAGTTATTGCTTGCATTTCAGCATGAGCGGTTGGATCACATAATTGTATTGTTAAATTATGTGCTTTTGCTATGATTTTATTGTTATGTGTGATAATTGATCCCACTGGGACTTCATCATTACACATTGCTTTTCTAGCTTCTGCTAGTGCTTTTTTCATATACATTTCATCAGTATCTATCATATAATAAATTTATGTAAAATAAGAACAGTATCAATTTTTTACATCCTTTTTGTACTTTTACGACAAATAAATTATAATTCTATGTACAGAACAGTCAATAATGGAGAACTTAGAAAAGAACATGTTGGTAAAAATGTGGTAATGTGTGGTTGGGTGCAAAAATCTAGAGATTTAGGAGGCATGACATTTGTAGATATAAGAGACAGGTATGGAATAACACAATTAGTCTTTAATATGGATAATGATGCTTCTTTATGTGATAATGCTCGTCAATTAGGTAGAGAGGATGTTATACAAATTCACGGAACAGTTATAGACAGAGCATCGATTAATCAACAAATTTTAACAGGTGATATCGAAGTTGAAGTTAATAAATTAATTATTTTAAATAAGTCTAAAACACCTCCGTTTACAATAGAAGATAATACAGATGGTGGGGATGATTTAAGAATGAAATATAGATATTTAGATATTAGAAGAAATCCTATAAAAGAAAATATTTTACTTAGAGCAAAAATTGCTAGTGAAACTAGAAATTTTTTAAATAATGCCGGATTCTGTGAAGTAGAAACACCTTATTTAATTAAGTCTACTCCTGAAGGAGCCAGAGATTTCATTGTACCAAGTAGAATGAATATAACTCAATTTTATGCACTTCCTCAGTCACCACAAACATTTAAACAGCTTCTGATGGTTGGAGGAATTGATAAGTATTATCAAATAGTAAAATGTTTTAGAGATGAGGATTTGAGATCTGATAGGCAGCCTGAATTTACACAAATTGATTGTGAAATGGCTTTTGTTGAACAAGAAGATATTTTAAATATGTTTGAGGGTCTTACTCTTCATTTACTAAAATCAATCAAAGGGATAACAGTATCGGCATTTCCGAGAATAACATATGAAGAGGCAATGAAAAAATATGGTACTGATAAGCCTGATATAAGATTTGATATGGAATTTATTGAGCTCAATGATTTATGTAAAAAAAATAATTTTTTTGTTTTTGATAATTCAGAATTAGTTGTTGGTTTTAATATAAAAGGAGGTGCCGATTTTAGTAGAAAAGAGATAGATAATTTTATTGATTTTGTAAAAACACCACAAGTTGGTGCTAAAGGATTAGTTTATTGTAAATACAATCATGATAAAACAATTAAATCATCAGTAGATAAGTTTTTTTCTAAAGATGATTTAAATAGATGGATTATTCAATGTCAATCATCTCCTGGAGATTTAATTTTGATAATGGCAGGAGAAGCAAAAAAAACCAGAAAATCTTTATCAATATTAAGATTACACATAGGTGAAAAGTTAGGATTAAGAAATCCTGAAGTTTTTGCACCATTATGGGTTTTAGACTTTCCTCTTTTAGAATGGGATGAAGAATCACAGCGATATCATGCTATGCATCATCCTTTCACAGCTCCTAAAAAAGATGATATAAAAAAGTTAGATCAGGATCCGGGTACAGTTAAAGCAAATGCATATGATTTGGTAATTAATGGTAATGAAATTGGTGGTGGAAGTATAAGAATTCATGATAAAAATTTACAAAGCCAGATGTTTAAACATTTAGGATTTAGTGATAATGAAGCTAAAGAACAGTTTGGTTTTTTAATGAATGCTTTCGAGTATGGTGCCCCACCTCATGGGGGGGTAGCTTTTGGATTTGACAGGCTATGTGCTATTATGGGGGGTAGTGAATCTATTAGAGACTTTATCGCCTTTCCAAAAAATAATTCAGGTCGTGATATTATGTTAGATGCACCATCAAAAATTGACACTAATCAGCTTGACGAGTTAGGTTTAAAAAATAAATAATTCAATATGATTCTAACAGGGACATTATTTAATATTCTCACTGTTATTTTTGGAAGTCTAGTAGGTTTATTATTTAAGAAAATGATTAGACCAGAGATTAATGAAAAAGTTTTTTTTATTATAGGACTTTTTACCCTTGTTATTGGGCTAGATATAGCAATTAAAACTACTAATTTTATTTTAATGTTAATTTCCTTAATTATAGGAACAATTATTGGAGAGTATTTTGATTTAGACAGAAAGATTAGTAGTTTATTAAATGATATACAAAATAAATTCAAAATAAAAGATAAAAATTTTACTGATGGTTTTTTAACAGCATTTTTATTATACTGTGTTGGTTCTATGACTATAGTAGGAGCTATCGATGAAGGATTAGGTAAGCCGCCAAATATAATATATACGAAAGCAATTATGGATGGTTTTAGTTCAGTTATTTTAGCATCTTCATTTGGTATAGGAGTATTATTTTCTATCTTCCCGATGTTCCTTTTTCAAGGAGGCCTTACATTTCTAGCATTTATATATAAAGACTTTTTTCCGTTAGATTTGATTGAGCACATTAGTGCTTTAGGAGGCATATTAATTATAGCAATAGGGATGAAAATATTAGGCTACAAACAAATAAACCCAACTAACATGCTTCCCTCTTTGTTAATAATTGTTATTATTTATGTGCTAAAAATTACAATTAGTATTTAAGATTCTTTCTCAATATTTGTTTTATTTTGAGATTCTTCAACAGGTTCGATATTTACTTCTTCCTCATTTTGAGATTCTTCAACAGGTTCGATATTTACTTCTTCCTCCGAAAGAAATTCAGATATGTTAGAAATCTCAATTGTTTTTCGCTCTCTATTGAGAAGTTTAGTCTGTAATTTTTTAAAACCAATTAATGCATTACTCATAGCTAGGGTGCTTCCAAGAATTACACATAAAAATACTCCCGGTATGATATTCTCACGTATGTTAATTAATTCTGAATTTCCTTCTAACAATGTTTCAGGGATAGAGAAAAACAATAAAATAGTAATTAAACCTCTCGGAGCTAAAAAAACTTCTGGCCATGTTGATGTTCTTAGGGTTGGTAAAAGAATAAGGAATCTAATAAGATATATTGCTGCTAATAACATTAAACTAATAACCATTATTGGGACAATAAACTCTGGATCAATTATTTTTTCAAGTGCTACATAATAACCAAAGACAATAAAGAAAAAAGTTCTGACTACAAATGCACTTTCTTGAATGATAATTTTAAATCCATCTTGTATATTATTAACACTATCATGATTAATAAATTTAGATAAGACACCTTTGAAAACGGCTTCATAGTTATTTAGTATTAGACCAAAAATTAAAACAATTAAAAGAGCAGATAACTTCAGAGCATGTCCAATAGAATATAAAAGCATTAAAATTGCAAACAGTAAAAAGAGTTTTGTTGTGCTTTTAATTTTTTGAAAAACATATATTAATATAATACTAATTCCAATAGAAAAGATAATGGATAATCCTAGTTCACCAATAATTTTAGACGAACTTATATTTCCATGTGCAAATACACCAAGGAGTATTTCAAACATTAATAAACCTAGAACATCAGAAAAAGTACTCTCATAGATTAAAAAAGATTTTTTATCTTCTGGAAATGTGTGTGTACTTGGAATAATTATAGCACTGCTTAATATTGCTAACGGGGTTGCAAAAAATAAACCAGCTAAAAAATTTAAATCTTTAAACCAGTATTGAAGAATATATGCACCTATTAAAGCTGTGAAAATGAGCCCCATAGATCCAGAAATGAATGCTTTTATCGATGAAGAAATCATAGTTTTATTAAATTTCAAATCCAGAGCAGCTTCTAATAAAATCAAAATTAAACCACCCGTTCCTAGCATTTTTAATAGTGGCTTTTGGATCGATTTATCTATTATTTCAAAATTAAACCAAACTTGATCAAGCTGTAATAACATACCAAATAGTATTAAGATTAAAACAGAGGGCACCCCAGTTTTATCAGAAAAAATATTTAGAAAATGTGAAATAATAATAATGGTTGCTAATGCTGCTATTATAATGTATATCATATAACTTTAAATTAAAGTACCTCTTTTTTCTTGCTCTAGTTCAATTGCTTCAAATAATGCTTTAAAATTCCCTTTACCAAATGATTGAGCTCCTTTTCTTTGAATAATCTCGAAAAATAGTGTTGGTCTGTCTTCTACAGGCTTAGTAAATATTTGTAGCAAATATCCTTCTTCATCACGATCCACTAAAATACTTAAATCTCTCAGTTTAGTTATTTCTTCATCGATTTTTCCAACACGGTCAAGTACAGTATCATAGTATGATTTTGGCACATGTAAAAACTCAACACCCCTTGCTTGCATTTCTTTAACGGTATTAATAATATTGTTAGTAGCAATAGCAATGTGCTGACAACCAGCCCCATTATAAAAATCCAAGTATTCTTCAATTTGTGATTTTTTTGCACCTTCTGCAGGCTCATTAATTGGAAATTTTATTCGTCCATTTCCATTAGTCATAACCTTACTCATTAATGCAGTATATTTAGTGGAAATATCTTTATCGTCAAATGTAATTAAATTAGCAAAACCCATTACATCTCTATAGAATGTCTCCCATATATTCATTTCATTCCATCCAACATTCCCTACCATGTGATCAATATATTTTAATCCAACCGATTTAGGATTATATTCAGAATGCCATTCTTTAAATCCAGGGAGGAAAATGCCATTAAATTCTTTTCTTTCAACAAATAAATGAACTGTATCACCATAAGTATGAATACCTGAACGAATAACACTACCATTTGGATCTGTTGTTTTAGTTGGTTTCATGTAAGATTTGGCTCCTCGTTTAGTTGTTTCTTCCCATGCTTTTGTAGCATCATCAACCCACAGTGCAATCACCTTAACTCCATCCCCATGTTTAGTAAGATGTTCTTCAATTTCTGTGTTTCCAGACATAGGGGTTGTAAGTACTAAGCGAATTTTATCTTGAACTAAAACATAAGATGTTTTAGTGGTTTCACCTGTTTCTAGTCCGGAATAAGCTAAAGACTGAAAGCCAAATGCAGTTTTATAAAAATGTGCAGCTTGTTTAGCATTTCCCACATAAAACTCCACATAGTCCGTTCCTTTGATGGGAAGAAAATCTTGTGCGTTAGGAAATATTTTTTTTAGTTCTTCGCTCATTATTCTATCCAAGATTTATAATATTCTCCATCATCTAAAGTAATTGCTGATTTAGTTAATTTTAGAGGTCGAAAGGTGTCTACCATCACTGCGAGTTCTTGTGTTTCTTTTTGACCAATACTCCGCTCCATTGCTCCTGGATGTGGCCCGTGAGGAATACCTGCAGGGTGTAAACTAACATATCCTTTTTCAACATGATTTCTGCTCATAAAATCACCATCAACATAATAAAGAACTTCGTCAGAATCGATGTTACTATGATTATAGGGAGCAGGAATAGAATCCGGATGGTAGTCATACAATCTAGGGCAGAATGAACATACCACAAATCCA
>MDTG01343948.1_pt1 | contig 11682 bp, 8 predicted proteins | sample 811421 | NCBI WGS metagenome assembly MDTG01 (sample SAMN05326645, study PRJNA326480) | marine metagenome | isolation source: seawater | place: Pacific Ocean: South East | collected 2011
ACAATCCGCCAATGTGTGCGAGAACGCTCGACGCCCACAGCAGTGCGGTAAACCCGCTCGCTTGTGCAATCGTGAGTCGCTCCGATGGCAGCGGTCGCATCGGGTGAGCGGACCGATCGATGTCCGCATCCTTGATGTCGTTCATGGCGTTTCCAGCACCTGTGAACAGCACGACGGACAGAACGTGCAACGACACAGCAAGCACCGGGAAGGCGTCGTTCATCTCCACCAAGGCGAAGTAGGCGCCAAGGGGTACGGTGGCTCCCGCCAGGACGAGGTTCTTGGGGCGCATCAATTCGATGTAGGCCACAAGGCGTCCTGCCATGCCTCACCCAGCGGGCGTCAACTCTTGATTGCTTGGCCTCAGGCGCTCGCCATGGACCAGACACAGACACGCATTCGGAACCCGCCGATGTCGGTGCCCTCATCAAAGCCAACCTTGACGAAGCGACGGTCTCGAGCGAGCACGTTGCCGAGCTGATTCATGGTGGCTCCCCAACGAAACCGACGGTTGACGTGGTCGAGAATCGCCGTGGTGTTGGCCTCACCAACCTCTGTGAGGAAGCTGAATATTTCTCCTCGCAATCGTCGGGTACGAGACATCAGGCCTCACCTCGTACGACACGGCGACGCAGGGATTGCATGCTCGGAGAAAGCGGGCGTGCTGCAGGAGCGGAACCGGGGCCTGCGAGAGGCTGCCAGCCGATCTGACGAGCGTGGGGTGGAAGTCGTCCACTGCTGTGAGCGAGGGTCGTTCGGCTGTTCTGGGCCCACTCTGGGGTGAGAGGGTTGGTTGCTGATGCGACCAAGGTTGCAAATCGAAGGTTTTTGGAGAGGTTTTGTTCTTCCATGATGTGCATTCATTGGCGGTGGTATATCAAGCGACGAAAGAGGGGTCGATTTTCGAAAACGGTCCAACTTTTCCGACGTGCGTTGTTTTTCACTTTTCATTTTAACTTAAAGTAAACAGAAAATGCGTTTCCACCGGCCACACAAACACATGGCGTGATGGCTAAATAGGAAGGGGCATTCGCTCGGTTTACCACGCTCGTATAGTGTAGTGGCCCATCATGAAGGACTCTCATTCCTTCGACCCGGGTTCAAATCCCGGTACGAGCATTCTACTTGTCAGATGCTCTTCTTTTGGGTTCTGCGAGCGGATCAAACTTCTCGAGTCCAAACAAAAGGTGACTGAATCCAGGTTTTCCACGGCGCTTTGGAAACACACCTGCTCTCCCCTGCCATTTTGAACCGTCGTTGACCGTGTCAGCATCGAGGTTCTGTTGGACCGCTCGCATGACCATGCGTCCAAGATCCCTGCTAAAGGCGTCCATCCTGCGTTCAATGGCCGAGAGCTTTGCTGGAAATCCGTCGGCAGCTGAATACGCACGAACGATTTCGTCGATTTTCATCAAAATCGCATACGGCGAACCGTAGTGTTCGTTCAAGACGAAAGTTTCCATCCAGTCGAATTTTTCCATGCTTTTTTCCTTTGAATCATCGGTCATGTCAATCACGTTTCCTTCAACAACAAACGCATTTGACTGTATATAATGCATGATTTCCGTGGCAGATTTTTTTCTATAGATGCACCATTGCGTGCAAGGAGGCACCGTTGTTGCTATGGAACCACCGGCAATCGAACGCATGAACGTCATAAACGGGAACAGGAGTCAACAAGTGATGCAGTCTGCTCCTGAGATTCAGACTCCGAGACGCAACCCGGTGCGCAGACGCTTGGGCCTCTTCATCTTGGCCTTCAACGCCTATCTCTTGCTCGAGGTGTTCTTCATCGGCCCTCGATACGATCTCTACGCCGTGCTCGGGCCAATGCTGATGACCCTTGGCTACGGCGTGGTGTGTTGGCCGCTTTGCATTGTGTGCGGCACGCCCGTTGGCCTGATTTTTCTCACATCGGGTGGCCGAGAACCTCAGGTCGTGGTCACGATTCCCGACTGATCCGAGACGCCGACCCGTTCTCTTCAATCACGGGCTGGGGCGTATGGCGATGCGTGGTGCCGAGAAACACCGCCCCAAGCATCATGGTCAGGGCGCCAAAACCGGCGACACTCGCCGTTATGTACGCCTCTTCATAGAGGGCGAAACCGAGCTCGACAAAGTGGAGTACACCGTGGCCGTACAGGGAGAATTCAATCAGTCGCAAACCGGCTGTTTTGAGCCAAAACATGATTGCAAATCACTGCAGTCTGAAATAAGGCCTCGTTTCTTTGAGCAAACGAGGCTGCGACGAAGCCCATGGCCGTTTGGTCAGGCGACCGATTACAGCGGGAAGAAGAGTATAGAAACTCCAGCGACGTGCAAAAGCCATGGGGCTTGAACGAAGTCGGGCTTGGAGCCTCATCGTCGTGGCTCTTTTGGCCTCTGTTGCGTGGACACCGCTGCTCGCTGAGTCCGGTCAGGAAACCGAACTCAATGAGGGAGACGTTGAGCCCCGACAGACCGTCCACACCGACAACCAATTTGCCACCAACAACGGCTTCACGCACATCAACCTCACGCAATCCCCTGCGACAGGTGTGACCGAACTTGAGCGCCCGCCCATTTCCTGGACGGGAACGTCCGGAATGGGTTTGAGCCAGCTGAGAACCGGGGCGTGCTCGGCCTACATCCCTTCAACCAACGAAGTTCTGCTCTTTGGTGGACGCGTGGACGTTGACCCATCGCAAACCGGGGACGAAGCAAACACGAGAAGCGTCGATGTGTTTGACGTCACCAACAAGACGTGGAACCCCGCCGTGGAACAGATGAAGGAGGAACAGCAGTACCACGGATGCGCGGTTGTTGGCGACAAGGTGTACGCCATCGGCGACCACCACCCGTTTTCCAACCCCGCCAAAGAAGCGACGGGTCTGGTTCAGGTCTACGATGCATCGGATGGAAACTGGAGTTATGGAACCAGCATGCCCGGCAATCAGTCCGTGGGGCTCGCAGGGGTGGCCAGCCAAAGCGGCATGATTTACGTCGCTGGCGGCGTGGTTTCGGAGGACCGTTTGGACTCCACCGAGCGACTGCTCCGCTACGATCCCGTCAACGACACGTGGACCCAACTGGCCGACATGAACAACCGGAGGCACTCCTTTGACTTGGTCTCCTTCCGTGGGAAGCTCATCGCCTATGGAGGCGTGGCCGTTTTCTTCGACCCCATCGCCAACACGACGGTCGAGGAGGAAACCAACCTCACAGAAGCCTACGACCCCATCACCAATTCGTGGACACAACTTCCCAACGCCACGCACAAATTTTCAGCGTACGCCGCTGAGGTCTTCAACGATGAAATCATCATCCACGGTGGCTACGAATCCTCCGGTTGGATGTCGTCCACCAACGACAAAACCTACGGATACGATCCGTTTGTAAACCGCTGGACAACGCACGCCACCCTGCCCATTGGCCTGTACGATTCGACCCTTGCCCTTGCCGATGAAACTCTCGTGTTTGCGAGTGGCGACGCAAGCAACACTCGCTTCAGTACGTGGAGCGTCAACTATCTTGCAGCCAACGAATACCACACGAACCCCGAAAACTACGACGGGTTACTCACGTCCTCTATTCTCGATTTGCGGCCGTCGACCGACGGGGCAGCCAGCCTGCTTTGGTTGGATTTTAGCGCCATTGAGCCCAACGGAACCACCCTCGGTTTGCAGTACAGAACAGCCGATTCGATGCAGAACATCGCCTCCTCGCATTGGCTACCGACATCGGTGCCCGTGAACACCTATCTCTCGGCTGGAAACCATTCACTGGAGGGCGTCCTCGAAGACACACCGTTTCTGCAATATCGCGTGAGGTACGACACAAACCGACTGATGGAATGGATCACACCCACGCTTGTCGCCGTCAGCATTGGAGCCGATTCAGTTGCCTTTCAAACACCGCCGCCCGCCACCATGCAGCCGACCTCAGCCCCTGTCAGCATTGAAACTCACCATCACTCGACCATGACTGAGGGCGAGTACGTGTTGGCTCTGCACCCGACCGATGCGTTTGGGAGCTTTGACGCCGCCTCATCGTGGCTCACCATGACGTGGAACGCCACGACGGCGGCACTGACCGTGGACGACCCGGACACGCTGCTGTTCAGCCAACCAAACGCTGTTGCCGGTGCACTCACCGCCAGCGGCCAAACCATGAACTGGACGTTCTCGTTGAGCGGAACACTGCCAACCGACCATGTCCGATTCAAAATCAGCACCCTCGGAGAGCGCAACAGCACCTACCTGAGCCCCGTCACCACCACCATTGACCGAATGGTCACCGTCAGCCTCGAAAACGTCACTTCGCCGTTTTCCAGCCAAGACGGGGATGAAGTGACGGAAGGAGAAGTCCTTCCAGGAAACACCGAACTGAACCTCACCCTCGATCACGTCTTCACCAACAGCGGCCTTCGCTTGTTGGGCGGAACCATTCAGTGCAGGATCCATCTTGACCTGGAGACCTACGATCTTGACGCTGTGGGCCATCGAGTGTGGTCAAACACGAGCACGGAATGGTTCGATCTGCCAGCCGGTCAACCGTATCACGCACGCATCAACACGCCCGAGACCCTGTCGGGAGAAGCCTTCCTTCACATCGAAGCGCGAACCAGTGAAGACTGGGTGTTGGCGTTCGACACAACACCCCTTGAGTTCGTGGTCAACGGTGCAGGACCGGTCCTGCTCGACGTCTCACCTGACCTTGATGAGTACACGAACGAAGCACCCTACAGAACGGTGTCGTTCACGTTCTACGACGTGGGCGGTTTCACCGCGGACACTCTGTCGGCTCACGTGTGGCTCGAGGGGACGGACGACGGGTCCACCGACGGCAACGCTGACGGCGTGCCGCAACGGTCGGAATACCGGCCTTGGCCTTTGTACACTCACCAAAACGGCAACGAATGGACCGTCAACGTCACCGTCAACGACACGGTGAACGACGACCACCAGTGGGCCTACGTGCTGCTTGAGGGGACGGACGTGGCAGGCTACGAAGTCCCCAACGCACCAGCCGAGACCGGGCATGCTCGATGGGAATCTCGAACACCGTCAAAAGGTGAACTCGTTTCGTTTGCGCCCACCACCAACCTCCTGAATCAAACCTTGATGAGATTTGAACCGTCGCAAAACATTGGGTGGGCGCTGACGGTGGTGGACACCAACGGACTCACCGATCTCACCGAAGTACGGATTGAATTGGGCAACGATGAGCAATTGGGCGTCCGGTACACAACGGTGGACGGCGTGTGTTCATCTCTGGATGAGCGGCTTCAATTGCTCTCTGACGGTTGCGAAGTTGCCGTCGCCAATGGACGTTTGACCGTTGAATTCACCGCAACGGTTCAGTGGAGCATGACGCTTGCAGGTCTGGCGCAGGGCGAACTGGACGTTTTGATAAAAGACTACGACGGGACCTCGAGATCGTCCTTCACCGGTGCATGGGTTTTGGACCGAGGCATGAGCATTGAAGTGGACGCTTTGAGAGACGAAAGCGGCCCTGTGCAACAAGACATCGACAGCACATCGGTCGTGATGGGCGGCGACGCCCTGAGATTGACGGCCGACGTGTCCTACCGGTCAAGTCAATCGCCCTACAGCGGAGATTTACGACTGCGCTGGGACGGGTTGTTGCAGGGCGAACCGTGGCGCGGTGGAGCCACGGTCTCGATTGTGGAAGGGGTGCTCGAAACCACCATTCCGACGCCCGAAGAATCGGGCTTGGTCCAAGACATGACCCTGACGCTCTGGGACCCGTTGGAGACCGAAGTGCTCACTCAGGTGGACCTTCCCGTTTTCATGATGGACAACCAACCGCCCGTTGTGCTTCCCTCTGCGATACAGAACACCATTTCCCGATACGACCTTGGCGCCGTTGAAATCGGTGTCAACATCGCTGAACCGCAAGGTTGGTCCGCCCCGCTGACGCTCAACTGTCAAATTCGGTCGTTCGAACAAACGTGGGACACCGTCCAGCTGACGAGAAATTCAACCACCGTCTTCGACGGAAAAACAATGTTCAGTTTCCTCTTTGACCTCAGTCAGATGGGTGACCCGTCCACGCTTTCTGAACAAGCCGACCTCACCTGCTGGGCCGAGGGTACCGACGATGCGGGTTGGGATCTTGTCTCGTCCACCGGAAATTCCGAACTTGACCCGTGGCTTGAAGCACCGCTGAACAACATCGGGCCCGATCTGGCTCTGGAAAACGTGGAATTGACCGGGACGTTTGACGCTGGAGAAACGGTGCGCCTCTCCTTCTTTGTCACCAACGCCGGAGAGCAACTACCCACGCCGTTCAACACCACCATTGAACTTGTCCAGGGCGACGAGCGGACGCTGGTCGGTCGAGCGAACTTCGCCTCAATGGACGCCAACACTGCAAAATCGGTCAAACGATCGTTCACCGCTCCTGAAGGTGACTGGAGCATTGAGATCACCCTCGATCAGGAAGGCGATGTCTGGGAAATTGATGAGACCAACAACGTTTGGAACCGTTCGGTCAGCGGTCAAACCACGGGGCTTGGTTCGCTGACGCTGGCACTGGGTGGACTCGGTTCGGTCGTTCTGCTTGCCGTTGTGGTGCTCCTACGTCGCCGAAAGCCAAGCGCCGAGGAGGAGGGGCGCATCGTGGCCGCCATGGAAGCCACCGGTCAAAGCCAAGTCGCAGTGAGCGACTCCCCGACCCCAAACCCCACCAAAAAACGCGGACCTCCAGGGGCAAAGATTGCGAAGAACACCGCAAAAAAACCGCAACGAGGTCCACCCAAAGGACCGCCCCAAACCGCCGTGCCCGAGATAACACCTCAAGAACGCGCGGCGCAAGCGATGGCGGCCCTTGGCGTACCGTCGAACGCTGAGGAACGAGTCGAAGACTACTCAAAATTGCCCGGCGGGGGCGATTACGAATACACGGCTGACGCCACCTACTACGTCGGCCCGACCTGCGGTCGGTGGCGATTGAACGAAGACAAATCGTTCACCCGTTTGAACGACGACGCCTAAGGCTCAACTTCATGAAGGCTCCCCCACATCGCACGGTATGAGTGAGGACGTGGACGATGTCCGTCGCGCCTTGACCATCGTGTTTCGAGGGACAGACGGCCTGGCCCAAGCCGACCTGGAGCGAGCGTTTTCATTCGACATGGAATGGGTCGCTCCTCACGAGGCTGAAGAGGTGGTGAAGGCCCTTCTGGCTGCAGGGTGGATCAGCGAGCAGGATCGTAAACTGCGCGTTGCCGTGGACCTGGGAGAGGTGCGTGTCCCGTTCGGGTGGTTTCCGCGACCTACACGCCTGATGCGCCCGGTTTCAGCGTCCACCCCGGAGACCGCAGAACAAGCGGTACAAGCACCTTCGCCAACTGAACCAGCCTCCACCTCGGTGCCAACAACTTCTCGAACCGAGGCCAACATCATTGGCGATCCGAGAGCGCGCTTGACGCAACGTGTGGCGCGGTTCATCGCACGCCAAAGCGGGCTTGAGCTCGAGGAATTGCAACGGCGAGTGGACCGGAAGGTGAAGACGTTTCACATCATCACGCCGTGGATGGCGTACGCGCTTGTCGCGCGGGAACAAGGGTTGCCCATGGACGACATCGTCCAAGCTCTGGACGTCGTCTAAGCGCCGTCGTCCTCGCGCGCGGATTCCTGCCCGCGCGCAGCCAATTCGACGAGCACAGGAAGGACCATCAGGGCGAGGACCAGCGAAAACAGGACCGTGATGGCGGTGATCAAACCGAAATCCTGTATGATGGGCATCGGAGAAAAGAGCAGAACGGCAAAGCCAGCCATGGTGGTCGTCGCGCTCAACATCAGCGCCACACCCGTCGTGTCCAACGCTTCCTCGAGAGCGCCCCAGTGGTCGCCGCGCTTTTGGAGTTCCACCTCAAATCGACGCCACATGTGGATGGAGTAGTCGATACCGATACCGAGCGTCAAGGCCGTCACCATCACCGTGAGAACGTTCCATTTCAGTCCGATGAGGGCCATCGAACCGACGACCCAGAGGGATGCAATACCGACCGGGAAAAGCACGATGATGGCGGGCATGATGCGACGGGTCAGCATGAAGAGCACGAGGAACGAAACGATGAGGGAGATACTGGTGCTCTCAATTTGCGTCGTTGTCAAGCCTTGGAGAACGGTTTCGAGCATCACCAAGTCGCCCGTCACATGGAGGGTGGCATGCTCCTTCAACTGGAACTTCAGCGTCCCCGAGTCCTCGGTCGAACCCAAGATTTCAACGAAGTTGCCAACCACTCTGCTCGAGTCGACCGATGTCGACGCCTCCACCCGAATTTCATGACGAAGATGGACGATGTCAGCGCCCTGCAGGTGGACCGTCTGAATCAATCGTTCCGACCAGGTTTCGCCCGTGAGGGGGTCGGCAACGGTCGTGTTGCCGGCCAAAGCGACAAAGAACGCTCCTAGATCGATCGATTCGGAACGCTCGATGGGGTACACCTCACCTGCAAACACCTCCATGTTGTGGTCCACGCCGAAGGTCTCGTTCCTTAGCACAGCGTCTCGGATGAGGGGATACGGCCCCTCGTACGCTGGTGAAGCAATGCGGAAATTCGTGCCGACCACGTCGTTGTTGGATTTCATGTCCGAGTGGAAGTTTCTCAGCTCGCTGAGGAGATCAAGGTCGCCGGGAATGGTTTCCTCCCCTTCGGCAGGCTCCATCAACAGATGGATGACCTTCCAACCCGCACTCTCGTAGCTGTCGGTCAAGTCGTCCCTGACGCCCATGATGGCCATGTCCTCGTTGACGAAATCGGCGAGATCAAAATCGGTCTCCAACGAAGCAGCGCCGTACACCGCCAATCCGGAAATCAACACGGTGACGAGGATAACACCCACCTGTTGCTTTTGTTGGAGGCGAACGATTTGTTTGGAGGCGGCGGGGAAGCGTAGGAAGGGGCGGGGTTCGGTTTTGATTTCTTTCGAGAACATCACGTGAAGCGCCCCCACAAAAATCGTGGACGATATGAACGCTGAGATGACCCCGAGTGAAAGGGCGTAGCCGAGCGTGGCCAGCGGCGGGAGCGGCGAGATAACGTTGGCCATGAAGGCCGCAACGGTCGTCACGACGGCGAGGGAAAGGGGCATTGAAAGATGGCCGCAAGCGCGGAGCCAAGACTCTGAGGTGCGGCGTCCATCTTTGACGTAGGACCGTTGAGAGCGTTGCAGATGGATGGCGTAATCAATGCCCAGCCCGAGAACCAAAGGCGCAACCGTCGCTTCCAAGGCGGTGAAGCGAGCGCCGGCAACGTTCAGAACGCCGTACGTCCAAATCAGTGCGCTGGTCAACCCAATCAGCGGAAACACCACGCCCGAAAGGGAGCGAAAGGCGATGGAGAGCATCGCAACAACGACGGCAAAGGCCAAGAGAACCAACAGCAGCAAATTGTCGAACGTGCCTTCGTCAATGTCGTGAGCCAGCAGGTCGTTGGAGATGACAGAATAGGTCAACGTGGACGATGTTGACCGGTCGGTAAAAACATCACGGAGTTGATCCTGCAACATGCGCCGATGGGTTTCCTCAAGTTCTGGATTCACTTCCAAAACCCACATGGTTGAAGACGCTGACGGCGCCCCTGTGCCCGTATTGTCGTCGAGATAAACGCAAACCGGCTCGTAATTGAGGTCGTTGTGAAGGAGCGCCGACGATGCGTAAGTTGCAGCCGAGAGAAGTTGGTCGTTGGCGGTGAGACCGCACGTTTCGTCCTCGTCAAAGAGAACATCGATCACAGAGGACCAGGAATTGAACGATGCAAGAGGTGCACCTCCACCTTCTTCGTCAAGGGCCAACTGAAGGATGCCCGGCGCTGTGGTCCACACGTGAATCATGTTTTCTCGCTTTTCCGACTCGTTTTGGAAATGGGCCAAATCATCGTTCATGGCTTGAAGGGCTTCAAGCGCCAAGACGTTTGAGCCGTCGTCCATTTCAACGTGCACAAACAGCGGGCGCATCTCGTTGGGGAAGTGAACGTGGATTCGATCATGCGCCTCCGATGCGTCCGTGTCCGGAGAAAAGTCGTTGAGGTCGGTTTGAAACGTTGGTGGTGAAACGTACAAGTTGGTGGCAAGGATCAGCGTCAGCAGCGTGAACACGGCCACGATGAGCGGTGCACTGCGTTCAAACTGCGGCGCCGCCATTGCGAGGCGTTCCTCAAGGCCCGCCTTATCCATGGACCTGCCCTGCCTACGGAGCATAAAAACCAACAGGTGAAGATGTGGTGAATCAACGCGCTCTTGAAGTGACGGACAGGCTCACCAAGCGAGGAGAAGGTTCAAAACAAGGGGGTCGGTCGCAAGGCTGGTCATCATGAGTGTAACGGTCCTTTTGAAAGAAAAAAACGAGCTTCGCCTGCGCATCATCGGTGAAAGCCACACGGCCCTCCAAGTCTTGCGAGAGCGACTCAACAGCCACAAAGACGTGGATTACGCCAACTATTTCCCAGGCCATCCAGAACTGGACGACCCTGAATTCTATATCCGAACCACCTCCAAGGCAGGCGTTGACAAAGTGCTCACTGACATCATCGGCGGCGTGGCTTCCGACTTTGAAGGCGCCAGTCTCTGAACAACGGGTCGTTCGCATGTCAGACCCCATCGCTCAAGCCATCGGCTTGCAGGGGTACGCAACACCGCATCAGGGCATTGGCGGCATCATCAAATCGAGGGTGACCGACTTTCGTGTGGAAGAGATAGCAACGCAGGTTCACCTGGACAATCGAGGTCGGTTCACCGTCGCAAAGGTTACGCTGACCAATTGGGAAACCAACCGGTTCTGCAATCAACTCTCTGCGAAGCTAAAGATACCACGGAACCGTGTTTTTTTCGCCGGCACCAAGGACAAGCGTGCCGTAACCTCCCAGCTGTTCGTCATCGATGCGCCGATGAACAAAGTTTCTGAGGTTGAACTTCCCGATGTTGAAATCGAAGTTTTAGGCCGAACGCATCAAAAAATAGGCTTCGGAAACCACCGGGGCAATCGCTTCACCATCGTGGTTCGTGGATGCTGTCATCCGGATGGGACGCCCATGAGCGACGACGAGGCGATGGATCAAGTCGAGCGAATTCAGGCCGACATGGAAGCGTCACTGGGTGGAAATCGCTTTCCGAATTGGATCGGACCACAACGGTTCGGCTCCGGCCGTCCGGTAACCCCTCACGTCGGCCGGCACGTCGTTAACGAAGATTGGGAACAGGCCGTGATGACCTACCTCTCGATGGAAGGGCCGAATGAAGAGCAGGAGGCGTACAATGTCCGAAAGCAGATTCGAGAGAAGGGTGTCAGTGAAGACCTTCTGGAGTCGCTCCCCAGATGGATGGGGTTCGAGCGCCGAATGATCGAACAGCTTCTCGCTCAACCCGGAGACTACGTTGGTGCGTTCAGGAAGCTACCGACCAATCTCCAGCTCATGACCGTCCACGCTCTCCAATCCATCGTGTTCAACAAATCCCTCCAGCGCCGCCTCGACGAGGGCCTGCCCTTGTCTCAACCGGTCGTGGGTGACATCGTCGGGCGAATCGACGAAAAGAGCCAGCTTGACGTGAACTCGTGCGTTGTGGTCCAAGAGCGAACGTTGAATCGAATCGGTCGAAATTGTGACCTCGGGCGATTGATGACCACCGGTCCACTTCCTGGCAGCGAAATCTCGACTTCAGAAGGTCAGCCGGG
>MDTG01347925.1_pt1 | contig 11682 bp, 12 predicted proteins | sample 811421 | NCBI WGS metagenome assembly MDTG01 (sample SAMN05326645, study PRJNA326480) | marine metagenome | isolation source: seawater | place: Pacific Ocean: South East | collected 2011
CCCATCATAGAATTGGAGATCGATATCAAGATTTAAAAGAACTTGGTAATGATATCGATGATCCAGCAAAAAAATAAATCTAAAAACGGTATTTCTTTTCACAAAACTGGAAAAGGAGAGCCAGTAATACTAATTCATGGTCTTGGATTAAGATCAGAAAGCTGGGAAAATCAAATAAAATTATTAAAAAAAAATTATACTGTTTTTGCAATAGACCTTCCTGGCCATGGTAAAAGTAAAATTTTATCTCAAAGAAAAGTTAATCTTAAAAGTTATTGTGATGAGATTATAAAATTTATTAAAATTAATAGAATTAATAAACCAATTTTAGTAGGTCATTCAATTGGAGCTTTAATTACCATAGAAATTGCAGGTCTAGCTCCTAGTATACTTAAATGTGGAGTTGCTATTTCACCTATTTATAAAAAAAGTTTAAAAGCTTTAAAAGAAATTAAAGCTAGAGCAAAAGAGATAAGGGAAAATCCAACTGAGAAAGTGATGGTTGATATTCTAATTAAAAGATGGTTTGCTAATTCAAAATCAAAAAAAATTATTAAGTGTTCTAATTTCATTAAAAAATTACTTATGCTTAATATGAAATTTAATTACAAAGGATATTCTATTGCTTACGATATATTTTCTAAGCTTGAGGGAAATTCATTAAACACTATCAAAAAGATTACAATCCCTATGTTTTATGTAACAGGAGAGAAAGACTTGAATTCAACACCTCTCATGTCAAAAAAATTAGCTAAGATTAATAATAATAAATATAAAGTTATTAAAGGTGCTAGGCACATCTTACAATCAACTCATTCTGAGCTATTTAATTCTTATTTAATTAAATTTATTAAGGGTTTAGATTAAAGGTAGTACTTAGAAATTATGGAATTTTCATTATTTGTTCATATGATTAGAGATAATCCTGATCAGTCTTATACTAAGCTTTATGAGGATTTTATAGATCTTTGCCAGATGGCGGATCAAAGTGAGATGAGAGCTATTTGGACTGGTGAACACCATGCAATGAATTATGCCATCGCTCCTAATCCCTTTATTACTATTGCTGATTTATGTAGGTATACAAAAAAAATTAAACTTGGTACAGGAACACTTATCGTTCCATTCTGGCATCCTATTAAACTTGCGGGTGAGGCAGCTATGACTGATGTTTTGTCAAATGGGCGTTTAGAATTGGGACTGGCTCGGGGGGCGTACCTATATGAGTATGACAGAATTGTCCCGGGTATGGATGCAATGGAGGCAGGTTTAAGAATGAGAGAAATTGTTCCTACTCTTGAAAAATTATGGCGTGGGGACTACTCTCATGATGGTGAATATTTTCAATTCCCCAGTAGTACCTCCATACCAAAGCCCTTACAAGAAAATGGTCCTCCAATTTGGATAGCAGCTAGAGATCCTAACAGTCATGAATTTGCAGTTGCTAATAATTGGAATGTTCAAGTAACCCCTCTTTGGAAAGGGCTTGATGAAATAACTCGTTTAAAAGATGTTTTTGATGAATCATGTAAAAAGTTCCCAAATAAACCAAAACCTCTCTCGATGATGCTCAACCACTGTTATATTGGAAATAATGAAAATGAAATTCAAAAAGGTGCTATAGCTATTTCGAAATTTTACAATAACTTTGGTGCTTGGTTTAAAAATGATAGATTAGTAGTTCAAGGTACCTTAAATCCTTTAACTCAAGATGAAATTGATAAAAATGAGATGTGTTCACCTAAAGAAATGTTAAAAAACCAAAACATAGGTACTTTGCAGGAAGTTATTGATAATGTTAAACGATATGAGGATTTAGGTTTTGATGAATATTCTATTTGGATAGACTCTCATTTAAGTATTGAAGATAAAAAGATGTTTTTAGATAAATTCATTTCAGAAGTGATGCCAAGGTTTGATTAATGAATAAACAAAATAATCACTATCAACTTTACATTAATGGTAAATGGGTATCTGGCTCAGAAGGACAAGTTATGTATTCACTAAACCCTCATAATAATCAATCTTGGGCATCTTTTGATTGTGCAAGTAAAAAGGATATTGATTCAGCAGTAAAGGGAGCAAGAGAAGCTTTAGGTGATCCCTCTTGGAGGTCTATGACAGCAACAGATAGAGGTAAGTTATTATATAAACTAGCCGATTTGATAGAAGATAATGCTGATAAAATTGGGAAAATAGAAACTCAAGACAGTGGGAAACTTTTAGCTGAAACTATCTCTCAAACAAAGTATGTCTCAGAGTATTACAGGTATTTTGCAGGAATGGCAGATAAAATCGAAGGCTCTACTTTACCAATAGATAAAAAAGATATGCATGTTTACACCACGCATCATCCAATAGGAATTGTTGCTGCTATTGTTCCTTGGAATGCACAAATGTTTTTAACTGCTACTAAATTAGCTCCAGCAATAGCAGCTGGATGTAGTGTTATTATCAAGGCCTCTGAAGTTTCTCCCTGTGCGATGTTTGAACTTGCAAAATTAATTGAGGAAGCTGAATTTCCTAAAGGAATTGTTTCAGTTATTACTGGAGATGTAAATAATTGCTCTATTCCTTTAACTTCTCATCCAGATATTGATCGAATTGCATTTACTGGAGGTACAGAAGCAGCTAAAGAAATAGTTAAAAATTCATCTAATAATTTTGCCGCAACAAATTTAGAATTAGGAGGAAAATCACCTTTAATAGTTTTTGAAGATGCTGATATTGAAAGTGCAGCTAATGGAATCATAGCCGGAAATTTTGGAGCCTCAGGCCAATCATGTGTTGCAGGAAGTAGAGTTATAGTTCAAAAAAATATAGCCTCCAAATTAATAGACCTCATTAAACAAAAATCTCAAAAAATAGTTGTAGGAAACCCTATAGATGTCCAAACTAATTTAGGACCACTATGCACAAAAAGACAAATCCAATTAATTGAAGAAACTATTCAAAAATCTATCAAACAAGGAGGAAATGTTATTTTTGGTGGAAAGAAAATTGACTTAGAGGGAAATTATTTTGAACCAACATTAATTCATTGTCCTAATAAAAATATAGAAACTTTAAAAATTGAGATGTTTGGGCCAGTAATATCAATGATTGAATTTGATGTTGAAGAACAAGCAATCGAGTTAGCCAATGACTCTAAATACGGTCTAGGTTCGGGAGTTTTCACAAAAGACTTAGCGAGAGCCCATCGAGTTTCTCAAGAGATTAAGGCAGGTATTTGTTGGGTAAATACCTATAGAATTATTTCACCTATTGCTGCTTTCGGTGGATTTAATCAATCTGGATACGCTAGAGAAGCTGGGAAACAATCAGTTTTGGATTATACTAGAACTAAAACAACATGGATAAATTTATCTGATAAATCTATGAAAAATCCATTTGTTATGAGATAGCTTAAACCTAATCTCAGAAGTTTCTTTTATTCTTTTCTAAAATTTTTTTAACTTATCTAATAAATGAAATTCAATAGGACTAAACTTATGTTTATTTTCATCAATAAATTTATCCATTAATTTCATTTTATATGACTCAATTTCTGTTACTCTTCTAATCTCAAGGTTTACATAAACAGAGCATACCTCTGAAGTAGCTGCACGATAATTGCCATTTTTACTGAATATCTCTAACTGATAAACCATTCTTTTATTATCATTGTCCAGAAATAATAAATTAATATCAACCTCATCTCCTTCTTTGACTTCTTTTATATATTTAGTATGTGACTCAACAGCAAAGGTTGACCGTTTTTCAATTTTGGCAGAATTACCGCCCATCTCAAATTTATCTAATAGTACATCCCATCCCTGATCGAATAAATGAATATAGAAAGCCAAATTCATATGGCCATTATAATCGGTCCATTCAGGAATAATTTTCTCAGTTCTAAGATATATAGCCATCAAGTTAATTTAATGAAAATTATTGGATATTTAAATTTAAAAATAAGATAAAAATTAATTAAATAATTGGGGGTTTAAATGAGAATAGGATTTATAGGACTTGGTAATGTAGGTGGCAAACTTGCCAACAATCTCTTAAATAATCAATTTGATGTCACTGTCTTGGATAAAGATGAAAAGATATCTAAAGAATTTAATTCTAGAGGTGCAAAAATTTCAAACTCTATTCAGCATTTAGTTGAAAACTCAGAAATTATCATTACATGCCTGCCTTCTCCTGAGGTATGCAAAGAGGTCTTAGAGTCAGAAAAAGGAATTATAAACCACATACAAGAAAATCAAATATGGATTGAAATGAGCACAACTGATGAAGATCAATTAAAAAAACATGCATCACTAATTGAAAGAAAAAAAGCCATTGCCCTAGAGGCTCCAGTAAGTGGGGGCTGTCATAGAGCCGCTACTGGAAATATATCTATTTTTGTAGGCGGGAGTAGAAATGGATTTGAAAAAGCCTTACCAATTTTAAAATATTTAGGTAGGAGGATTTTACATACAGGTGACTTTGGCACAGCATCAATTCTTAAAGTTATAACAAATTATTTAGCTACAGTTCATTTAGTAGCGCTCGGTGAAGCTTGGACAATAGCAAGTAAGTCAAATCTTGACCTTAATAAAACTTTTAAAGGTATTGCCGCGTCCTCAGGCAACTCTTTTGTTCATGAAACAGAAAGTCAAGTTATCTTGAATGGTTCTTATAATATCAATTTTACAATGGACTTAGTTGAAAAAGATGTAGGTTTGTTTCAAAATTTGGCATCTAAATTAGGTATTGATTTAGAAATATCTCCCCTAGTTTTAGAGATAATTAAAGACGCAAAAGAAAAATTTGGTAGTCGAGCATGGTCTTCGATGGTTGTAAAAAGACTAGAAGATAAGTATAGCGCTAATTTTCGATCACCAGGATACCCTGAAGAGCTCATTGACAAGGAAAAAAAAGAAATAGGATACGAGATATAAATATTAAATCATTCTGTTATACTTAATTATGAATTTCATTACTGATGTAGTTCTGCCTTTAGCCCTAGCTTTTATAATGTTTACTTTAGGTTTGGGCCTTTCTTTTTCAGATTTTATTAAAGTTGCAAAAAATCCAAAAAATTTTTTAATTGGTCTTATAAGTCAGTTAATTTTTTTACCCATAGTTGCTTTAATTATTGTTTTTATATGGCCACTTCAACCTGAATTAGCAATTGGTTTGATATTGATTGCGGCGGCCCCAGGGGGAGTTACCTCAAATATCTTAACTTCATTTGCTAAAGGCGATGTAGCATTGTCAATATCTTTAACAGCTATCATGAGTTTACTTAGCGTTATATCAGTCCCAATTGTCTTAGGTGTTTCAATGGGTTTAATTTCAGATAAAACACTAGGATCTATTTCATTAATGGGGATTGCCTTAAGTATGTTCTTAATTGTGACTTTACCTGTTCTTTTGGGGATGATTTTTAAAGCTTCACTATCTTATTTAACCAAAATAATAGAAAAACCTGCAAAATTACTTTCTACCCTTTTGTTTGTTTTAGTTTTAATTGGAGCCATAGTAGCTGAAAGAGAAAATCTTATAGAATACTTTGCTCAAACAGGACTTGCTGTTCTCTTATTAAATATCTTGATGATGGTTATTGCATTTTATTGGGCAAAAGCTTTTGGAATAGGAATTGCCCAACAAAAAGCAATTTCTTTAGAATGTGGTTTACAAAATGGCACCCTTGCAATATTTGTTGGGACAAGTGTATTTGGTGGAGGTCTTTATATTATACCTGCTGCCACATATAGTTTGACCATGTATTTAACATCTTTAATTTTTATTTATTTTATTAAAAATCGTTAGATATAGATTTTATCTGCTAATCCAAAACAAAGTACACCCCAACCTATAGCCAATGCGCCAGTAGACAGCCACCCTTCTCTCGAATATTGATCAGTTCTTCCCATCTTATCTATTTCACCTGTATAATATGAGGATACGGCAATTAATGACATGACAATAAACATGAAATTAAAGAAGGCCCAAGTTGCCTCTGTACCTCTAAATAAAATATATAATTGCATTAATACTGATCCAGCTATCATTGATCCAGCAAATCTACAAAAAAAGGCTGAAGTAATATCTATTCCATATTTGTTCATAAAATTTTTAGTATTAAATAAACAATTATAACCATAGAAAGTATTCATTGCTAAAATGATCAAAAAAATAGCTAAATAAAAAATTCCATTAAAGTTTTCTATCATAATGATTCTCCTATACTGATTAGATTCTAGAATATTTTGAAACTTATATGTAATAATAATTCATTTTTATTTATTAATAGTATTTAAATAATATAAACTTGAATTGAAAATTTTTTATGACATCCCTGTAAGGGTAAATAAATGATCGAGCTTGATGTATTTTCAGACACAGTATGTCCTTGGTGCTATATTGGTAAAAAGCGACTTGATAAAGCAATAATTAAACACGATCACTTAAAATTTAAACAAACCTGGAGACCTTTTCAATTAAACCCGGGAATGCCTCCTGATGGAATGGATAGGCAAGAATATTTAATTTCTAAATTTGGAAGCGCTGATGCTGCTAAAACCATTTATGATAATATTTATGAAGAAGGTCAAAAAGAAGGAATAGATTTTAACTTTGACAAAATTGAAGTTACCCCTAATTCTTTCAATTCTCATAGATTATTAGCTATGGCCTATGAAAAAAATATTCAAGAAAAAGTATTAGACGAATTGTTTGAGTCGTATTTTCTAAGAGGAGAAGACATTGGTAATCCTAATACCTTATTGAATATTGCTATAAATAATAATATCGACGAAAATGAATTGAAAAATTATTTATCAAACAAAGATAATATTGAGCCTTTAGCTAATGAAGAGTTACAAGCACGTAAAATGGGTATAAGTAGTGTGCCTACATTCATCATTAATAAGCAAATTGTAATAAATGGCGCTCAAACTTCAGAGAATTTTGATCTTATTTTCCAAAAACTATCTAATAATATGAATTAGATTAAAATAGTAGTCGTGTTTTTTTAATATATATTTTTCTCCATGAAAATTAAGATAAGTGAAATTTCAAGTTATCTAAACTTTGCAAAAAAACTTACAAATCTATCCGAAAAAATTATTAAAAAAAATCCTTTAGATAGGTTAAAGGTCAATTTTAAATATGATAAATCTCCTGTCACTAAAATAGACAAAAGTATTGAAAAAACTCTTCGATCTTTAATTCAAAAGAAATATCCTGATCATGGTATTTATGGAGAGGAGTTTTCTAATAAAAAAATTGATTCATCTCATGTATGGGTTATCGATCCTATTGATGGTACTAAAAACTTTATAAATGGTAATGGGAATTACGGTACTTTGGTTTCATTATGTATTGATAGTATTCCAATATTTGGCATCATAAATAGCCCTCAATTAAAGAAAAGATGGATTGGTATAAGAGATAATGGTGCTTATTGTAATGGGAAGAAATTAAAAAAATCATCTTTAGACTTATCATTGAAAGATTTATTTTTTAGCACTTCAGGAATGACGGCATTTAAAACTTTAGGGAAAAATAAAAAATATAATAATTTGGTAAAAAAAACCCAGTATGTAACTTTGGGCGGTGATTGTGTGCAGTATGGATTATTATCTGAAAAAAAAATTCCTATGGTTGTAGAGTCATTTTTGAAGCCTTTTGATTATTTACCACTTGTAAATGTTATTGAAGAGTCAGGGGGGATTATTACTGATTGGAAGGGGAAGATTTTAAATTTTCAATCTAACGGTGATGTTGTTGCTTGTGTTTCAAAAAAAGCACATAAGCAGTTTCTTAAAATTTAATATTTACCCTCAATACAGTTAGAAATAAGATCTTTAAACTTATCTTCATTCATCTCTAAAGGATTACCTCCCGTGCTAGGGTCCTCTTGAGCTAAAGGAGATAATTTAACCTCATCGCCAGGACTTACCCCCATATCTTTGAGTGTTTCAGGTATTTCCATTTCTTTTTTAAGATTGATAATCCAATCAACAATCCCTTCAAAACCGTTTGAAATATCTAAAAAATTTGCCAAACGATCGAATTTTTTTTCAATAACACTCCTATTAAAGTTTAAAACAAAAGGCATTACAGTCCCATTAGTTGTGCCATGATGTGTATGGTAAAGTGAATTTACTGGATGAGTAATTGAATGTATTGCGCCAAGCCCCTTTTGAAAGGCAGCTGCACCCATCATAGATGCTACAAGCATATTAGCTCTCGCCTCAATATTTTTTCCATTGTGATAAACCTCTTGAATATTTTCTTTAACAAGTCGTAATCCCTCTACAGCTGTGCCTTCCGCCATAGGATGATAAAAAGGAGATGAAAAAGCTTCTATACAATGAGCTAAAGCATCCATGCCTGTTCCAGCAGTAATTCCTTTTGGAAGGTTTAAAGTAAGTGAAGGATCTAAGATTGCAATCTCAGGTAACATTTTAGGATGAAAAATAATTTTCTTTTTTTGTGTGTCCTCATTTAAAAAAACTCCGGCTCTTCCAACCTCTGATCCAGTACCAGCAGTTGTAGGTATCGCAATAATCGGTTTAATTAATGAAGAGTCAGCTCTAGTCCACCAATCACCTATATCCTCAAAATCCCAAAGGGGACGCGATTGATGAGCTAAAAAAGCTATGCCTTTACCTGCATCCATTCCTGAGCCACCACCAATAGCAATTACACCATCATGATCTCCCTCTAAAAAAACTTTGACTCCGTTAGTTACGTTAGATCCAGTTGGATTTCCTTGAACTTCCGAATAAACAGATGTTTTTGAAGATAGTTCACCATTTATTTGATCAATTATTGAAGTTTGAAGCAAACCAGGATCAGTGACAATTAAAGGGTTTTTTATATTTAAATTATTGCAGGCATCTTGAATTTGTTTTGCCCTATCAATTCCAAACCAAACATTGGTTGGGTAGTTCCAATTCATATTTTGCATTTATTTTCTTTTTATCCTCTTTCGAAATAACGTCTGTGTTCCCAATCATTTACAGATTTGTCATACTCTGATTGCTCCCATTGAGCCGAATGAATATAGTGTTCTAATACATCGGGGTGAAAAATTTTTGGAAGTATTTTAGATTTTTTAGCTAAGTCAATTGCTTCTCGAAGTGTACCTGGTACGTTTTTAGCTTTCTTATTTTGATAAATATTTCCTGATAAAGGATCCTCTAATTCAAGTTTATTTTCAATACCGTATAAACCTGCTTGTATTAAGCCTGCAAAGGCCAGGTAAGGATTAACATCAGCTCCTGGGACTCTGCACTCAATTCTTATAGAACTACCATGTCCTGCCAATCGAAATCCTGCAGTACGATTATCAATACCCCATGCTGCAGTTGTTGGAGCAAAAGACCCTTCTTGGAAGCGTTTATAAGAATTTACATTAGGCGCTAAAAAAATAGATAAATCTCTTAAAAATAAAATTTGTCCAGCTATGTAATTTTTGAAAATTTTAGACATACCGAATTTGTCTTTCTGATCAGCAAAAATATTTTTCTTTGATTTCTTATCAAATAAAGAGTTGTGAATATGACATGAACTACCACAAACATCTTTATTATACTTTGCCATAAAACTTGCAGCTCGATTATGTTTGAAGGCAATTTCTTTGGCGGCGTTTTTAATTATAATATGGTTATCTGCCATATTAAGAGCGTCAGTAAATACAACATTAATTTCTTGTTGGCCAGGCGATGCCTCACCCTTAGTACATTCGACGTAAATACCTGACTCAAGTAAACTATTTCTAAGTTCTTGATTAAAAGGTTCCTCTTTTGAGGTTTGGAATATTATATAGTCTTCTATGTACCAAGAAGTTTCTTTCAAATTCTTATAATGATTAGCGTGAATTTCTTCGTAAGTTTGTTTAAATAAGAAAAATTCTAACTCAGAACCCAACATAGGCTCGAAACCCATTTTATTTGCTTTACTTATAGCTTCTCTTAAAATTTGACGAGTAGAATGGATAACAGGAGTTTTTCCATCATGTTCAAAAGCATCACTTAATACTAAAGCAGTTTTTTCCAACCATGGTAAAACTTTAATAGTATTTTGATCAGGGATAACAGTCATATCTCCATAGCCTGTTTCCCAAGAAGATGACTTGAAACCAGGTACAGTATACATATCCATATCTACTGTGTAGAGATAATTACAAAAATGAGTTTCTTTGTGGACATAATCTAAAAAAGCTTTTCCTGTTACTCTTTTACCAACAAGCCTTCCTTGCATATCAGATAGAGATACAAGGACTGTATCTATTTCTTTAGACTTAATTTTTTTTTCTAATTCCTTAAAAGTAATACTCATTATTTTAAAAATTTTAAGAATAGTTTTCTCACCCCATTAAATAATGAGGTGAGAAAAAATTTAATTATCTGTATGGATAACCTGCTTTTTCCATTGTGTCTGCATACAATTTGAATGCTTCAACAACTTTACCACTTCTTGGAGAAGAAGCCGCTACATCATCCCAGAACTTTCCAGCATCACTTACAACGCCTGCCCATTCATCAGAAGGGAGACTAGTTAACTCCATCTTCTTACCGTTAACACGAAGATCGGCTTCACCACCCCAGTACCACACTTGTCTGTAGTAATGAGATTGATCAATAGACATTTTAAATAGCTCCTGAAGTTTAGGAGATAGTTTGTTCCAACTTTCAGAATTTGCGAAGTAAGAGCCAAACCAAGCACCTGTAACTGAGTTTGTTAATGCATAATTACAGATATCAGCCCATCCAACTTCATATGCTTCTGTAAATCCACACCAGCAAACTCCATCAAGTTCACCAGTCTGCATAGCTACTTCTACATCATCCCAAGGAACAGTTACCGGAATAAGTCCATACTGTGCTAAGAAACGACCAGCTGTAGGAACACCAAATACTCTTAAGCCCTTCATATCTGATAATTTTTCAATTTTTTTGTTTACTGTAAATAAGTGACAAGGATCCCAAGCGCTTGTACTTAACCAGGTAACATTATCAACTTCACCATAAGCTTCTGCCCATATCTTATCTAGACCGTAGTATCTAAACATCGCTGGGACATCAAGGCTGTAACGAGTAGCAAATGGGAAGTATCCACCAAATACAGAAATATCTACTGGTGAGCCCATAGTAGCATCATCACTTTGAACAGCATCTATTGTTCCTGCCTGCATAGCTCTGAATAACTCATCTGTTGGAACTAATTGATCAGCATAAAAAAGCTCAATCTCCATCTCTCCGTGAGCTGCTTTATTAAAGGCTTCAATTTGAGGTAGAACAACGTGAGCTCCTAATGGAGCACCAGAGTAAGTTTGTAATCTCCATTTAATAGGGTTAGATGCTGCATATACATAAGGTGCTTTTGCTGCTGTTGCACCTATAGCGGCTGCAGAAACTAAACCTGCTTTTTTAAGAAAACCCCTCCTAGAAGAAGGAGTTGTTTTTAATTTATTTTTTGTCGACATAATAGTCCTCCTAAATAATATTATCCATAATTAGTAAATTTAATAAAGATTAATCTTTAATTAACCCAATATTGTTGTAGGAAGCCATAAGGCAATTTGAGGAAACATCATCATAATAACGAGCCCAAATAACATCACTAAAACAAAAGGTATTATAGATCTATAGATATCAATTAATGTAATTTCTTTAGGAGCCATGGCTCTCATTA
>MDTG01330411.1_pt1 | contig 11681 bp, 6 predicted proteins | sample 811421 | NCBI WGS metagenome assembly MDTG01 (sample SAMN05326645, study PRJNA326480) | marine metagenome | isolation source: seawater | place: Pacific Ocean: South East | collected 2011
ATTTGCTATATATTTCAGTGGGATCTAAACTAGAACAATAGTTGAGCTGTTAATCGATATTATTGCTATTAACTCCTATTATTTTATAATTAGCTTGTTAACTTTTTCGAATTTATCTCCAGTCACTTTTATGAAGTATATACCACGAGATTCGTTTATTGAAAGAGGTACCTTAGCATTAAAAGGGCGATATTTTGACACGGTCCGCCCCGTCAAATCATAAATTACAATTTTATTGATGATATCAGCAGCCTCAACATAAAACTGACCCATTGATGGATTGGGATATATGTTTACTTCAATATTCTGATTGGCAATTAGTGCTGAAGAAAGGGGTTGTAAATCATAAATGCGGACATAATCAATTTCCATAACATCAGAAATAAAATGCTCAGGAATATTACCTCCTAAATTTCCTCCCATGGCAATGTTTAATAAGATAAAGTGTTCATTATCAAAATAGTCATTTTGCGCATTGTTAAGGGTATGAAAAACCGTACCGTCTACTGAAAGCTGAATGGTTGTTGCGTTCCAGTCCACAGCATATACATGCCAGCTACTGTCCGTATTAGACACACTCAAATAATCGTAGGTATATGTATGGTTACCATTGCTATCTAGAAAGTGAAAGGCTCCAGATATTTTAGACTTGTCTCCACTTTGTTCCATGATGTCGATTTCACCACATGCTGGCCAAGGTTTATTTCCAAATCCTTGGGTCTGCCAGTAAGCACCATTTTCAATGATATTTTTTCCCAATGTCCAAATTGCAGGCCATGTGCCTTGTGCTGCAGGCAGCTTTGCTCTAACCTCAACACGCCCATATTTAAATGCATATTTTGAATTTAAGCGTGCTGAAGTATATTGTTTTGTAGAGCCTCTTACAGGATCTTCATAGTTCTCTTTAATGGCTTTAATTTTTAGTGAGCCATTACTAACATATGAATTTTCAATTCGATCTGTGTAATGTTGTTTCTCGTTGTTAAACCAGCTATCCCCAACAGGAGGGTATGTTTGATGGTACCATTTTGAGGTGCTAGGAGAACCATCATAATCAAACTCATCGTTCCAAACTAAGTTGTAAACACTTCCTTTGAAATTTATACTGTATGTTAGGCTAGTGCTGCCATCGGCAGAAGTTACTTTTATAGTTGTTGTTCCTGGAATTGACTGTGCGTTTGTAACAGTGTAATTAGCGCTTGAATTTGCTGTAGATGTAGTTACTGCAGGTACGCTATTTACACCTGGAGGCAGAAAATGGTCATAGTTGTATTGGTCACTTGAAAACTCAGCCAGTTCAACATCGTCAAGAAAAATATTAGTAAGAGAGGCGTTGTTTGTTCCTGCCTCCCCATAGACTTCAAATTCAAAAATACTATATCCGTATTGTGCATTTCCGATAGTGGTACGTTGGGTACCATACATTCGTATATAACGTGCACTTGCTCCATTTAAATTTATAATATCTGTTTCGCCATTACTATTAGAGATACTTGAAGCCGTTATCCACTGTTGTTTGTTGTCGGATAATTGTATCTGATACTGCGTTGCATAAGCAGCTTCCCAATAAATTTCTACCCTATTTAGTTTGAATGTATTTGCGAGATCTACAATTATAAATTGTGGGTCTGAAAAATCACTTTCCCATCTTGAGGATTGATTACCATCAACGGCAAATGAGCTTTGATTATCGTCTCTAACACTACTTGTAGATGTTGATTTTTGTAAGGCTAGATTTTGGGCAGACAATGAAGTAGAAAACAGTATTGCAAGAATGTAGTTGAAGCTTGTTTTCATTAGTAATGATCTGTAACAAAATTAACCAAAAATAAATGCTTTGGAGCTGTTCTATTTAGTTATAATTATCTTAAGACTATTTAGGTTACATTTGCCACTTCTTATGACAAATTTTTCATCTTTGGGGATTGATCCCAAACTACTGGAGGCCATTGATGCATTAGGTTTTCAATCGCCAACTGAGGTTCAGCAAAAAGCGGTGCCCATTCTGATAGAAAAGGAAACGGATATTGTCGTACTTGCACAGACTGGAACAGGAAAAACAGCTGCTTTTGGTTTGCCTATGCTACAAAAAATAGACACAAACAGCAGAACTACTCAAGGACTTGTAATTGCCCCCACAAGAGAATTATGTATACAAATAAGCAAAGAGCTAATCAAGTATGCTTCAGCTATTAGGGGGTTGAACATAGTTCCAATATATGGTGGAGCAAGCATCACCGATCAGGCCAAGGCTGTCAAAAGAGGGGCACAAGTTTTGGTGGCAACACCAGGCCGAATGCAGGACATGATGCGCAGAAAACACATTGATATATCCTCCATTGCCTTCTGTATTCTGGATGAAGCTGATGAGATGTTAAACATGGGCTTTAAAGAAGATATTACAAATATTCTTTCGCACACACCAAACGACAAGCAAACATGGTTGTTTTCGGCTACCATGCCCAAAGAGGTTGCACGCATTGCGAAAGAATTCATGCATAACCCAATCGAAATTACGGTTGGCACCAAGAATTCAGCTTCAACCAACATAAACCACGAGTATTATTTGGTAAGCGGTCGTGAACGATACAACTTATTAAAGCGACTTTCTGATACGCAGCCTGATATTTATTCGATTGTGTTTTGTCGCACCAAAAGAGATACCCAACGTGTGGCTGAAAAGCTTATTGAAGATGGTTACAGCGCAGGTGCCTTACACGGAGACCTTAGCCAAAACCAACGTGATATGGTGATGAAAGCCTTTCGTGCCAAGCAAATAAAGACCCTTGTCGCTACAGATGTTGCGGCACGCGGTTTAGATGTTGACAACATATCGCACGTGATACACTACCAATTGCCAGACGAGATTGAAACTTATACGCACCGAAGTGGTAGAACAGGTCGTGCCAGCAGTTTGGGTACTTCAATGATCATACTCACTAGAGGCGAGTTGGGTAAAATCAAAAAACTTGAGCGCATCATAAATGCCAAAATTACTGCCCAAGAAGTTCCAGATGTAAATGCCATACTCACAAGGCAATTACAACACTTTGCTGAAAAAATTAAAGCTACTGATGTCAACGATGAAATTAACGGTTACTTGGCAGAAGTCAATACTATTTTATGCGATTTTTCAAAAGAAGATTTGATTAAAAAACTGATGTCTGTTGAGTTTAATAGACTACACAGTTACTATCAAAAACAATCAAATGCACTCTCTAAAGCGGCACCTGAAGGCCAAGGACGTTCAAAGAAGACTGCTGATGCCCGTTATGACATCAATATCGGTAGCCGGGACGATTACGACTGGAAAGCATTAAAGGCGTTTTTGGTTGATTTCCTCTCTTTGGGAAAGGACGATATTTATCATGTTGACGTGATGGATAACAATGCTTATTTTAACACAAGCATGGATAAAAAAGACCATGTCTTGGCTGCGTTTGAAGGTTTTAAGATTGATGGGCGTGTGATTCAGATTCGTACCACGGCGAAAAGAGGCCAGCACTTGCAAGGTGGAGGTGGGTTCTCTAAAAAGCGAAATAATAAAGGAGATCGTTTTAGCAAGCGAAAAAAAGGCGGCCGTCCTTTTGGCGACTTTAAAAAGGGAAAGAAGAAAAACCGCCGTTGATTAGTCGTTTAAACAAATTACAGTCTTATCATTTTTTTATATTAGAGCGAAAATAGTGTTGAATTATTTACTATAATTCAACTTTAATAACTCGTCAGTCATCGCTTATATATAAAATGTCAAATATCTTTTCTTTTTTGATTAAATCTGTGCTGCTGCTGCATTTAGGAATGTTATATGCACAGACCTTTACCAACCCCGTATTGCCTGGGGGCTATCCAGACCCATCCATTTGTAAAGTAGGAGACTATTTTTATATGGCAAATTCATCTTTCGAATATTTCCCCGGAATACCTATTCACAAAAGCAATGATTTGGTGAAATGGACCTTAATTGGTCACGGACTGCAACGTGAAGCCCAATGTACTGGTGCTGTTAACCTCGTAGACGTACAGCCAAACGGCGGCATATATGCCCCAACCTTGCGTTATCATGACGGTACATTTTATATAATTACCACCTCGATATACTTTGACGAAAAGACAAAAAAGCATGGTGGGAATAACTTTATCATTACAGCTGCCGATCCGGCAGGGCCTTGGTCCGATCCCGTTGTTGTGCAAGGAGCACCTGGGATTGACCCAGACCTATTCTTTGATGAAGATGGCCGTCTCTGGTATACAGGGCAACAAAAACCAAAAGATCCTGAATTTTTAGACCAGAAAGAAATCTGGATGCAAGAGCTCAACCTTGAGACTTTTCAATTGATGGGAGAGCGTTATCATTTGTGGCGTGGCGCATGTGATGGTGTATGGACAGAAGGGCCACATATTTATAAAAATGAGGGTAGATATTACTTGATGATTGCCGAGGGAGGTACCTCCTTTAATCACGCTGTAATGGTGGCTGCAAGCGACAAGCTCACAGGTCCTTATGTCTCCAATGCACGAAATCCTATTTTTACTTCTAGACAGCTTTCATATGAAAATTGGGTGCACAGCACCGGACACGGGGATCTTATCAAACTCGATGATGGTCGCTGGTATATGTTCCTATTGGGCGTACGTGGTGATTTAAACCGCAAGTCAAATATGGGACGGGAAACCTTTGTGGTGCCTGTTAGTTGGGAGCGCGACATACATCCAAGAAAAGAAAAAATCTTATGGCCCGTAGTCGCCCCTAAAACAGGACGTGTTGAAAGAACAAACCCCGTTATTTTTGACGGTAGCGCACTTACAAAAGACCTGACTTTCCACGATGATTTTAAATATACTAAATTGAACCTGGCGTGGAACTTTGTAAGAGTTCCTATGCCAAATACATACAGCCTTGACGAAAATCCAGGTCACCTTCGACTGTTTACCCATCTTAACACCATTTCAATGCGCAAACGCGCACATTTTATGGGAATAAAACAGACAGAAAGTGATTTTATCTTCACTGCTAAGATGCACTTTAATCCCTCAGGGAACGAATCTGCTGCTGGAATTGCTATAGTACAAAAAGACGATAATTATGTGTCTTTTGTGATTCGTAAAGAAGCTGATGGTATGCTTGTGGAAGTCTTACACAAGAAAAAGAAAATAGAAATAATCAAAACACACAAACTCAAATCCTATAAGGGAGAAATACGCTTTAAATTAGTGTCTGCCAATGATACGTATACATTCTCATATGCGACCAAGGGCAAGCGTTATAAAGTATTGACTAAAACTACAGCAGACTTGGTGCTCTTTAACGGATTTACAGGGGCACATATTGGGCTTTATGCTACAAGTAATGGACAATATAATAACGATTTTTCAGATTACGATTGGATAAATTATATACCTAAACCTAGAAAATGAAAAGAATGAATATATTTATTTTAATAGCAGTTACTTTGCTTTCTTGTAAACACGATAAAGACAGTACTGAGGAGGTTATAGCAAAAAAAATATTAACTACTAAGAACATTGAGATTGATCAGCAAATTGACGGTCAAATGGTGAGCAGGTCTGTTATTATTCAAGCGCCTTCAGTTCTTGATGCAGCGACAAAGTATCCACTTGTTTTTGCTTTTCACGGGGGGGGTGGAAACAATAATCATTGGGTAAATACCCTAAGGCAGTTTACTGATTCAGGCACATTTATTGGAATATACCCGCAAGGGCATTTAAACTTTTGGAACCTAGGCACAGAGCCATCAACCGCTGACGATGTAGCCTTTATAAACATCATTCTAGAAACCTTATTAACCTATACAAATGTCGACAGTGAAAAAATATTTGCGATCGGTACTTCTAACGGAGCTGGAATGGTAAATACCTTGGCAGCCAAAACTCAACATTTCAAAGCCATTGCACCAGTAGCTACACAATTGATACGCTCCATAGATATTAGTCAGCAGACCAAGCCTGTTTCAATATTTCAAATCAATGGTGCACAAGACAATGTTATTCCAATTGAAGGCGGCGAACGTTTGGGGCACTCCTTTTTTAGCGCTTATGAAAGCGCACGTAAATGGGCAGTTCAATTTGGATGTGATTTAAGTCCAGTAGAAACATTAATAGCGGGGAATACATCCTATGTTTTTTCTGATTGTTCCGATCAGGCTGTGGTACAATACCTTCGTATCGAAAACGCAGGCCACAGAATACCTTATGACTATCCCCAACTTTGGCAGCACATATGGAATTTTTTTTCATTACTTTAAAAAATTATAGTTTTTGACAAATAACTTTCAAAACAAATTCTAATTGTACGTTAGTTTGCAATTACAATAAATTAACTCAAATGACAATTCGATTTATAGCTGTATTTTTTGTGTTAACTTTTTTTGCGCTTACTGCAAGTGCGCAAGATCATCTTGTTCACACTCCTTGGAAATTAGAAGGCGCTTACGAAAGGATTGAAAATATAAGAAAAGGGGAGGTACAATTGGCTTTCGTTTTGGACGGCAAACCCTTTAAAGACAATGCCAGTATTGACCTTGAATTGGTTAGACACGAATTCAGCTTTGGCGTTTCGATGACGCAGGCAAGTTCGCTTAGCGGTAAAGCACAGTCCATATATCGAAATCGGGTTAAAGAACTGTTTAATTTTGTTACACTTGGTTTTTATTGGGCAGCACGTGATGAAAAAAATGATTTGACAAGATATAATCGCATGATGCGTCGAAAAGTGGAATGGGCCGTAGCAAATGACATTAAAATCAAGGGACACCCACTGTTGTGGCACGAGTCTTTACCCAAATGGGTTGTTGACTTTAAAGATCCAGTGGCACTTGAAAAAATAATTTTTAAGCGTATGCAAGACCTATTGCTTGATTATCCCGAAATCCAATATTGGGATGTTTACAATGAAGCCATTGCACCATTCAAAAACCACGTGACACCCAGTGGTGTTACCCGTTGGATTACGTATAAAGGCGGTATTTATCCAGCCATGTTAGAGTTATATGCGTTTGCCAATAAAACAGCACCCAATAAAATTTACACCAATAATCACTACCACCCAACAGACCCAGAATTTCTAAAACTAAATGAATATTTTATTGATCAAAACGTGGGTTACCAAGCCATTGGAATGCAAGCTCATATGCAAACCCATGCCAATGTATTTGATGAGCAAGAGCTATGGGATTTGGTTAGTACGTTCACCCCTCTTGGTAAAGATATTCAGTTCACGGAAGTTACCGTAACCAGTTCAAAGTTGTTTAACAACTGGAAAGACCACGGGGTGTTTTTGGAGGAGCGCAAAGCAGCATGGAAAAAAGGGGAAAAGATGGACCTACCAAGTCTTCAGCATAAAGAGGTATACCAGGCTGATTATATTAAAGATTTCTACACACTTCTATTTAGCCATCCGAGCGTGAGTTCCATTACCATGTGGAACCTGACTGATAGAAATGCGTGGCGCGGTCATGCAGCGGGTATTTTAGACAATGATTTGAAGCCAAAAAAGGCTTTTTTTACACTCAAGGAATTGATAAAAGATACTTGGTCAACAAAGCTCAAAACAGAATTTAATTTTAACGAAAGGCTTACTTTTTCTGGATTTTACGGAAAATATGAAGGCACTATTACAGTGCTTGATAAAACATATCAGGTCGGTTTTATACACACTAAAAATAATATTGAGCCCATAGTGTTGCATTTAAGTGATTAATATGACTAGCGGAGATTTGAATATTTAAATTGATTTTCAAGTGGTACGTCATATAAATTAACCAATTCACTTATATTTTTATTGTAAAAACGTGTATTTGGAGGGATGCTTAGTTTTTCCCAGTACTTAGGATCGTACCTAGTTGTATATTTTGTCATATCCATATTGTATGTAACATCTCCAGTATCAAAATAAGATTTATTTTCTTCAATTTTTAAAACATAAACCTCATGTCTGAACGCAATTGGAATGTATTTTGGAGGAGTTTTACCATTGCTTCTCAATACTCTTTTAACATTTTCAGATAGAGGTGCTGAGCCTTTCCACTCTCTTTGATGATAACTTAAATATAATTTACCTTTATTATTTTTCTTGTATATATATGTAGAAATTATTGATTTTCCCTGTTTCGGAATTTTGCTGACTTCTAATTTGTAAATTTTGAAAGTATCCATTCCAATATAGAGCATTAATGTTTCTTCATTTTTAATAACACCTTTTGCAATAATAACATCTTCATTATCATAAGTTGAGTTCTCTTTTTTTTGCCATTTATAAGACCTTAAATTTATTCCTTGCCGCAATGGATTATTATACTCCATATACTTAAGTGCATGTATGCTTTGCTCAGTTTTAACAAATCTGTAATCTGCTGAAGTCCTAGCGTGATTAACACTAAATCTAACTAAATATGAACTTGGCCCACGGTCAATAGCATTTATACTGTGCTCAATAAAGAATCGACACAAATTTTCCTCAACCGACCACCTCCTGTAAAGTATATTCAATTGATGATTTTTACTTACCGTATTATCTCGTAATTTTTTAATTGCATTCTTAACATAATAACTAATTGAATTTACGACAACTTCAGAAAGATTGGTTGTTTGCTCTTCAAGTACAATTTCTTTTTTTTCTAGTCTCAAAAAGTCTTTAATCTTAATAGAGAAGTTTGAAAACCCAAGAGAAGAAATAGTCAAATTGTCTTCAAATTCATTTTTTGATACACGGAAATAAAAAGTACCATCTTCAGTGGAAGTTGTTCCCATATTTTTTTGCAGAATCCCCACTGCTGCATAAGGCACTTCATAACCATTTTGGTCTATTACTTTACCTGTGATTGCAGTGCTTTCTTGAGCAAGGACAACCATGCAATTGAACAACAAAACCACAAAATTGTAATAAATAAAATTATGAGAAAAACACATTTATATTTTGAATATTAATTAGTCAATGCTTCTTTTTGATCTTTGCAGTTAAGCCTGTAGTCTTTTGGAATAATTCCCGTATGCTCTTTAAATCTTTTAGTAAAATAGGATGGTGAGGCAAAGCCCACTTTAAAGCAAATCTCCCCAATGGTCATTTCTGTTTTTGCCAACAATTCTTTTGACTTTTCCAGTCGGGTTTTACGAATGATTTCATTAGCAGAATTTCCAGTTAATGACTTAATTTTTCTATATAATTTACTTCTGCTTAATCCCAGTTCATTTGCAATATCTTGAACACATAGATCTTCTTTAGATAAATTGTTGCCAATAACGTTTAACACGTCTGCAAGAATCTTTTTGTCATAACTAACGTCATTCACATCTAATTCAAGGCTTTTAAAATAGGTTTGATATAAGTTGTTTTTGGCTTTGACCATTTGGCGTAAATGCGTTTTTAAGAGGTTTACGCTAAAAGGCTTTTTCAAATAGACATCAGCACCTGCATCAATGCCTTCTATACGTTCTTTTTCGGCTACTTTGGCCGTGAGCATAAGAACTGGTATCGTGCTTGTAACCTTATTAGATTTGAGTAGTTGACACATTTCAATTCCGTCCATTTCAGGCATCATTATATCTGCAATAATAACATCAGGCTTGTTTTGTTTGGCCATTTCTAGGCCTATTTTCCCATTCACAGCTTCAATAACACGATAGGCCCCTTTAAGCTCTAATTTAAGGTATTCACGTAGCTCAATATTGTCTTCAACAATAAGAATACTGTGTTTTTTTTCGGCTTGTAGCGCTGTTGCTTCAAAGTTTTCTTCAACGCTTTGTTCGATTTTTAGTTGTGGTTGTTCATTGGTATAAGTAGAAAATTGATCATCTGAAAAATGTGCTTTTCCAGCAGCAAAAAAGATTTTAAACGAGGTGCCAAAGTCTTGTTCACTCTCAACCTCAATTTTACCTTTGTGGTAATCGACAAATTTACGAACCACTTCAAGACCAATCCCCGTTCCACCATAATATTGTTCATTGTTGTCTTTGTCTTGATAAAAGCGTTCAAATATGTTACTGATGTTTTCTTTTTTGATGCCTATGCCACTATCTTTAATAATGATTTCAAACGCATCCTGTGGTTGCATTTTATCAATTAGCGGGAACACCACTCCCCCTTCGTGATATCGAATATTTACAGCTATAGTTCCACTCTCTTTAGTTGCTTTAAATGCATTGGAGAGTAAGTTAAAAATTATCTTTTCCAACATTGATGGGTCGGCCCAAACCAAAGTTTGGTTCATTTCTTCATGGGCAAAATCCAAATTAATATTTCGGTAAAGAGCTTCTTCTTCATAGTAAGAAGAAACATTTTTAACAACAGAAAGCAAATCTGTTTCTTTCACGTGCAATTGAATTTTTCCAAACTGCATTTTTCTAAAATCCATCAATTCGTCAATCAGCCGTTTCATTCTTTTGGTATTGCGGTGAATGATTCTGTGTTTGGCCCTTACATCATCAGGTAGACTCATGACATCTGGAGCAGACAATAGTGATTCTAATGGATTAAGCATAAGCGTTAAAGGTGTTCTAAATTCATGAGAAATGTTGGTAAAAAATTGAATTTTTTTTGCGTGTAGCTCTTCAGTTTGCTTACGTTGGTTTCTCTCGACTTCTGCTTTTCTGCGTTCTCTTACACGAAGTTTGATTAAGCTAAAAATATAAAACCCAAGTCCACATATAAGTATAAAATAGCAAATTTTAGCCCCTATAGTTGCCCAATAAGGCGGCTGTACTTTTATAAATATATCCTTAGATGTTTTGGTCCAAATACCGTCATTATTGGCTGCCTTGAGTTTAAACACATATTTCCCAGGCTTAATATTTGTAAAGGTTGCCGTGCGTTGTTGATCAACATAGTTCCAATCGTGGTCTAAGCCTTCAAGCATATAGGCGTAGTTGTTTTTCTCACCACGGGTCATGTTTACGCCAACAAAATCAATTGAAAAAGAAGATTGGTTGTGATTTAAGAGAATGGTGTCGCTGTATTGGATTGATTTTTTAAGTGGCCCCTCCTTTGCAACAGCAATCTTTTTATTGCCGATTTTTAAATCGTGAAAAATGATTTTTGGCAGGTTTGTGTTTAACGGGATATTGTTAAAATCAAAAAAGTTTATGCCTTCACTAGTTCCAAGGTAAAGCGTATTACGTTCGGTATAGAAGGCGCTGCGATTTATTTTCTTACTTAAAAGCCCGTCTGCAGTTTCAAAAACGCGAAAGTCCTCGTTGCTTTGGTCATATCTAATGAGACCATTGTCTGTACCCAACCAGTAATACCCGTCATAGGTTTGCGTAATAGAATTAATAGACATATTCCTGATTTCACTGTCTTTTCCATGCCAAGTAAAGGAGTCCTGAACCGCCGAGTAACTAAACAGCCCATAACCATCAGTACCAACCCAGATGTTGTTATTGCTGTCCTCATATAACGCAAAAACGATAAAGTCAGCGATAACCCCTTTTGATAAATCACGAATTTTGGCGTTAAAAGAAATGACTTCGTCCTTTTTTTGGTCGTATTTATAAATCCCTTTTCTAGTACCCATCCAAACGTTGTCGTCTTTGTCCACAATAACCTTTCTGATGTTGCCATTTTGCAGTTCAAACTTTTGAAACGCTTCACTATCGTGACGTGTAAGCTTACCATTCCTAAGATCATAGGAAACCAATCCGCTTAAAAAGGTGCCTATCCAAACCACACC
>MDTG01345763.1_pt1 | contig 11681 bp, 9 predicted proteins | sample 811421 | NCBI WGS metagenome assembly MDTG01 (sample SAMN05326645, study PRJNA326480) | marine metagenome | isolation source: seawater | place: Pacific Ocean: South East | collected 2011
AATTTATAAATTATATAGACCAACTCCCCTTTACAGAGCCCGTTCTCTTGAAAAAGTTCTTGATACACCTGCAAAAATATTTTATAAATACGAAGGTGTGAGTCCCACCGGAAGTCATAAACCAAATACAGCTATACCTCAGGCCTTTTACAATAAAAAGGAAGGTATAACAAAGCTCACCACAGAAACTGGTGCGGGACAGTGGGGATCTTCACTTGCATTTGCCTGTTCAAAGTTTGGTATAGATCTAGATGTTTTTATGGTAAAAGTAAGTTTTAACCAAAAGCCATACCGAAAAGCAATGATGGAAACATTTGGAGCAAGATGCATAGCAAGTCCTTCTCAAGAAACCAAAGTAGGGAAAGAAATATTAAAAAAGGATCCTGATTCAACAGGAAGTTTGGGAATAGCTATATCTGAAGCTGTAGAAAAATGTGTGCAAAGTGAGGATACAAAATATTCTCTGGGTTCCGTTTTAAATCACGTGCTTACTCATCAATCTATAATTGGTTTAGAGGCTATGGAGCAGCTATCATATCATGAAGAGGAGCCAGATATTATTGTTGGCTGTACCGGTGGAGGAAGTAATTTCAGTGGTATTGCCTTACCATTTTTAGGAAAATCATTTAGAGAGAATGGTACTGTTGAACTTAGAGCAATTGAACCATCAGCATGTCCTTCACTAACAAAGGGAAAATATGCTTATGATTTTGGCGATACTGGCAACATGACCCCTTTAACAAAAATGCATACACTTGGATCTCAATTTGTTCCCTCTGGATTTCACGCAGGTGGCCTTCGTTACCACGGGATGGCTCCATTAGTGAGCCATTTAGTTAACCTTGGACACATTGTTCCGGAGGCATATACGCAAACTGATATCTTTAAGGCAGGTATTGTTTTTGCGAAAGCTGAGGGCATCATACCCGCCCCCGAAGCAAACCATGCTGTGAAAGGGGCTATTGAGGCAGCTCTTAGATGCAAGGAAAATGATGAATCAAAAACAATCCTTTTTAATCTATGTGGGCACGGGCACTTTGATATGCAGGCCTATATAGATTATTTTGAGGGCAAGCTATTTGATCAAGAATATTCTGATGATGAAATAGCAATGGCCTTATCTGGTTTGCCATCATTGTAGAATTTTTCATTATTGCGCGAGATCTCCTCAACAATTTTCAATAGCTCAATACGACTGTATCTTCCTTTTTTTGGATTTGATTTAATTTCTTCCAAAATTTGTCTCAATTGGTCATTTGTATATGTTATATCGATTTTATCCAGATAGTTAGCAATAGATTCTTTTCCTGAATATTTATCAATCGATATTTCTCGATTTCTTTGAATTAATTCAGGGGAAAAAGGTTCGTAAGTTTTCGGTTCCTTCAAAACTGCACTTGTATGAAGTCCTGACTTATGCGTGAAGGCATTTAGACCAACTATTGGCTTATACGTGCTATTAAAAACACCAGACATTTTTTCAACTTTTCTGGATATTTTTGTTAAAGTACCTAGCTCCCAATTGTTATCCACGTTATACTGTTGTTTCAGTAGCACTGCAACCTCAGCCAAAGGAGCGATACCGGTACGCTCACCAAGTCCATTTACGGTTACATCAGCTACTTGAGCACCAGCATTTAAGGCAGACGCAACATTTGCAGTAGCCAATCCAAAATCATTATGACAGTGAATGTGGATAGGTATAGATATAGATTTTTTTAGATTACTTACAATACTCGATGTTTTTTCAGGTGTTAGTATACCTACTGTATCTGCAATACTAAATCTATCTGCTCCTGCCTCTTCAACTTTTTGAGCAACTTCAACCAGATATGATCGTTCCGTTCGTGATGCGTCCTCCGCTGTAAATCTTAATTTTATCCCTTTTTCTTTTGCATAGGATACAGCATCCACTATGCGTTTTATTGCCTCAGATCTGTTTATTCCAAACTTATATTTGAGACTGAGATCTGAAGTCCCAAAAAAGATACCAATCCATGGTACATTGAAGCTAATAGCATCATCAATGTCAGACTTTGTGGCGCGTCCATGAATAATCTTTTGTGCATTTGTATTTATTCTGGATATTTGTCTGACTGCCTCGCGAATATCAGGCGAAACGACAGGATGACCCAGTTCTATAAATTCTATTCCAAAACTGTCAAGTTCTCTGACAATCTCAATTTTTTGTTCAATACTAAATGAAACATTTGGAGACTGTTCTCCTTCCCTAATTGTTGAGTCTAGTAATGCTATCTTCATTATAGTTTAATCTAAATCACTTTAGAAGTAAATTATGAAATTTAACCTTCTTTTATCTTCCAACATGTAAAGTGTTTTTATAATGTATACATTTTGTAAAACCAGCTCTAAGCACGAAACAAACACAGGTTACAAGTTGTTACTTTCATTAAATTTAATTTCTAATGGAAAAGCTGATTTATATCAATTTATTTATGCAATCTCTAGCAATTCACAAACTGCTTGAATTATTTTAACCTTGCCTTAGCATATAAGCTTTTTGAACACGATCAATCGCAACCATGAATGATGCTGTACGCATAGATATATTCCTCTCTTTTTTTAAAGAATATACCTCCTCGAAAGCACTAACCATTTTTTGCTCAAGCTTTTTATTAACATCTTCCTCTGTCCACTTGAACTGTTGAAGGTTTTGTACCCATTCAAAGTATGATACTGTTACACCCCCTGCGTTCGTCAATATATCTGGTATAATTGGGATTTTACGTTCAGACCAAAGCTTATCAGCAGCATCGCCAGTTACTGGTCCATTTGCGGCTTCTACAACTATCTTACAGTTAAGTGATTCAACATTAGAATTATTGATCGCACTTCCCAGCGCCGCAGGAATAAGAAAATCGCATTCCAATGATAATAATTCTTCATTCGTGATTTTTGTTCCTTGTTCAAATCCGTCTATTGTTCTATTTTTATGATTATAATCAAAAAGAGCAGAAATATCTAAACCGTCTGGGTTATGAAGTCCTCCTGAAACATCGCTAACCCCAATTATTTTACACCCATATTCATGCAAGAATTTTGCCGCGAAAGATCCAACATTGCCAAATCCTTGAATAACAACCTTTGAATTATTTAGCTCTATACCCCACTTCTCAGCTGCCTCACGAGTACAAATAGCCGTACCTCTTCCAGTTGCAGCCTCTCTACCTTCAGAGCCACCTATTTCTAATGGCTTTCCTGTCACAATTCCAGGCGTATAACCGTGGGTCTGGCTGTACTCATCCATAAACCAACTCATTACTTGCGAGTTTGTATTAACATCTGGAGCTGGAATATCAATGTTTATCCCAATAATTGGGTCTATGGCTCTAAAAAATCTTCTAGAGATTCTCTCAATCTCAGTTACTGTATATTTTGATGGATCAAACGCTATACCGCCTTTCCCGCCACCGTATGGTATATCCAAAAGAGATGTTTTCCATGACATTAGGGTAGCAAGAGATCTTACCTCTTCAATATCAACGTGGTGATGGTACCTTATTCCGCCTTTAAATGGTCCCCGGGAATTATTATGTTGTACTCTATATCCAATAACACTATCCAACTCACCATTGTCTCTTCGAAAAGAGATTTCCACTGTTAATTCACGATCTGGTATTTCAAGAGCCCTTGCGATGTTATCTTTTAAACCTAATTTCTTTACTGCCTTTTGGTATGCTGCTGAGGTGGGATTAGTGCTGGATGACATAATTTATTACTCCATTTTTAAATGATTTGATTAATAAGATTGTTTAATTAATTCTTTTCAGACTTAAAGATTGAGACTCTTAGTATTTAATTCCTAATTTATTATAGACAAATGAGAGAAGCCAGGCAGGGCCGATTAGAAGAAATTGAATATCCTGAAAAAAGGATGGTTTCCTCCCTTCAATTTTATGTCCAATAAATTGTCCAATCCATCCAACAACGAAGATAATCAATGAAACTTTCCATAGCGGTGTGATCAGATTATTATCTAAATAATAATTTCCTCCCAACAATGTGAATCCAATAATTAGCATTCCTAATGCCATTTTAGATGACAAGTAAATGTAATAAATTATTATTATGAGAGTTAGGATGATTGCCCAATTAAGACGAAATCCCTCAAAAATAATTGGCAAATAGTCACTAGGAATTGACCACCACAAGCCAACAAGACTAAACATTATAGCAGGAACGCATATCCAGTGAATTTTCTTATTGAGTGAGTGTTGATGGCTTTCTCCATATTGATCTAACCAGCTTTGAATTGATTTCAATAATCTACCCCCCCAACATTTTTATGTATAATACGATTTTTAATTTGGTGTCAATTGTGCAACCATAATATAATTCATATTCTAAAATATTTTATACAAAAATTAATTCCATTATCATCGTTAGTTAGAATTTTTGGGTGACCTGTGTTTATGATTTTTCAAACCCAGGGCGTTTTAAATCTGATTTAATCCAAAGTTCTACCCACTCTGGCACCTGATATTTAGTTAATTTCATTTGAAAAATTTCTTCTACTTCATTTGGCCTCACAAGTTTACCTGCTCTTAAAACCCCTGTTCTCGCTAAAAGACTTGTAGAAACTCGATTATTATGACTGAAATCGGTGAGGTAATAAATCCATTTTTCATCTGAATGTATTATCTTTGTAGTCATTGTGAAATTTTTACCAAATGGAATCCGATATCGATATTTTGCAGATACTCCTACTACTGTAAAATACAAATTTTCGCTCCTTGCTTTTTTGTAAAATCCAGTTCGAAATCCATGATTAAATCTTCCAACATCTGCAAGAGTGAGATAGCGACCATTATTTATTTCTATAAAAGGATCTATATCAAAAATCCCTGCTCTGAAGGTTAAAGACGATTCATCTTCTAATTTTATATTTTTAACAAACTTGGAAGCTATATTTGCTTTTAATAATCTTATTAACGGGTAATTCAACATATATTTTTAAGAAAATTTAATCTTTAAAAAGGTAATCAATTTTGATATAGTCAAATAGAAAACATATCAGCCGTTTTACTGGTTATCTAAATAATCAGATATAATTAGTAAATCGTAGATATCTACATTTGAATCAAAATTAAAATCTTTAGCCTCAATCAGTCCATCCTCATTAATTATTGAAATCAAGAGGGTCACAAAATCTGAGATATTAATACTCCCATCATCATTTAAATCAAAAGAGGGAAGAAAAGAACACTCTAAAGTAGTTATGAATTCTGAAACGTTCTCTGGCTCTTGAATTAAATAATCACAACTAGAATTCTCTCCTCTTAAATAATAATTCAACCATGCAAGAGAATAATCTGCAACTAAACCCACTGGATATGTTGAGGATCCATGTCCCTGTCCTGCAGACTCAAAATATGATTTGTCAGTTGTCTCAGGAATATAGTTATACTGGACCAGTGCCCACATTCCCAAATAGGTTGAATCGGAATCACTAACCAGTCCATCTAACTCATTTTCTCCTGCAAAAATTAAAACAGGAGTTTCATGATTTAGGTGCTCCTCTCGCAGACAATAATAAGCTGTTTCAATGGGACAATTTAATGAATCTAAAAAGGCAGCCGCTGGATTAAGTAGTACGGCAGTTTTTAAGGTTGAGTCCATGGTAACAGCAGCATGAGCACCTCCTCCACTAGTTGAGTATCCTGATACCGCAAAACTAGTTGTATCTATCAAGCCATAAAGCGGCGATAAATTCCTATGTTGTTCATATTTTACGGTCTCAACGGCGTCAATGAGAGCAATAGCTCTGTCTTCGTAATCCCAATTCGATGATAGATCTCTCGATCTGCGATCAAAATTTCCAATAGATATAGCAACGTATCCATGCGACGCATAAAACTGAGCCCAGCCTTCTAAACCATATTCGTCTCCAAAAGCATCAATAAGAACTATAGTGTGATACGGAATCGGCGCACCCTGAGGGTAATACAACAGAGCGCCATTGTAGAATGAACTGATTCTAATTCCATCAGACTCTGTCAAATATTGATATTGATAAGGTCCATATTCTATTTCACCACCCCCGCCTCCAATATTTTCACATTGACTAGTCTCTTGGTTCCACTCACAAAATCCAGCGTATTGAATGCATTGGTCATAATTTAAATCAATACAATCACTAACAAGAAGCTCTGCAAAAAAAAATATTATGGTAATTACTCTAGTTAATTTCATTAAAAATTTTTTATTTGTTTATAAGATATGCCCCAAATTCTGTAAAATGGTAAACTATAATTAGTGCAAAAATTTTTAAACTAAATGTAACTTTTAACAGCCAATTTGCACTAAGATAGTGTAGATATTAAACAATTCCCACCGTGCGGAATAGTCTTTTAATAAGTCGTTTTTCAACAAAAATATAAAATGTGGTATTAAAAAATGAAAATCCTAAAAATAAGTATTGCTTCATTAATAATTTTTTCATGTTCGAATACTGAAGAGAATGAATCTTCCAATAATGGAAAAGGTATAGTTCAAAATGAAAACGCAGAAACAATTTCCTATGATGGACAAGAACGTGAGTACATTTTATATGTTCCGAGCTCTATTGATGAAAGTTCTCCAGTTCCACTTATGCTGAATTTCCATGGTGGTGGTGGGAACGCATCTGGTCAAATTTATGTATCTGACATGAGACCTATTGCAGATACTGCGAATTTCATTTTAATTTACCCTCAAGGATCACTTTTAGATAATGGCGGAGGTACTCATTGGAACTCAGCACCAATTGGTGGAGATAATAAAAGTAGTACCGATGATTTCGGATTTATTAAAGCATTAATTGACAAAATTTTACTAACTCATAATGTTGATACTACAAGGATTTATGCAACAGGGTTTTCAAATGGTGGTGATTTTTCACATTCGCTCCCCTGTTTTTTAAGTAACAAAATCGCTGCTGCCGTTTCGGTTGCTGGCCTTGCTATAAATGATTTGAATATGAGCTGTAATCCTAGTCATTTTACCGGGATAATGATAATACATGGTACATCAGATTATTCCCGACCTTACACTGGAATTTCAAATTATTATTCCTCCGTTGAATCAACCATATCTTTTTGGAGGAACTTTAATAATACCACCGCCGACGTTATTACAAATAATTTTAATATTAACAACAATACTATTGAACATAACATTTATACTGATTCAAGTAGTAATAGCTACGTAGAGTTATATAAGGTTATAGACGGTGAGCACTACTGGCTAGACATAACAAATAATGGATACTCTACAGATCAAATCATCTGGAATTTTGTTTCAAAATTCAAGATTCAATAAAAATTCTTTATTTTCAATTTTTAATAAGTTTTTTTATGAAAACCACCGGTGTCTTCCAAAATGGTTCGGCTTAACGATCTTGTTCGTCTCAGCATAAAATTTCAAACCCTTAACAACAGAATTTAAATAACTAATTAGCATAGGTCTGATGATTAACCAAAAGGGAAGGATATTAACTAATTTACTTCCAATATTGAATAAAAAAGGATACACAGTAATATTTATGTCGCATTTGTCTCCATCAGATGATAGTCTCCATTGAACAAAAGACAGGGGTCCTTTTTTTTGGCCAATATAAAGATCATATCCATTATTCTGTTGCCATTTAGTGAATTTCCTTATAAATGTTAGTCTGTTCAAATACTCAATTTCATCAACGGAGTCTCCACCAGGCCAATTTATCGAACGATTTTTCCTACAAAATGGATGAAAAAGCTCAAGATTTGATTCCGTAGAAATAATGTCCCAAACTTTTGAAATATTTGACTCAATCAAAGTATTTGCAGAAACTTTCCAATTATATTTGTTTAGTATTTCTTTTTTTTGTTCCAAAACTTTTTTTGATGAACTTTTAATTTTTGATAATTAAACATAGTAATAATTAAAAAATTTTATTCAATGAGTTTCAAACTTATTGCCTGACCCCCGCCTTTTGATAACTTAATTTGGTGCATATCAAGGTTTGTAAACTTTTTCCTGTATATCTCAAAAGTAAGAGGGTTTGATTTCCAGTCTGAATCTTCTGCATCTGCATATATAGTTCCCTCATATAATCCATTTCCCAAAAATGAAAAATCTATTTCCATAATTCTCTGGTTTTCATTAGTTATGGATCCAATATACCAATTTTCACTATTTTTTTCTTTTCTTGCTATAGTAACATACTGGCCAATTTCTCCATTCAGAACAATAGTAGAATCCCAATCTATTGGTACATCTTTAATGAACTGGAATGCCGGATTATCAATGTAATTATCAATAAAGTCTGAGGCCATTTGAAGAGGGCTGTATATAACCAAATAAAGGGCTAACTGTTTTGAGATTGTTGTTTTAACTCTTTGTTTATCATTTTTCTTTGGTTTTTTTAAAAAATAATCATAATGAGTTGTATCCGAACCATGATATGGAATAATTATTGAATTTTCGCCAAAAAATGATCCATCATTCATTACCTCTATTTTTCTATTTTTTTTATTTTCTAAGCTTTTGGGGATCCAAATATCATAAGCCCGATTTAGTATATGGTCGGCAGTTACACCCCATTCCCATTCCCCGACCTGAACATTTTGAGATATCTTCCATGTATATACAGGTCTCCCGGAAGAAATTATTGTGTCTAGTACCATTTTTTTCTCAAACCAGATAGACTCTCCACTCTTAAACCTCAGATTACTATACCCATTTCCACTATCGATAACAGTAAATGTAATTGGGTATTCTTTTGAAATGTCAAGGTCTAAATTTTCATATAATAAATCAAAAATTCCTGGTGTGAAATCCATTGGGGAATTCAGCAATCGAGTAAACGGTAGAACTGTAGTGTGGCTAGGGGGATTACCACCTTGCCAGGCATTATATTCCATTCCCCTTGCTCCTTCTCTGGTCAACATGTTTGGGTAAGTTCTACGCTCTCCTGTATCTTTTATAGGTTCATGAAAGTTTACCCCAATCTTATATTCTAAGGCCTTTTTCAAGACTTTTCTATAATACTCTACTCCATATTGACCATAGTGAAATTCTGATTTATCTAATCTAGGACCAACTTGTCCTATTTTAGCATTTCTTAGTCCATAATTATTCATCAGCGAAAAAGCTGAGTCAATCTGGGATAGGTAGTTTTTCGTATTTGCCATAGTCTCATGATACGCTTGGACTCGAACACCTTTTGCGACAGCATAATCTTGAACTTGTTTAAGATTAAAGTCAGGTGTTGATTTTGTGAAACTTACTGTGACAGAATCTTCGGGAAAAAGGCCTTTCCACCCTGCTGCCCACCCTTCAATTAATACCTCGTCAAATCCATTCTGTGCGGCAAAATCAATATAGCGAAAGCTTCTCGCATTTGTAGCGCCGTGTCTAAAACTTTCTCCCCAGGTCCATTTACCTAAAATCATTCCCCACCAGATGCCTATATACTTTGATGGTTTTATCCAAGAGGTGTCTTTGATTTTACTAGGCTCATTACAATTTAATACTAGGTGCGAGGTAATTAGATCTTTGGCTGAACTTGTTATAATTACCGTCCTCCAGGGACTATAAAATGAAGATTTTGTTCTAACTTTATCTCCATTGCTCCATGGCGCAAGATCACAATTAAGTTGGGAGTTTCCGTTTGAATAAATTTGCATACTTGAATAGTTTTTTAGTGATGCCTCATGTATACTTACATGCATTCCATTTTCAAATCGCATTGTCAACGGAGTGTGCGAGGTATCCATTTCAGAAAGCTTAGTATTTCTATATAACTCTTCGTATCTATTTGAGGTATATGCTGGAGTCCACCAGACCTCAGCATCTTCCGCAATGTTAAATTCAGTCAATTCATTAATCACCACACAACTATCTGAATATTTATTGCCTTCCTTAACGTAATAACGAAACGCAATTCCATCATCATAGGCACGAAAGATTAAATCACCGACTTCAAAATTTTTATTATTTGTATACGTTATTTTGGCCTCATTATAGTTATTTCTTATTTTACTAACCTCTCCCCAAGGCAATTCCCAATATTCATCATGATATTTTCTTTTGATATCTATTACTTTAGAGTTTGTAAAAGGGGACTCTCTATCTTTGAAGGCTATTCCAAGTTTCGAATTAGATATTATTTTTTTATCCAAATAAAATACTTCATAGGTCCATTCATCATAATTTTTTAAAACCATAATTTTAATTAATCCAGATGGTGATTTTATTTCAATTAAATTATCAACCTTTTGACAACTTAAAAATTGAACTAAACTAATTAAAAACATTAGAATTATTTTTTTCATTATATAAGAATCTAGCTTACCTAATGTTATTTTGAAGACCGATTTATAATGAGGTTTTTTTTCATATGTGAAAACAACTTATATCTTCAAAACTTAATCAAGTTGAATAAATAAGGCAGTCTTAATTATTTTAACTAAAAGGTTATACACACAAGCATAGTGAAAGGTAACTGTGTAACTGTCTTTAGTATCTCTTTCTATATTTTTTACAGCCATGCTTAAGATATTCATGTTAACGTATTAATAAGAAGCTTTAAGATTATAAAAAAAATCAATTTACCCAAAAAATTCTGCGCACATTGCGGTCTTGCCTTCACATGGAGAAAAAAGTGGAAAAGTAATTGGGACAATGTTAAATACTGTAGCAAGCGATGTAGGAAAAATCGAAAAAAAAGATCTCTGTAATTTTAAACTTTTTGCTCATTTAAGGATTAATCCAAAAAAAGGTAGTTCCAACACCGGAATAAAATGCTTTAGCTTTTTTAAAAAATTTCTGGTTTCTCAATTAAAAATTCGGTCTTACTCTTTCTTGTTATTATTATATCGGATTTGGCTGGCATATATTTCTCCATCTGTTTTGTAATTCTTTCAAAGTGCATAACAAAATTATATACATCTTCTTTTGTCAAATACATAGCTTTTTCACGCTCCTCCTCTTCCGCTTCCATTGCATTTTTCTCTTGAAGCCAACGATTTTTTAAGATCTGTTCAAAATTGATGGACTTAATGTATATGGACAATTCAAAAACTTTAAATAAGTCCTCATAACTTTTCGAGAGCTGATCGTTTACCCATTTTGCCCAAAATCCGTCAGTATCATATGTTTTTTCCAACGAATTTATAGGACCCTGCCAAAAACCTTCCTCTTGTGGACTTGCTCCCATACACCATCCCTCAAGAATAATAATATCTGGTTTTCCATTATATTTAGTCCACTCGGATTTGGGGAGCAAATCATCATTTTTCTTAGAAAATCTTGGAATCATTATTTCTTTTCCACCTTTAATCAATGTAGAAATTATCTCAATAGCTAAATTAATATTGTGGGTACCAGGAACTCCCCGGGTCAATAATAATGGATGAATTTCTTCAGATAATCGGATTCTTTTATCCTTTGATAAATAAAGGTCATCAATCGAAAAGGAGACAACGTTCAAATTAAAGTAATTTTTTAGATAATATTTTATATATCTTGTTATTGTAGTTTTTCCGGACCCTTGTCCCCCTGAAACAGAGACGCATAGCGTATTTTTTTTAAATTTATCATTTATGATGATAGATAATGGAATTACAATATTAAGTAAAAATGTTTTTTTTATAGCTTTAGAATGGAAAGAGTTATGTTCAATATCTCTTAAAAGAGAA
>MDTG01161705.1_pt1 | contig 11680 bp, 13 predicted proteins | sample 811421 | NCBI WGS metagenome assembly MDTG01 (sample SAMN05326645, study PRJNA326480) | marine metagenome | isolation source: seawater | place: Pacific Ocean: South East | collected 2011
CGTTGATAGGCTGGATGTGGAAGCGCAGTAATGCGTGCAGCTGACCAGTACTAATAGCTCAATTGGCTTGATTTATGCACTGAAAAAAATTTTTAAACACTTTTTTATGATAAGATAATATTAATTTTCAAATTTTAAGTAATATAGGATTAATTATTTTGAAAAAAATTTTAATATTAGGTCCTTTATGGAGGAACAAAAAAATACTTAATTTTTTAAGAAAAGATTATAGTGTAATTTCATACAATAAAAAAATTAACTTATCTTTTATAAAAAAAAATAATATTGATATATTAATTACTTCTGGTTACCCTTTTTTGGTAAAAAAGGATGTTTTAAAACTTTTAAAAATTAAAATTAACTTACACAATTCTTACTTACCTTTTGGCAGGGGAATTATGCCAAATGTTTGGAGTTTTTATGAAGATTACACCCCAGGTATTTCTATTCATCAATTAGACAATAAATTTGATACTGGAAAGATTTATTTACAAAAAAAAATTAAATTTAAAAATATTAAAAATCATACTTTAAAATCTACTCACGATTATCTTTTGAAATTACTCGAGGAATTTTTTATTAAAAATTGTAAAGATATATTTAATTTTAAAATTAAACCGTATAGACAAGACAAATACTTTAAATTACAGAGATATCATACAAGACTAGAAAGTGAGAACTTGATGGCTTACTTTAAAAAAAAATGGAATACTAAAATTTTAGAAATAATTAAATTCAAAAAAGAAAATAAAATGAAACCTGCAATATTAGGTGGAAGTAAAACTAGAATTACAAAAATGCCTCCAAGATTTTCTTTTGGCAAGAAAGAAAATTTTGAAATAAAAAAAATGTTAAAATATTACAATAAAAAAGGAGAAGACCCCAAGTATTCCGGTGAGTGGGAAAAAAAATATTGTAAAAAGTTTTCAACTTTTATGGGTGGAGGATATTCAGATGCTGTTGCAACTGGCACAGGAGCAATATATGTCGCCATGAAAGCTTTAGAGCTTAAAAAAAATTCTGATGTAATTATTTCCCCTGTTACTTGCTCGGGAAATTTTTCATGTATAACTGAGCAAGGTTTAAATCCAATTTTAGTAGATTCTAAACCTAATAGTTACAACACAAGTCTATCTGAAATAAAAAAAAAAATTACAAAAAAAACTAAATTAATACAATTAACACATGTAGGTGGCGAACCAGTTAGTGATATAAAAAGCATCGCAGACTTTGCCAAAAAAAAAAAAATTTTACTATTAGAAGATTGTAGTCAGGCAATAGGTGCTAAAGTAAAAGGGAAATATGTAGGTACATTTGGTGATATAGCCGCTTTTTCTACAATGTATAGAAAAAACCTTGCTGCAAATTCATCTGGCGGAATAATTTATACTAAAAATTATGAACGTTTTAAAAAAGTTTTGGCATATGCTGATAGAGGTAAAGTTCTATGGAAAGAAAATCTAGACTTTAGAGATCCAGGAAATAGTCTCTTTCCTGCATTAAACTGGAACTCAGATGAATTTACGTGTGCTATCGGATTAGCTAATTTAAACAGGTTGACTGAAACAAATAAAAAAAGAAGAAAATTTTTAGAGGATTTTTTAAAATTAATGAAATCTGAAAAAATTATTTCATGTAGCGCTTTAAATTATCATAAAGGATACTCACCATTCTTCTTTCCTTTAAAATACAATCCAAACGTTTTAAAAATATCGCAAAAAAAATTCACAGACGCAATAGCCGCAGAAGGAATTCCTATTGGAACTAATTATGGTTGCCTTGTTTCAACATGGAAATGGACTAATAAATTTTTTAAAAAAAATTACTCTACGCCTAATGCATTAAATACAAGGGATAGTTGCTTTCATCTATATTTAAATGAAAATTATAAAAAGAAAGAAGCAGTTGATATAGTCAACGCGATTAAAAAAATTGAAAATTATTATCGAAAATAATAAACAAAATAAATTTTGTAAATATTTTATTTAATTTCAAAAATCTTTAATACCATCAATAAAAATAGTAAACTATATTATGAATTCTATTAAATTTAAAAATTTTTCTATTGCAAACAATTTTAGTAAAACAATAAGAGAAAAAATCTTATTGAAAACCTTAATTTTAAAAAAGTCAAAAAATTCATCTTTATTATCTCTAAAAAAAAATTTTAATTTAATGAAATTAAATGAAAAAAACAAAATTATTAGTTATTCTGAACCTGAGGATCATATAAACAAGATAGCTAAATTAATAATTAAAAAAGCAGATTTCAAAAATTTTAAAGTTTTAGGAATATCGAGTAAAGATATATCATTGGTTAATCAAATAAAAAAAATTGAAAAACGATCTAATACTAAAATTTTTAATCATAATGGTAGTTTAGAAACAACAATTAAAAAATTCTACAAAAGTAATATAAAGAAAAAGTATAATATATTAATTTTAAGACATATATGGGAACACATCCCAAATCAGAGGTTGTTTTTAAACAATATTAAAAAGTTACTAGATGAAAAACATATTATTTACATAGAAGTACCAGATTGTAAAAGATTAATAGAAAATTTTGACTACTCGATGATTTGGGAAGAACATTGTTATTATTACAATCAACAAAATTTGATAGAGCAATTACAAATATTGGGTTTAAAAAAAATAAAATTTTTAAGAGTTCCCCACCCACAAGAAGATAACTTATGTGTTTTGCTAAATATTAATGATAAAAAACAATCAAAAATAATTATGAATAAAAGTTTAGAAAATAATTCGACTTTGTTCTTAGAAAGATTTAATGCTAAAAAAAAACAGACAAAAATATTTTTTTCAAAATTGAGAAAGAAAGGTTTTAAGTTTAGTTTTTTTGGTGCAAGTCATATGTTAAATACATTCTTAAATGTATATAGCCTAAAAAGATATTCTGATTATATAATTGATGAGAATCCTCAAAAAATTAATAAATTTTTCTCAGAATCGGATAGTAAAATAATGAGTTTAGATAAAATTAAAAATAAAAATATAAAAAAAATTATATTTTTTATCTCATGTAATATGAGTGTTGAAGATAAAATAATAAGAAAATTGAAGACTTTAAATAAAAAAGTTTTATTTTTTTCAATATTTCCTTTATCAAAAAATTATTTTTTTAAAAAAAAATTACATTATGAAAATAAAAAAACAAAATAATGAAGTATATTACTGTGATGGAAATTTAGTTTTTTTTAATCAAAAACTCAAAAATTTTTTGATATCTAAAGCAAATAAAAATTCTTCTGGAAAGTGCAGGATATGTTTTCATAAAAATATCAAATCATCTGTACATGAAATGATAATTATTCATTCCAAAAAAAGTTATGTTCCGCCTCATAGACATTTAAAAAACGCTGAGTCTTTGACTATACTGCAAGGTTCAGCAAACTTAATTATTTTTGATGAAAAAGGTAATATTAAAAAAAAAGTTCTACTATCAGACCAAAAAAATGGCATTAACTTTTACAGAATGAATAAATCAATGTTTCATAGCTTAATTGTTAAATCAAAATATTTAATATTTCACGAATTGACAAAAGGACCTTTTATAAAAAAAAATATGATTATAGCGAAGTGGGAAAATTCATTTAAAAAAAAATATTTTAAATGATAAATATTTTAGTTTTAGGTGGTAGTTCAAGACTAGCGAAAGAAATTAAAAAAATTAAAATAAATGAAGCAATTAAAATTTTTTATTCGTCCAAAAAATCTCAAAAAAACTATTTTTATTTAAATTTAAATAATATTAATTACAATAAACTTAAAAAATTTATTTTAATTAAAAAAATTGATCGGGTTTTATTTTGTGCGGGAATAACAAATTATTATGAATGTAGAAAAAATTATAATGAGGCATTTAAGATAAATTGCATCGAGACACCTAAACTTATTAATTTTTTTTTATCTTTAAAAATTTATACATGTTTTATTTCTTCTAATACAGTTTTTGAAAAAAAAAAACCACAACATGAAAAAAATTCTCCAAATCCTAAATTTGAATATTCTAAAATGAAGAGAATTACTGAAAAAAAAATTATAAATAAATCTATTAAATTAAAAAAAAAAAAGTACTTAAGTATATTAAGACTTACTAAAAATGTTAATAAAGATACACAGCCATTTAGAGAGTGGTCGAAAAAATTAAAAAAAAATAAAAAAATAAAAGCATTTAGTGATTTGTATTTTTCTCCGATATCTTTTAAGGACACAGCATTACTCTCATTAAAAATAACTAAAAAAAAATTAAGTGGTATATTTCATTTAAGTGGTAAAAAAGATTATAATTATTATCAATTTGCAAAAATGTTGGCTGTTAAATTAGGAAAAAATAAAAAATTAGTTTTACCCACTACTTCAAAAAAAGAAAATATTGATCTTTTATATAAGAATAAAACAACGTCACTTCAAATGACTTATACAAAAAAAATAATTAATATTAATCCTGTTCCCATAAATAATGTACTGAAAGAATTTAAATGAAAAAAAAGAAAGTATTAATAATTGGGTGTGGTAAATTTTTTCAAACAGTACATTTAAAAAATATTTTAAAATTTTATAAAATTGAAATTTTATTAGATCCGAGATCCAAACTTATAGAAAACATTTTAAAAAAAAAAAAACTATTAGAAGATTTACAAGTTTCAACTCTTTACTTAATTATAAAAATAAATTTGATATAGTGTTTAATATTTCATCCAGAACAAGTTCATATAAAATATTGAAAAAACTAATACCAATTTCTAATACTATTTTTTCAGAAAAACCAGGTGTTTTTAACTTAAATCAAGCAAGAGAAATAAAAAAAATAAGCTCAGAATATAAAACTAAAATTTTATTTGGTTACATGTCGCGATATGACAAGAACATTATAATTTTAAAAAATATTTTAAAAAAAAAAAAAAATAGAAAATCTCAAAAAGTCTAGTTTTTTTATTTCAAATAACAATATTTATCCAAATAAAAAAAAACATTTTAATAGCCTAGAAAAAAAGGACTTTCATTTTGCAAAAGCAAATTTTCCAAAACACATTAAAAAAAAATATAAAGTACATTATCAAATTTTCATTAATAGATTTTCTCATTTAATAAATTTGATTAATTTTTTAATACCAATTTCTGACGTAAAAAATTTTAAAATCTTTGACAAATATAATTATTCAGCAATATTTAGAACAAAAAAAAATAATGAGATAACTTCAAATTTCTCAAATAAAGGAAATTATTTAATTAATATAAATTTAGAATTTCAAGATTGCTATATAGATCTTAAGTTATACAATCCGCTACAAGCTAGAAAGTCTAGACTTTCAATCAAAAATAAAATTACTCGTAAAAAATTAACATATGAAAGTTATACAGATATTTTCTTAGAGGAAGTGAAATCGATTAACATAAAAGGAAAAGAAAATTGCTATTCTCAGGGCAATGATCTTTTAAAAGATTTTAAATTGATAAATAATTTATGGAATAGAATATAATATTAGTTAATTCCTTGTTTTTATATAAATTATAATATATCGAGTAAATTCCTATGAAAAAAATTTTAATAATTGGCGGTGGTTTTGCTGGATGTGCAAATGCACATGCTTTATCTCTAACAGGTGACTATGAAATTACATTAGTTGAAAAAGGTAATGAGCTTGGTGCTGGAGTAAGAACATATTTTTGGGGTGGACACCCATATACATTTGGTCCTAGACATTTTTTAACAAAAGATCAAAAATTGTATGATTTTTTAAATAAATATGTCCCCATGCGCGATTGCAGTGAGCACAAATATCTAACTTATGTTGAGGGGGACGATCAGTTTTATAGTATGCCGTTAAGTTATGATGATATTGAAAACATGCCTGATAAAAAAGAAATCTATGAACAACTTAATAAAATTAAAAATGAAAAAAAAAAAGACGAAACCTGAAAATTTAGAAGATTTTTGGATTTCATCAATAGGTTTAAATTTATATAAAAAAGTTGTTGAAAACTATAATAAAAAAATGTGGATGGTAAACGACAATAGAGTTTTTAAATCTTTTAGTTGGAGTACAAAAGGTGATCCAATAAAAAAAGGTAAAAGAGAAGCATTTGATAGTGAAGTTATATCAGCATATCCAATAGCATTAGATGGATACAATAAGTATTTTGACGTAGCTGTTAAAGGAGTAAAACACTTGTTATTAAATACCACAGTAAAAGTAAAAAATTTAAAAAAATTAGAAGTTGAAATTAATGGCGAAAGTAAAAAATTTGACCACATTATTTCATCAATTAGTCCAGATGATGTCGTGGGAAATATTTTTGGGGAACTAAAATATATAGGGCGTGATTTATTAAAAATTGTCTTACCCATGAAAGATTGCTTTCCAAAAGATATTTATTTTCTTTATTATGCAAACAAAGAAAAATTTACAAGAATTGTTGAATATAAAAGATTTACAAAATATGATTCTCCCAACACACTTATTGGACTAGAAATTCCCTCGAAAAATGGGAAATTTTATCCAATGCCGACTGAAGATGAACAAGATAAAGCTAGTAAATATCATGATTATTTACCTCCTAATTTTCATTGCGTAGGTAGGAATGGGACTTATAGGTATAGTGTAGATATAGATGATTGTATTGAGCAGGCTTTTTTTGTTGCCGATTTAATTAAAAACTCTAAGTGGGAAAATGCGGTACCTATGGAAAAACACAGAATGAAAAATTTTTCCAGCATGGGAAAGCAGTAGTATTGAACTTATTAGTAATTTTTCATATCACTTAAATAAATTGCCAGGATTTATTTATAAAAATCTTTTCATAATCAGATAAATCTGATTTTTTTTTTGTAAAAAATTTATTATCAAATATCAAATAATCTTCTATTATATCTTCATTTATATTTTTCTTAAAATTTAATTCTTCAAATATAAAATGAAGTGTTTTTTTATATTTTTTTATTAATATATATATTTCTTTCCTATTTTCATAATTATCAGGTAAACAAAAAGTTGATAACATTACTATCCCATCAATAGATTTGTTTTTAATTAAAGTTTTTAAAACAATAGAATTTTCACCATAAGTATTTTCGTTCGTAGTCATAAAAAAACTTCCATTTAATTTATTTTCTATAAAATCTTTATTAATTTGATTTTGAACATATGAAGGAAAGATAATTCCATTAATAGGTTTTAAATTAAGATATCCAGCTATTTTTTTCACTAGTACTTACTATTAATTTTATATTTATTTGTTTTTACACCATTAATAAAATTAAATCCTATTCTAGTCATAGGTTTGATTTGTAATGGTCTATAGAAATGAGGAATGTTTCTATGTGTCTTACTAAATACATCGTATGGGGATAAAAGACTTTTAAACCTACAATTAAGAGACATTCTGGTTTTATTTGTAGTGTTAACTATATTTCCATGTTGCAATATAGGTGTAAATATTAAAATTTCACCAAAGTTGATTTTCAGGAATTTAAATTTTTTTTTATGCTTATTATATATTTGACTTAAAGTTTTTGTTTTAGTTGTTGTAACCTCTTTGTTTATAATTTTATTATGTTTTGGGCTAGTTATATACATCGATTGGTTATTTGCTTGAATATCCATTAGTGGTATCCAAACCACAACTTCAAAAGGACTTTCTCCCGCATAAATATCAGAATGCATTGGTAATTGTGAGTTCTTATCATGTGGCATTTGTAATGATAAGTTTAATTTATTTTGCATGGCTAATTCATTACCTACGAGTTGATCCAAAGTTTCTTTTGCTACTAAATAATATTTTTCTCTAAAGATTTCATCTCTATTCATCTTTTTAATAATATTTACTCTCAAGTTATTTAATTTTTTTAATGGTACATACTTGTGTAGATTTGAAAAGTAATCTTTAATATTTTTGTATTTTTTAAAACTCTGTTTCGCATTTTTATCTGAAGATAAAATAAAATTTAATATTTTTTCTTGCAGATATGAAAGTGCACTATGCTCTTTAGTTTTAGTTATAATATAACCTTTTTTATTGAAATTATTTTCTAGATTAGTTGACATAAAAATTAATTATATGAACTATTTATATTTTTTTTTCATTTTAGTTAATACTTTGATATTAGACCACTGATCAGAAAAACTATCAATAATTTTCCCTTCCTCAAAAGCATCGCACAGATCCTCAATAGCATCAATAACGGTTTTTTTAAATTTGAAACCTAATATTTTTTGAATTTTATCTGAATTAATCATATATGATCTAATATCTGCACTTTCTTCTACTCTGATATCAATATTTTTTTTGTTAAGTTTTTTTTCTAACACAGATTTAACTTTTTCAGCTACTTCGATTATTTTTAAATTTTCAGTACCAACATTAAAAATTTCACCGTTATATTTTTTTAAATCATCATTAATTAGTAATTTGTAAAGATCACACATATCATCGATGTGTAAATTTGGCCTAGATTGTTTTCCACCAAAAACTCTTATATAGCCTTTATTGTATGCATAATTTGTGAGTATATTAACTGTCAAATCAAACCGCATTTTTTCACTAAATCCACAGACAGTAGCCGGTCTAATTATGATACCCGTAAAATCATTATCTAAATATTTTTTAAGTAAAGGCTCACAAAGTGCCTTATATTTATTGTAATCTGTTATAGGTTTTAACTCATTGGTTTCTATAACATTTGGACTACTTGAAATACCATAAACTGAACAAGTAGATGCATAAATAAATTTTTTTACATTATTTTCTTTTGAAGTTTTTACTAAATTTTCAAAACAATCATAATTTATTTTTTTTGATAAATTGGAATCAAGTTCGTAAGTCGGATCATTCGAAATACAAGCTAAATGCAATACTGTATCAATGTTATTTTGAATTATTGCCTCTTCAAATTTTTTTGGATTGGTTATATCTTCTTTATAATATTTAAATCTTGAGTTTTTTGGCAAATGGCTATCACCAAAAAGAGATATATCGTAATTTACGATATTTAAGCTTGTCTCCTCTAAAAGCTTAATTATAAGCCTTGATCCAACATAACCAGATCCTCCTGTAATTAGTACATTTTTCATTATTTTAAATATTTAAACCAAGTTTTTGTAGCTAGTTTAATTTTGTTCTTAGTCCACAAAGGTGCTTTTTTCCAGTAAAAAATATTTGTTAAAACTATCTTTAATCCTTCTTCTAAGCTTGTTTTAGGTTTCCACTTGAGTGTTGAAGATGCTTTGTTTATATTTGCATGAGTTATATTTGGTTCTCCAGGTCTTTTTGGAATAAATATTTTATCTCCTTTTAATATGTTTACCATTTCAATTACTGATCTTGGTTTTGCACTCCCTATGTTAAGAATAATATTTTTGACATTTTTTTTTGTAGATAAATAAAAAGCATTAACTACATCAGATATATAAATAAAATCTCTTTTTTGATTACCATTCCCAATTATTGTGAAAGGATGATTAGATAATTTTTGTTTTAAAAATACTCCTAGTGCTGCGCCATAAGCTGAATTTGTTCTAGAGCGAGTCCCATAAACATTAAATAATCTTAAAGATACAAAGTCTAATTTGTATGTCTTTGACCAGTGCTGGATTGCTTGTTCTCCAATATTTTTTGAAAATGCATAAGGATACATTGGGTTTATTTTACTATTTTCATTTGTTGGATATTTTTTTGGTATTCCATAACAAGAAGAAGATGCAGCATAAATTATTTTTTTTACATGATTTTTTCTCATGGCTTCTAATACATTTACAGTTCCCATTATATTTGTGTCTAAATATTCAATTGGTTCTTCTATTGAAGGTACCACGTCTGAAAGTGCTGCTAAATGGAAAACAATATCAACACCCTTAAAAATATTTTTTATTTTTTTAAAATTTCTTATATCTTTTCTATAAAAAGAAAATTTTTTCGATTTAGAGGAATTTTTTAGGTTTTTAAGTGAGCCATCTTTAATATTATCAATTACTATTACATTTTTAATATTTTTTTTTTTAATTAAAAAATCAACTAAATGGCTTCCGATAAATCCTGCTCCACCTGTGATTAATACATTCATTTTAAACCGTATTCTATTGATTTTAATATTTCTTTTTTCTTTATATAATTTGAATGGCCTATAATTGAAGTTGAAATTGCACCAAATAAATTCGATAGATAGGCAACAATACTAAGTGGAGCTTTAAGACATAATAACATACTAGCAATACCCAAAACTGAGTCACCTGCTCCCATTGTATCTAATGGTTTAGTCTCAAAAGCACTAAGCGAGAATTTATTATTTAAATGTTTATCATAAATATAAATACCATTTTTACCTTTAGTAATTGTATAATACCTTGAATTAATTTGATGTTTTATATTATCAATTTGATTTTCAATTTTATCAGATCTATTTCCTGTCGCGAGCTGCAATTCAGGCAAATCTAATAAAATATTATCAGCTTTTTTATATTTTGTTGCTAGATTAAAACCTCTATTTCCAGCATTCGTTTGAACATTTATGCTTAAGAAATTTGCTTCTTTTTTAATTAAATTAAAAAGATCTTTTGAAAAAAAGCCATGTCCAAAATCAGATAATATCACGCAATCATAAGATTTAATTTTTTTTGCTATTTTTTTTAATTGAGTTTTATTAATATTTGGTATTTTATTTTTTCCTCTATAAGAATAACATTCAAAGAGCTTCTTATTATTATTATTCAAATATCTAGACTTTTTAACAACTGAAAAATTTGGATCAAGATTAAATAATTTAATATTATTTTTGTTATTATTTTTGATTTTATTTTTAAAATTATTATCAAAGTTTCCTGCTGAAAAAACATCTACACTTTTTGAAAATTCAATAATATTTTTGGCTATAGCATATGAACCACCAATAAAGATTTCACTTTTAACCCTTTCTACAGCATGTATAAATTCTTTTGATGGTTGGCTTAAGTTATTTGAATAAATATATTCATCCTCAATAATCTCACCAATTATAGCGATCTTTAAATTTTTTAACTTATTTAAATAATTAAACACTTGGTTTTTAAACAGACTTAAGTTTTTAACGTTTGTTTTTATTTCATTTAAAATTTTTGGAGAATTAAAATTTATATTTATTAGTTGAGAAGAGGAAAATTGTAAGTCATTTGTAAAATGAATTTTGCCACCAACTTTTTTAATTGCATCAACCTCTTTTTTTATATTTCCCGTCACATCCTTAGAGAAATTCATATAATCACTTCCCTTACAATAGTAACTTGGTTTAATTTTATTAATTAAATCAATTGGTGTTTCATTGTCATTAATATACACATAGTTTACGGTTTCTAATGATGATACCATTTCAGATCTTATGAATTGATTAAAATAAGGTCTACCAGGTCCTTTTTTTACATATTTATCTGAGGTTAAAGAAACAACTAGTAAACCAGTTAATTTTTTTGCAGTTTCAAAATGTCTTTTATGACCAACATGAAGCACATCAAAAACTCCATGAACCAAAGTAAATTTTTTATTTTTTAATAAATCTTTTAGAGATTTTAAATCATTAATTTTTTTATTAGTAAAATTTTTATTCATTAACTATTTGCAAAAATTTGAGTTTATAATAAAAACTTATAATATAATATTAAACTTAAACAAATTAAAAACGATTAAAAAA
>MDTG01363281.1_pt1 | contig 11680 bp, 10 predicted proteins | sample 811421 | NCBI WGS metagenome assembly MDTG01 (sample SAMN05326645, study PRJNA326480) | marine metagenome | isolation source: seawater | place: Pacific Ocean: South East | collected 2011
AGCCAGAACATTAAATTAACTTAAAGGATTAATATTCGTTTGGCTACTAAACTAAACAATGGGGATAATTTCTACAGGATGATACTATGGCCAAATAGGTCGTTTAGGGTAAATAATGTAAAATTTTTACTCGGCATTACTTTCCTTGGACTTTTAGTTCCCGTAGTACCTTTTATAGGTTCAGCAATGGGTACCGTCCTCCTGGTATTTTCTATGATAACGCTAACGCTATTTGGATCATTATTTATAAAAAGTTATTCTCCAGAAACAATAAAAGAAGTTGTGCAAATTGGTCCCAGGGAGATTTCGATAACCCAATTTAGAGCCAACGGGAAGAAAAATTTCTGGAAAGCTAATAATTACTGGGTAAAAGTTAAATTATACCCGAACGGGCAGATAGTTGAAAATTATTTGACTCTGATAGGAAATAACAGAGAGGTTGAATTAGGCGCGTACTTAAGCCCAAATGAACGGGTCCAAGTGCACCAGAAGATCGAAGACGCTCTGGCCGATGCTCGATCACAAGGCAATAATTAAGAAAAAATTAATGCATTGAAACTTCAACGACTTTTAACTATCTATTTCTTAAAATTCAAGGTGGTGCAAGGTGAAATTTTGGCCTCTATATTATAGGAACAAACAAAACTGGCTTAAAAGTGATTCAAAAAAAGTTACTCTGATAGGTATGTCTGGTGTTGGAAAAACTCATATTGCTAGAATTTTAAATAAAAATCATGGATGGCTTCAATATTCAGTAGATTATATGATTGGATCCGAATACATGAAAGCATCAATTGAAAAGCAATCAATAGAAAGTTTTCAATCCTCAGATGACAATAAATTTTCCATACAAAATCTATCTGCATTGTCCAAGTATTTAGCAAATCCTGGAGATATTGCTCATAATGGCCTACCTTTTAATGAGTACCTAGATAGGCAAAGAGAACATAAAAATGCGGAGGAACTGGCAATGTCCGAAATTCCCCATTTTTTGAAGAAAAACCTCAAAAAACATAGAAGTAACTTTGTGTGTGATACGTCTGGTTCTTTGTGTGAGATAGTAAATCCAAAATTGTACAATGACAAAATCTTATCAACTATTGCCAAACACACACTGATTATATTAATTAAGGAAACCAGTAGTCATATAGAAAAATTAAAAGAAAGATTTAAGAAAGCACCGAAACCCATGTACTATAATGAAAACTTTCTGAAAAAAACCTGGAAAGAATTTTGCATAGAAAAAGATGTAGTTGAGACCACAGCAAACCCAAATGAGTTCTCAATATATGGATTTGAAAAACTAATAGCTCATAGAAGTCCAATCTATAAAACCATTGCCCAATATTGGGGAATTGAAATCTCTGCCTCTGATCTCAGCAAAGTAAAGTCAGAGGAAGACTTTAATGAACTTGTTGGAATTCATCTTCCAGAAAATTGAAATAGATACCGAAATGCCAATTAAAATACCAGACAGTTTGCCAGCCAAAAGGATTTTAAAAGATGAGGGTGTAATGGTGATGTCTGACCATGATGCAAACCGACAAGACATTAGACCCTTGAAAATTGCACTGCTCAATCTCATGCCTCAGAAAATTCAAACAGAGACACAATTTGCTCGCCTCATTGGTGCGACACCTCTACAAATTGAATTTTATTTGATATATGTAAGTAGCTACAAAGGAAAAAATACATCTGAAGAACATATGTCTTCTTTTTACCGCACATTTGATGAACTACGAAATGAAAAATTTGATGGTCTAATTATTACTGGAGCTCCAATTGAGCATCTAGATTTCAATGAAGTCAAATACTGGGATGAACTTGTTGAAATTTTTGAATGGACTAAGACAAATGTATTTTCATCTCTTGGAGTATGCTGGGGTGCAATGGCAATGCTAAAATATTTTCATGGTATCGAAAAATACAAACTAAGTGAAAAGGCTTTCGGTTGCTTTCGACATATGAATTTGAACCCTAGCTCACCTTACTTGAGGGGGTTTTCAGATGACTTTATTGTACCTGTAAGCCGATGGACAGAAATCAAAACAAAGGATATTTTGAATGAGGCTGAACTGGAACTTCTTATAACTTCGGATCAGGTGGGACCATGCCTTGTATCTGAGAAGAATACCAATAATTTATATATCTTTAACCATCTAGAATATGATAGCAAGACTCTTAAAAACGAATATCTCAGAGATATTTTAGAGAATGCAAATGTACAGAAACCAGTGAACTATTTTCCGGATGATGATCCTGAAAAATCTCCTGAAAATAGATGGAGAAGTCATGCCCATCTGCTTTATGGAAACTGGATAAACGAAATATATCAAGAAACACCCTATGATATTTCAAATATTGGGATACTGACCTGAAAACAGTTTTATGACAAACTTACAGTTTATTGAAAGAAATATACGTGGAGAGAACGGCTCCTTGAATTACGTAGAGTTAAACCCGAACTCTCCTAAACCTGAAACTATCTTACTTATTCATGGTATAAGTGCAAACTGGAGGGATTGGGGTGTTTCAATACTATCTGATATATCGTCGCTTGGATATAGAACTATTGCGATTGACAGACCAGGTATGGGTTATTCTGATCGTAATTCAGATATGAGATCATTAGAGGACCAAGCTTCATTTATATTTCACTGTGTTTCAATACTTAAACTGAAAGATCTTATATTAATTGGACACAGCTATGGTGGTTCTCTTTCTCTTAAAATAGCATTGAAGTATCCAAAAATAGTTAAAGGGTTAATGCTTCTATCTGCTCCTACTCATCCATGGGAAGGTGGCCTTGGTTTTCTTTACAATACATTGGGACTTCCATTTTTAACAAGTATAGGATCCAAACTCATCTCTTTGATTAAGCCGAGAGCACTTATTGACTCTACTTTGACAGATGTTTTCTATCCGAAGGAGGTCCCTAAAAGTTATAAGAAAGGCTTGAATGTTGATTTAACTATGAGAAAGACTTCGTTGGAATGGATAATTAGAGACGCAAAAGAATTGAAAGTTTCTTTAAATCATATGTGCTCATCATATTCAAAAATGAAGGTTCCTACAAAAATTATCCATTGTGCAAATGACAAAATAGTTCCATTTGACCTACACGCACAAAAGTTAAATGAAAAAATATCTTCATCAAAACTTATTCGCTTAACTGGAATAGGGCATATGCCACATCACTTTAAGAAAAATCTAATTATTCAGTCGTTAATTTCTTTACTTTGCAAATAATAGTTTTTACTTACTTTTATTTTAATTTTGGGTAATATTTGATAAAATACAAACCGAAATTTAATAAATAGTTCTAATGAAACATAGCCTCACTTTCTCACCCCAATTTTATATAACGGGAAATCAGCCTTGCCCTTATAAAGAAGGTTTTATAGAGAAAAAGCTTTTTACCACCCTAGATGGTTCGAAAGCTCAATCATTAAATGACAGTTTATCGCAGCAAGGATTTAGAAGATCACAAAATATTATTTACCGTCCAAATTGCCAAAAATGTGACTCGTGTAGGTCTGTGAGAATTCCAGTGGAAAAATATCAATTCTCTAGATCAGATAGAAGAATTTTGCGCAAAAACAATGAACTGGTAAGGTATGAGTGTGCACCTTGGGCCACTGAAGACCAATTTGAATTGTTCTCAAAATACCTTAGGAACAGGCATTATGGTGGAGGAATGTCTGAGATGGATAATTATGAATTTTCATCTATGATCGAGGAGAGTAATGTTTCCACGACAGTTTACGAGTATTATCATGCAAACAAACTTATAGCAGTGAGCCTAACTGATACTATGTCTGACGGTTTGTCTATGGTGTATTCATTTTATGACGTAAGTATGTCCAAGAGTAGTCTTGGAAAATTTATGATACTAGACCACATTGAACTTGTGAGAGAGGCGGGATTGCAAAACCTATACTTAGGATATCTGGTCAAAGAAAGTCGTAAAATGAAATACAAAAGGCATTTCTCGCCTTTGGAACAATATTATAAAGGTAATTGGATACCCTATACTGACAAGATCGAATCAGAAAATGATGATCTTAGTAGTTTGCCAGATAATAACCCTATATCACTTCCATAGTTTTAAAAAAGCCAAGATTATTTAAAAACTTAGGGAAATATCTTGGTGTCCAGACTTGCAGCGGGATACTCTTGGCACCAAAAATTTAGGCAACCTCTCTTGCCCTCTTAGGCCAATGTTAAACGCCGTGTCATCTTGGAATCGCACTAACATAGGAAGTACTTCCACAATGGCAGTTTTACGCCACAAAATCTCACTTTCAATAGATCTAGCTGTTTTCTCCAGCAATTCAAAAGCCTCCTCATCTTTCTCTTTCTTGAACTGCTTCCGAGCTTTATTTAAAAGCGTTTTAATGTCACTAGAACCAGAAATACTACTTAGTTTTTTTGACAAATCCTTAATTGCTACCTGCTTAGCTTCATTATCCAAAGATTGAATACTATCTGCCAGTTGAGCAAAATCATTTCTAAACATTTCTAAAGAGTTACCAGATGAAATCATTTCGATAGACTCTGTTATACCCTCAAAAGAGTCATCCATTGCCCTCCGATACATTCTCTGGGCTTTATTCAATACTTTCAACTTATCCTGATATTCACCCGACACTATCTCCCACTCCGGGGGTATGGAGGATATAAGTTCAGCCATGTTCTTCTCAGCCCCTAATATCTCTTTCTCAATGTGGTTTTGCTCAGTTACCTCATCAGTAACTTGCTTTTCCCGCTTTAGCCGCTTTATTCTTTTCTCTATCTTTCTGATCTCTCTTTGAATTATTCTAACCTCACCATGGGCGCCTGAGTACGCCACTGTTGCACCATCCACTATATCTTGGGCTTTTTCGACATCTGCAAACTTAGGGAAAACTGACGAAGCATTAGCCTGAGCCTGAGTTATTTTTTCCCGAACTTTTTCTGGAAGTATAGAATAGTTGATTTTGGATAGATTTTTAATAGCACCTTGTATGGTATCTTTATCATTTTTTATCTCTTCGGCCAGATATTCTTCAACGCAATATTGCAATCGTGGGTTCATAGGCGGTGGCGCATTAAAAGAAGATAAATAAAAGCGGTTCGGCAAATAGTTTACTAGCGGAGGAAACGTGCCCACTATAACTAACGCGATTAATTGTAAAATAATAAACGGGACCACTCCTTTATATATATCTATGGTCTTTATTGCCTTTGACGCTACGCCCCGAAGATAAAATAAGGCAAATCCAAAGGGTGGAGTTAAGAAGCTTGTTTGAATATTTACTCCAATCATTACTCCAAGCCAAACTGCTGTAATATTTGCACTGGGATCAGCAAGAAGTATCGGTGCTACAATGGGAACTACTACAACAGCAATTTCAATAAAATCAAGGAAAAAGCCCAGAACAAATATAACAGCCATCACCACTATGAATTGTGACCAAAATCCACCCGGAAGACTTTGCAAAAAATCCTTCACATATTCCTCACCTCCAAAACCCCGAAAAGCAGCAGTCAGCATTGCTGCACCGAGTAAGATTATAAAAACCATCGAGGTAGTCTTCGAAGTTTCTATCATTACTTCCTTGAGAGTATTATCAGCAACGAATGTTCTCCATATTGACCACCCTATAGAAAACACCATGGCAACGGTGGCTGCTAACGCAAAAAGAACTGGTATATGGTTTTGGGTCACAGCTAAATTTTTTACGTTCAAATCATAAAAATTAATCAGGGTCAAAATAGCTATTATTGATATCAGCGCCAGGGCTGCTGGATGCAATGCCCCCTTCCGATCCTCGTACAGCTTATAGCCAGCCATTATAGTTGCTCCAACTGCCCCAATGGCACCAGCCTGATTAACCGTAGCGATGCCCATAATGATCGAACCAAGAACAAGAAAAATAAGCACTAAAGGAGGGACCAATGAAAACAGCACCTTAAACAAAAATTCTCTGGTGAAACCAAGCGGATTTGGAACAGCAGGTGCCATCGCAGGCCTTATCAAGGCTGTGATTAAAATATACGTGAAGTATACCAGTACCAAAACTATACCAGGTAGAAATGCGCCTAGAAACATATCCCCTGCCGATGTTGAGGTCACATCCAGTGCTGAAGGCATAGTAAATTCACCAGTCGCTGTTTTATACTGTGCCTGGCGCATAGCAGAGGCTTGATCTGAAGCTGAACCCAGCTGGTCTGCCAATATGATCAAAACGATGGAAGGTGGAATAATTTGCCCCAGAGTTCCTGAAGCACAAATTGTTCCTGAGGCCAATGACGGAGAGTATTTATTTCGCATCATTGACGGTAAAGATATTAATCCCATCGCTACAACGGTAGCCCCTACGATACCGGTTGTAGCTGCCAACAAAGCTCCCACGAAAACTACTGATATTCCCAACCCTCCTGGTACCGGCCCAAACAGTCCTGCCATCGTCATCAGCAAATCTTCAGCTATACGAGATCTTTGCAACATAATACCCATGAAAATAAATAGAGGGATGGCAATAAGTGTATCCCGCTCAAAATCATAATAAATCGCCCTGAAGTTCATAACTCCCGCAGACAACCATTCGACTGGACCATCTTGGGCAAAAAACGCCTTAACATCTCCAAAAAATACCGCACCAGCTAGCGCTGCTAAGCCAATTGTCACAATAGCAGAACCGGGAAGAGCAAAAGCAACTGGAAAACCAAATGCTAAAGCACCCATCATTATCAAAAACAGAAGTATTAAAAAATATAGCTCCATGAAAGTAACCTATTTTACCTCTATACCTTCGTCTAGTTCTTCTTTGTGTTCAAGCCTATTGATGTAATAAATAATATAACTACAAAACTGGAACAGCATAGAAAGGGCGAAAATTATTAAAAAACCTGACATTAGATATTTTACGTACATACCAAAGCCCTGCTGAGTAACCTCAAAATTTAATAAGGCTAGGTTAAATGGAGATGATTGATTCCATAGACCACGAAGCAAAACTACCCAACAGAGAGGAATGCCGAGTATCAAAGATCCGAATATGTTTGTGTAGGATTTACTTTTATTACTGAAATTTGCATAGAGAACGTCAACCCTAACGTGCCCTTCATGCAAAAGAGTATAAGCGCTGGAAAATAAAAATAACCCAGCATACCAAAATCTGACTAAATCACCCATGAATGCCTGTTCATAAGAAAATATAAATCTGGTTATAACGATTAAAAGCTCGCCTAGTACGATCAATAAAGCTAACCATATGAAATCAATGCCTCGCCTAAAAATTGCAATCAAAATTCCAAAAAACAGTAGTGGAATGTGTACGAAAGTGCCCCTAAATGCAGGTTTCCCCAAAGATAATGCTAATTCCTCTCCAACGATAGAGGGTAGTATACCCTCAATTCTAAAAAAGGAGATAAGTGCATCAGCAATTCCTATAAACATCACTGCCCAAAAGGCACTGGCGATAACCACTTCAGCACACAAATGTGTTAACTTATCGTCTCGGAACTTTAAACGGTTTGCAATGACATAGATAGGAAATATAATAGCCAGGATATAGGAAAGCACCTGTATCACTCCAATCACATAAGATCCAGCTGAATAACTATCAATTACAGGTTCATATAAATTCAGACCAATTAGAGCCAAAGTACCCGACACGCCTGGAACGTCAAAAATGTACGTCAGGAAGTTGTTGCCCACAAAAACTGCACCCAAAAATGCACTTGTCAAAGCAATATAGTGTATCAAATTCATTGATTGCAATGCTTTCATCGTTGCAGTCCACTGTATAAAGAATGTGTGCGGAGCTTATTTAAGCCCCGCACCTGATTAAATAATTAAGATATTTTTTTCAGACTAGATACCTCTAATTCGGTTCCTTTGGGTAAGGTACTCACCTGTTGTGGTTCCTAACCAACCGCCAATACCATTCATTCCAGCCTCAAAACTCTCATGTATTCGGTTTGCCAAATCAGAATGCGCTCTAGCCTCCTCAAAAACTTCGTCAGCTGCTTCTGCCATTGCATCCCACACATCATCATTAAATGAACGCACTTTAACCCCATGATCGTTTGTAAGACGAGCGAAAGCAGCACCAGATTTGCCATTGTATTCACTCATCATCATCTCATTTTCTGCTGTAGCAGCTGCTTCGATGATTTTTCGGTCCGTGTCAGACAAATCAGACCACCATTTGAGATTGAAACCAGCAGCGATCATAGAACCTGGCTCATGCATACCTGCAGTATAGTAAAATTTAGCCGCTTCATAAAATTTCATTATTTCATCATTCCAAGCTCCAACCCATTCGGTAGCATCTATAGCTCCAGAAACCAAGTTTTCATATATCTGGCCACCAGGAACAGTAACTGGAGATCCACCGAGTTTTCCAATCACGTCACCACCAAGACCTGGAATCCGCATTTTTAGCCCATTAAAATCGTCTGGAGAGTTAATCTCCTTATTGAACCAACCACCTGCTTGGGTACCAGTATTACCGCACATGATTGACTTTAAACCAAATTCAGCAGCTAATTCATCCCATAATTCTTGACCACCACCATAGCGGATCCAAGCATTGATCTCATCATAAGTCATGCCGAATGGTACAGCAGTAAAATAGGCCCAACCCGGGTGTCTGCCTTTCCAATAATAGTCGGCTGCATGATAACCTTGAGCGTTGCCAGATGCAACCTCATCAAAACTATCGAACGCCCCTACACGTTCATTAGCTGCATAGTAGCTTACCTGTATGCGTCCATCTGATAAATCCTGAATTTTTTGGGCATACCTCTGAGCACCAGTTCCTAGACCTGGAAAGTCACGCCCCCAGGTTGCAACTATTGCCATCTCTATACGCTCCTGAGCAACAGCTGGAGCTGCAAGAGTTGTAGCTGCAACTGCACCAGCACCACCAATTCCAGCTTTTGTAATAAAATCACGACGTTTCATGTAATTCTCCCTGAATTTTTTGTTGAACGTTCCAAAAATGGAACAATCCTCTAAAATATAAAAAAAATATTAATATAGCAAGCTCTATATCGCAGATGGTCAAACTCTATGGTGAAATAATAAAATGTGACAGCAAGAACTATTATTTGAATAATCTAAATTATATTGCGTCTATTGTATTGACGAGCATCAACTATTCATTTTATCATAGAGATGGCAAAATTACAGAGCAGGACATTATAATTTGAAGGTCACTACAGGAGCAGAAATAGTAATTAAAGCTTTGAAATCCCAAGGGGTAGACACAGTATTTGGTTACCCTGGTGGAGCAGTTTTACCGATCTATGATGAAATTTTTAAAGAAAAAAGTATAAATCATATACTTGTAAGACATGAACAAGGAGCTGTACATGCGGCTGAAGGTTATGCAAGGTCAACTGGAAAGCCAGGTGTAGTGCTTGTGACGTCAGGACCAGGTGCGACAAACGCTGTAACAGGTTTGACGGATGCACTAATGGATAGCATTCCACTAGTCGTTTTAACTGGTCAAGTGCCTACTTTCATGATTGGTAATGATGCTTTTCAAGAAGCAGATACAGTGGGCATTACTAGACCTTGTACGAAGCACAACTGGTTGGTGAAGGACACAAATAAGCTCGCCAGTACAATCCACACTGCATTTCATGTTGCGACAAAAGGAAGGCCAGGCCCAGTATTAGTAGACATTCCAAAAGATGTCCAATTCGCTGGTGGCACCTACATAGAACCAGAAGATGTTAAACAAACCTATCGTGTGAAAACGGTTAAACCTGAAAAAGCTTCGATTGAAAGAATAGTAGACGCAATAAACAACGCAAAAAAACCAGTTATTTATTCAGGGGGCGGTGTAATCAACTCTGGGAAAAAAGCATCTAATTTACTCAGAATGCTCGTATCCAAGACAAATTTTCCAATCACATCAACACTTATGGGTCTAGGATGTTATCCCGCTTCAGGAGAAAATTGGCTAGGCATGTTAGGTATGCATGGAACCTACGAAGCTAACATGGCAATGCATGATTGCGACTTATTACTTTGCATTGGCGCTAGATTTGATGACAGAATAACTGGGCGGACAGATGCCTTTAGTCCAAACTCGATTAAAGTCCATATAGATATAGATCCATCATCAATAAATAAAAATATTCAGGTTGATGTTCCTCTTGTATCTGATATTGAACCAGCTCTCAAAGCAATCATTAATAAATGGGAAAAATGTGGGAAGAAAACGCAAAGTGAATCTTTGCAAAATTGGTGGAACGAAATAAATGATTGGAAAAAGATTAAATGCTTAGCGTACCGTCAATCTGGAAATACCATAAAACCACAATATGCAATTGATAGACTGGAAAAACTGACATCAAAAATAGATCGATATATTACCACTGAGGTTGGTCAACACCAGATGTGGGCAGCTCAATATATGAAGTTTGAGGAACCAAATAGGTGGATGACGTCTGGAGGATTAGGTACCATGGGTTATGGGTTTCCTGCATCGATAGGTGTCCAAATTGCTTTTCCGCAATCATTAGTGATTAATGTTGCTGGTGAAGCAAGTTGGCTTATGAATATGCAAGAGCTTGGAACAGCTGTTCAATATGGGCTTCCTGTTAAGCAATTCATTTTGAATAACGAGCGGCTGGGAATGGTAAGGCAGTGGCAGGAACTTCTTCATGGGGAGAGGTATTCACATAGTTGGTCAGAATCACTTCCTGACTTTGAAAAATTAGCGGACGCTTATGGAATAAAGGGTATAACTTGTGATAATCCAATTGATCTTGATGATGCTATAACCGAAATGATAAAGTTTCGAGGACCTGTAATTTTTAACTGTGTTGTTGAAAAGCATGAAAATTGTTTTCCAATGATACCTTCAGGTAAAGCTCATAATGAAATGATACTTGGAGAGTTTGGTGAAAAAGGCGCAGTAGACCCTACCGGTGCTGTTTTAGTGTAGCAAAGTAGAAGATTGAAAAACTATGACTGATCTTGATATCCAGAAAGGCTCTAATAAAAAAAGTGCCTATAACCTCAGGGACCCTTCAAGTGAAATTACCGAGTCACACACTTTAGCAGTAATAGTTGACAATGAATCAGGTGTGCTAGCCAGAGTAATTGGTCTTTTTTCTGGACGGGGTTACAACATAGATAGTTTAACCGTAGCTGAAGTTGATCATTCCGGAAAACTTTCGCGCATAACAATTGTAACAACTGGCACGCCAGCAGTAATCGAACAGATCAAGGCACAACTCGAAAGAATGGTACCAGTCCATGCGGTCCATGATTTAACGGTTGAAGGGAAATCGGTGGAGAGAGAGCTCGCATTATTAAAAGTTAAAGGAAAGGGTGAAAAGAGATTAGAAGCACTTCGGCTAGCAGACGTATTTAGGGCTAATGTAGTAGATTCTACCCTTAAAAGCTTTACTTTCGAAATAAAAGGCACACCAGACAAAATAGACGCTTTCTGTGAACTTATGAGGCCTTTAGGGCTCAGTGAAGTTGCTAGAACTGGCGTGGCCGCCCTTTCTAGGGGTGACTGACTATAAGATCCATTAACTACATCCAGATGTAGACCCACATGTATTACATTTCATACACGTCCCGTTTCTTACTAGCGTAAAATTTCCACATTCTCCACAAGGATCACCTTCATAACCTTGAATTTTTGCCTTTAATCTAGCATCA
>MDTG01404853.1_pt1 | contig 11680 bp, 9 predicted proteins | sample 811421 | NCBI WGS metagenome assembly MDTG01 (sample SAMN05326645, study PRJNA326480) | marine metagenome | isolation source: seawater | place: Pacific Ocean: South East | collected 2011
AACTTTCCAATTTAACTTTCGAATGGTAAAAGTTTTACTAATAGTAGGAGGGGATAAACTCGGTACCAAGGCAATATCAGAAATAGAGAAAATTAATTTTTCTGGTGATGTGAAAATTTTAATTGATAATTCCTCCAATCTTAGAAGAATAGGACGTCTAATTATTAAAAAAACACTTAAACTTAATTTAGTTTTGAAACTTTTTTTTGCTGAGTTTAAAAGAAAAAAACATAAAATTAAATCTTATGAATTTGTTTCTAGTCGGAATGAACTTTCCGATAAGATTAAATTATATTCACCAAAAATTGTGTTATTGTATAGATGTGGACTTATCCTAAATAAGGCAATTTTAAATCTTCCACACGAGTTTTTAAATATTCATGCTAATTCATTACCAAAATATGGTGGGCTTGGAACTATTTATAGAGCATTGAAAGATAATTCAATTAATCAGACCGCAACTCTTCATAGAGTTGTTTCTAAAATTGACTCAGGTGAGATTGTTGATACCTTGCCCTATAAATTAAATAATGATTTACCATACTATAAGAATGAGGAAATTGCTTATAATACCGCATTGGAGTTATTAATATTTACTTTAAAAAAACAAATAAATTAATGTCTTGAAAATGTACCTGAGTCAATGTTTAAAATTCTAAAAAATAAAATTTTAAAAGATTTTATAGTTTATGGTTTTGGAACAATTATGTCTAAAGCAATTGCATTTGTTTCACTTCCTATCTATACTAGAATATTTTTACCAAGTATTTATGGAGAGCTTGAATTTTATTTAATTTTCGGATCTTTTTTTGCAGCAATCCTTAATATTGGCTTAGATAGCTCCCTATCTTATTTTTTTAAGGTTGGCAACAATTTTAATGATAGAAAGAAAGCAACTTTCACTACAGTTTTTATAATAACTGTTTTTTGGGGTTTACTTTTATTTTTTTTCTCATCCATTATCTTCAAAACGATGGAAATTAAAGTTTTGAAATTGCAGATTTTTAACTACATAATTTTTATTTTTTTTATTGAAACTCTCATTAATTTATTTTTAAACGTTTTAAGGTTAGAAATGAAAAGTAAGACTTATACTTTTTATCAGATTTCTAACGGAATTCTATCGAACTCTTTGAGTGTAATTTTTATTTTATTTTGGGAACCTACAATTGAAAAATTATTAATTGGAAGATTGATTGCTTCTATCATTATTGTTCTCCCATTAATTTTAATTAATTTTTCTTTTTTTAGTTTAAAAGAGGTTAGTAGTAAAAGTTTTAAACTAATTCTATTATTCGGCCTACCTTTATTACCTGCATCTTTTTTTGACATTTTATTCAATTATACAGACAGACTAGTAATTTCAAATTTTTTAGATTTTGAACAACTAGGAATTTTCTCAGCTGGGGCAAGAATTAGTATTATAATAGGTCTATTTACTTCCTCATTTACATTAGCACTCTTACCTCACCTCTTAGAGGCAATTGACCAAGAAAATTTAAGTTTAATATCTTCATTTCAAAAAAATTTTTTTTGGATAAGTGATTTAACTATTGTTTTATTTTTTGCTTTTTCAGAATTAATCTGCTATGTTGTTTTGGGTAGTAATTTTAAAGGTGCTTTCACAATCCTTGGCTTTTATATAATTCACCCAGTATATAAAGCAAGTTATAATTTAGTTTCTGTAGGAATATGGAAATCTAATAAAACATATTTATCTACACTCACAACTCTTCTTAGTTGTTTCCTAAATATTGTTTTATCGATAGTATTAATAAAACTAATAGGTTTAAATGGTGTTTCAGTTGCAACTGGGATTTCGTCTCTTTTCTGGATTATAACAACTTCTGTTATAAGTGAAAAAATTTATAATACTGGCTTTAATATTAATTCATTCTTTAATGATAAACTAATTTTAATTTTTTGTTTAGGTATTATGACTCTTTTGTTTAGTGTTATAAATTCCAATTTAATTAAATATTCTGGAGTTTTCACCACAATTACATTTTATGGGATGTATATATGGAAATCAAAAAATAAAACTATTATTGAGCTAAGTAATAAGATTTTCTCATGATGGGATATAAACTAATAATACATAGATTAATTGAATACTTTTTTTTGGGGTGGATTCAAAACACTAAGTGGATCGTTTTATCGTTTATAAATATATTCAAAGTTTTACCGGTAAGTAATAACTACAAAATGTTTTCATATGAAAATTCATTGTTGTATTATTTTTATGATATTAATCTATTTTATCTAAATAAAGTAGGTCGTTATAATAAAGCTGATAATATTTCAGGCAAACCTTATTTAATTGGAAGGTGGTTTCACCTCTCTAAATTATCACTTTACCCTTTTTGTAAAAATTCAGTCTTGACAGTATTTTTTTGTTGGCTTGTAATATTATTTACACCTTTAATTTTTAAAATATCTGAATTAAATTCTTATGATATTTTACTCATCACAATAACGGTTATAAGTTCAAAATTTTTCCATCAATTAAAATCCCAAAATTATAATATAATAGGGTGGGTTTTTTTGTATCCATTTATCTACAACTTAGTGAACGGTAAAATTGAAATATTATATTTTTTAAGTATAATTATATTTGAAACTTCTTTGACTGTTTTTTTTATAACATCATTTTTCCTTCTAATTAACCTATTTGCTGGCAATATTTCCTTTTTGTTTTTTTTATTAAATTTTTTATTTGTTTTTCCATTTATTTTGATCAGATTTTTGCCCTTAATTAGATCAGCAAGTCTAGTTGATCAAATTAAAAAAATACTTACAGCCATTGGATTTATAAAAAACAAAGACTCAATTTTTAAAAGGTCATCGAAAACTAAAAAGCAATATTTTTTTGAATTATTTAATCTCTCAATTTTGGGATTATTCATTATTATTTTAACGACAAAAGATTATATACCAATTTTTATGATTGGAGCGATTATTATTCTTATCATAAATAATTTTATATCAAGATTTGCTGATCCAGAAAGTATTGATATGTGTATCTTAATTTGTTCTTTATTTTCGCTTTCGAGTTCAAATCATAATTATTTTTCATTAGCTTACTATTGGTTTTTTATTTGTAATCCTTTGATTGATTCTTTATTCGTTAATAAATTTGGAGGGAGAATTGAAAAAGAATTAAAGCCTGTAAAAATCTCTTATTTTGAGAATTATCTAGATGGAATTTTTAAGCAAATTAAACCAAATCAAAAAGTCTTTTTCCCATGTAATGATCCAAATTTTATGTATGATAAAATATTAGATGGACATAATATTCTTTTAAATCCTTTAGCTTTTTTTGCAACAAAAAATCAAATTTTACTATTTCCATATTATTTTGGATTATTTGACGATTCTAACACTAAATCAATCAATTTTTGGGGTACAGAATTTTTTAGTGTAAATAACTTTATGAAAAAGTACGGATATAATTATGCAATTATAAAATCTAAAGAGTTTTTTGAAACAGATTCTAATTTTAAAAATAACTTCTTTATTGTCAAGGAAATTAATTGGGAAAAAATTTATCCGTATCCTTTAAATGAGATTAAATCTTTTCCTAAATGGATACTAATAAAGTCAAAAATTAATTATAATAGATCAGATAACAGATAAAACTTTGAATTTTCTGAGTATACATATAACATTAACCAATTTAGATTTTGAAAGCAGGATTTTTAAGCAGGCAAATACAATAAGTAAAATAAAAAAAATAAGCTCTGTTATCCTATTTGGAATTAACTCAAACGGTCATAAACCCATTGAATTACTTGATAAGAAAGTAAAAATTCACAAACATCAAAAAAAATATAGATTTAAACTACTTGAACTTATTAGATATTTTTTATTTATTAGAAAAATTCTAAATGATAATGATTTTTTGATCTTTCATTTACACTCAGTCAAAATTTTAATTTATTCTATACCAATTAAAATTTTATTTAAAAATTCTAAAATAGTTTATGACACGCATGAATTGGAAACAGAAACAATGGGCTTAAGAGGTCTGAAAAAATTTTTTTTTAAACTAATTGAAAAAAAGCTAATCTTTCTAGTCGATTTATCAGTTTTTGTAAATGAATCAATAAAAAAATGGTATCAGAAGGAATATAGTTTTAATTTAAATTCGGTAGTATTATACAATTCACCTGATGATAATTGGATTCCTTACAAAAAACACAATGTTTTTAGAGAAAAAAATTATGTTAAGAATAACAATCCAATAGTTTTATATCAAGGTTTTTTTACAAAGGGCAGAGGAATTGAAAAAATGATTGATAATATTAATCGTCTTAAAAAATCTAATTTTAATTTTATTTTTTTAGGATATGGGCCTCTTGAAAGTTTAATAATTAAATCCGCAGAGAAAAATAAGTCTATAATTTTTATACCCTCAGTCGATGTTTCATTGTTACCCTCATATACCTCCTCAGCTGATTTTGGTGTTGCCCTAATTGAAAATAAGTGTTTATCCTATAATTTGTGTTTACCTAATAAATTTTTTGAATATTCTGCTTCTGCTTTACCCATTATCTGTTCTGACTTACCTGAAATGAGAAAACTAATTGATGATTATAAATCTGGAATTATATTAGAAAATTATTCATTTAATGAATTTGAAGCCACACTTGAGAAACTTGAGCATTTAAATTATAATATTTATTCCTCAAATTCATTAAAGATGTTTGAAAAATTCAATTGGGAGAAACAATCTATATATTATAAATCTAAACTAAAAAAAATAATCGATGACTGTTTGTAAAAATTGTGTCCTTGATGATCAAAGCGTTCCTGACATATATTTTGATAGATCAGGGTTATGTAATTATTGTAATAATTTTTTTGAGGTCATAAGCAAAGATTGGTTTCCTAATAATGTAGGAGAAAAAAAATTATCAAAAATTTTAGAGAGAATTAGAAAAGAAGGAAAAAACAAAGAGTATGACTGCATAATAGGTCTAAGTGGAGGAATAGATAGCTCATACCTTACTCTCAAAGCAAAGGATTGGAATTTAAGACCTTTAGTAGTTCATGTTGACGCAGGATGGAATTCAGAACTTGCGGTATCTAACATAGAAAAAATAATTAATTACACAGGTTTTGACCTGCATACCGAAGTTATTGATTGGGATGTGATGCGAAGACTTCAATTAGCTTATCTCAAATCGGGTCTTTCAAATCAAGATGTCCCTCAAGACCATATTTTTTTCTCTACTTTATATAAATACTCCATAAAACATAAAATTAATTACTCCATAAGTGGAGGCAATATTGCCACTGAGTCAATTCTACCAAATATTTGGCATGGTCCCGCAATGGATGCAATTTCATTGAAAAATGTTTTTAAAAAATTTGGAACAGGATCATTAAAAAAATATCAAACTATTTCATTTTTTCAATATTACATATGGTACCCTTTTATTAATAGACTTACCTCTATTAGACCACTAAATTTTATGCCTTATGATAAAGAAAGTGCAAGAATTGAACTCGAAAAAATTGGTTTCAAAAATTATTATGGTAAACATGGGGAATCAATTTTTACTAAATTTTTTCAGGAGTATTATTTACCCATAAAATTTAATATTGATAAGCGTAAAGCTCATTTATCTAGTCTTATTTTATCTAAGCAAATTTCTAGGGAACAAGCAATTAAAGAATTACAAAAACCCTCATATGATAAAGATAGAATTGATGAAACTATATTTTACATATGTAAGAAATTAGAAATTAGTAAAGACGAGTTTAACGATTTACTTAAAATCCCTAATAGAAAATACGAGGATTATAGTAACTGGAATAGTAAAAGAAAAATCTTAACTATTTTACACACCATATTTAAAAAAGTTACTGGAAAGAAAATAAAACTTTATAGTTAAAGAATTTATCAATGAGAATCTCTATAATAGACTATGGTTTAGGAAATCACAATTCAATTCTTAACATTTGTAAGCGTATTAAATTACAAGCTGAGGTGACCAGTGATAGAGAAAAAATTATAGATTCTGATTTTATAATTCTACCAGGGGTAGGTTCATTTAATATAGGGATGAAAAACATAGCTAAATTGGATTTAATCGAAACTTTAAATGAGGCTATAACTTATAAAAAAATAAAAACTCTTGGTATATGTTTAGGAGCTCAATTGATGCTAAAATCCAGTGAAGAGGGTAATGAGCCTGGTCTAGGATTTATTGATGGTGAAGTTTTATCATTCAAAAGGGAATTTTCAAAAATTGAGATTGATCTACCGATTCCCAATATGGGCTGGAGATATGTAAAATTTAAAAATTCAGAAAAAAGTGAAAAACAGCGTTTTTATTTTGTTCATTCATATTTTTTTAAGTTGAATAATCCGAAACAAATTTTGGCAACCTCAAACTATGGATTTGAATTTGTCTGTGGTTTCAAAAAAGATAATATTACTGGCTTTCAGTTCCATCCAGAAAAAAGTCATTCTTTTGGCATTAACTTGTTGAAATATTTTTTTTATGATAGCTGATTTTATTCCAAGAGTAATCCCTGTTCTTTTGCTAAAAGAAAGGGGACTTTATAAAGGGAAAGCCTTCAAAAATCATAGATATATTGGTGACCCTATTAATATTGTCAAGATTTTTAATGACAAAGAAGTTGATGAGCTAGTTTTTTTTGATACTGAAGCATCCAATAATTCAATTATTGATTATGACTTTATTCGTGAGATTGCAGGAGAATGTTTTATGCCTTTTTCATATGGAGGAGGAATAACATCACTGGAGCATATTTACAGACTTACAAAAATAGGTGTTGAAAAAGTTATAATTAATTCTCATGGATATTTAAATCCAGGATTCCTTAGTGAGGCTGTTAACGAGTTTGGTTCATCTACAATTGTTGTTTGTGTTGATTATAAAACAGATTTTTTTGGTAGGCAAAGAGTTTATATTAATTCAGGTAACACAAAAACTGATTTAACTCCTTTAGAATGGATTGAAAAATTAAATAAAATTAATGTTGGTGAAATTATTATAAATTCTATAAACAAAGAGGGTTCTCGTTCGGGATTAGATTACGAAATGTATGAAAAAATAAAAAAAATTTCAAAATCACCAATAATACTCTCGGGTGGTTGTAAAGATTTTGAGGAAATAAATTCTGCTTTGGATCAAAAAAATATAATGGCTTTGTCTGCAGGTACTTGTTTTGTATTTCAAGGTAAACACGATGCCGTATTAATCTCATACCCAAAACTAAATTATTAAAATATCATTTCACCAATGGATATTCTTCATATATCAAATACACATATTGAGGTTGACAGTCGAATTTTGAAGGAGTTAAAATCTCTATCCAAAAATAAAGAAAATAAAATCCTGGCATTAGGTATTCGTTCAAGAAAAAATGTTTCAGACAATACATCAAACTATAAAAATATTCGAATAATTTCAGTTAATCTCTTTGCAACTCGTCTTAATTTTTTACATCGAAATATTCGTCAACTTTTAACTTTTATATCTTTTTTTTTTAAAGTTTTAATGCACACTAGAGGTATAAAATTTGAAGTTATTCACTGTCATGATACTTTAGTATTACCAATTGGATATCTTTTAAAAAAAATTAAAAAATCTAGACTTATTTATGATGCTCACGAATTAGAATCTAATAAAAATGGCCAATCAAAATTAATGTCTTGGTGTACATTATTTATTGAAAAAAAATGTTGGAAATCTATTAATCTTCTAATTTCAGTTAGTGAGTCTATCATTAAATGGTATCAAGAAAATTTAGGAATAAAAAAAAGTATTTTAGTACTCAACTCACCCGAAATAAGAAAATCGGATTTATCACACAATAAGATCTCCTCTTACAGAGGAAATTATTTTCATAAAGAATTCAATATCAATAATTCGACATTGATTTTTTTGTACTTAGGATTTTTGACTAAAGGCAGGGGTATCGAAAAAATAATTGATGCATTTGATTCAGACCAGATAAATTCACATGTTGTATTTGTGGGTTATGGAAACATGAAAGATTATATTTTGAAAGCTTCAAAAAATAATAGAAAGATACATTACCATGAGGCTGTAAAACACGACGAGGTAGTTAAATTAAGCAGAAATGCAGATGTTGGATTGTGTTTGATTGAAAAAATTTCACTAAGTGATTATTATTGTTTGCCGAATAAATTATTTGAATATGCTTTTTCTGGTTTGCCAGTATTAGCATCTGACTTTCCTGAGCTAAAAAAAATGGTTCATAAATTTAAATTAGGGTTATGCTGTAAAATTGAAACAAGGGCAATAGAAGTAGCTATTAAAAAAATTGAAAGGAATCCTCTTCCAAAGGTAGATTCAGATTTGAGTGAATTGAGCTGGAAAAGTCAAGAGAACAAACTTATAAACGCATACAGATCAATTTAATCTTTTTAAATTTTTATCTAAATGTCATTTAAAATATATAAGTAATGAAAATTCTTACTGTAATAGGCGCAAGACCCCAATTTATAAAAGCTGCAGCTTTTTCTCATGCTCTAAAGACAAATAAAATGATTAAGGAGGTTATAGTTCACACAGGTCAACATTATGATCTCAATATGTCTAAAATATTTTTTGATCAATTAAACATACCACGTCCAGTATATCGTTTGGATTCTGGAGGAAAATCTCATGCGGCTATGACCGCATATCAGTTGTTTGAAATAGAAAATATTTTGTTTAAGGAATCACCTGATTATGTGTTATTATATGGTGATACGAATTCAACACTTTCTGGTGCGCTAGCTGCCTCGAAACTAAATATACCAGTAATTCATATAGAAGCAGGTTTAAGAAGTTTTAACAATGAAATGCCGGAGGAAATCAACAGAATAATTACAGATAGGTTAAGTAAAATTTTATTTTGTCCGTCAGAGATGGCCAAAGAAAATTTAATTAAAGAAGGGTATGAGCATTTTAATTCCGAAATCCATGTAGTTGGTGATATAATGCATGATTCAATAAAATTATTTGCAAATAATATAAAATTACCCAAACCTTGTTATGATTCTTATGTGATGTGTACTATTCATAGACAAGAGAATACAGAAAGTAAAAAAAGACTTAAAGAAATAATAAAAGGACTAAATAAAATTGCAGACTCTAATAAAGTAATTTTTCCAATTCACCCAAGGACGCAAAAAATCATCAGTGATTTTAAAATTTCATTAAATAAGAATATCCTTATTAAAAAACCTATGTCATACATTGATTTTATTAATTATTTGAAATACTGTGAAGTAATGATTACCGACTCAGGAGGGATTCAAAAAGAATCTTATTTTATGCGTAAGAATTGCTTGATCTTGAGGGAGGAGACGGAATGGAACGAATTGGTTGAAAATAATTTTAATTCATTGTGTGGGTTTAGTCATAAGACCATATTGGAGAAATTTAACAATCGATCTCATTTAAGTAGTAACTTTGATAAACAATTTTATGGTGATGGTAATACAGCTGATAAAATTTTGAAAATTTTGAGTAGTAAGTTTTAATTGTAAGTCTAATAATTATTAGTAGTTAAATTATGTGTGGAATTTTTGGGGTTTTTGCTGACCAAAAATTGAATAAAAATCAAATTAAAAAAATAGCTCTGCATTCTGAACAAAGAGGTGTTGATTCAAGTGGGTTATGTTTTATTAAAGATGAAGTCTTTAAAATAATTAAAGCTGATTTTCGTCTCAAGAATTTACTTAATCAAGAAGTAATTACCTCTACTCCTTTAATTGCTGGACATAGTCGTCTAGTAACTGACGGAATGGATGATAATCAACCCGTTGTAACTGAAAATGTAGTAGTTCTTCACAATGGAATAATTGTAAATCATTTAGATCTTTGGAAAACAATTAATGAAGAAAGGCTCCTAGAAATAGATACTGAAATAATAAATGCATTAACTGAAAACTTTTTAAAATATGAAAATGATTTAGAGAAACTATCAAATTCTCTTTTATTAAAGTGTAAAGGTGTTTTATCAGCTGCAATATTTCTTCCTAAAAAAGGTAAATTGATTCTCTTATCTAACAATGGGAGTTTATACGTTGGAAAAAAAAATGAATTAAATTATTTTGCCTCTGAAAAGTATGCTCTCGATTCGAATGGAATAGAAAAAAATGAACAAATATTTGGTTATAGGATTTTTGAAACACCGAGAAGTCAAATAATTGAAGTTAATAATATTAATACAGCTAAACGAAATTTAATCCCTAACTTAAACACTCATAGTCCTGATGCAAAACTATTGGAATTTGAGCCTTCCAGACTTAAGAGGTGTGTTAAATGCATTTTACCAGAGACAATGCCATTTATTAAATTTGATTCAAAGGGTGAATGTAATTATTGTAAAAATTATAAGACAAGAAACCAACCTAAGCCCTTTTCAGAACTTAATGATTTAGTTTCACCATACAGAAGAAGCAACGAGGCAGAGGTAATAGTTCCCTTTAGTGGCGGAAGAGATAGTTGTTTTAGTTTACATCTTATAGTCAAAGAACTTGGTTTAAAACCTATTACTTTTACTTATGATTGGGGAATGGTCACTGATCTGGGAAGAAGAAATATTTCTAGAATGTCTTCTGAATTGGGTGTAGAAAATATAATTATAGCTGCAAACATTCAAAAAAAAAGAGAAAATATCAGAAAGAATGTTTTAGCTTGGCTTGATTCACCTCATTTAGGACTTATAAGTTTATTTACTGCTGGGGACAAGCATTTTTTTAGACATGTAGAAACAATTAAAAATCAAACAAAAATAAACTTGAACCTCTGGGGGATTAACCCTCTTGAGGTCACTCATTTTAAAAATGGATTTTTAGGCATTCCACCTGATTTCCATGAAGAGCATGTTTATTTAAATGGAATCCAAAAACAATTTAATTATCACAAACTAAGATTCAAAGCAATGTCAAAAAATATTGACTACTTTAATAAATCTTTGTGGGACACTCTATCTGGCGAGTATTACAGGAGTTTTAAAAAGAAAACTGATTATTTTCATGTATTTGATTATTGGAAATGGGATGAAAAGGAAGTTAATAATACATTAGAAAAATATGAATGGGAAAGAGCAATTGATACCAATACAACATGGAGAATAGGTGACGGTACTGCGGCCTTTTACAATTATGTTTATTATAAACTAGCTGGATTTACTGAGCATGATACATTTAGAAGTAACCAAATTCGAGAGGGACAGATGTCAAGAGAACAAGCTCTTAAATTGATAGAGGATGAAAATTCACCTAGATATGCAAATATTAAATGGTATTTAGACACCATCAATATTGACTTTAGAAGATCAATTGAAACTATTAATAGAATGCCATTTTTACTTGAAAAGAAAAGCTGATATATGGATAATTTCACAAAATTCTGGCACCTCCAAAATTGGTGGAGTTCAAAGGCATTTTTTTTTCTCTAAGATTTTTAGTGAAAAAGGTTATAAGACAACTATCATAGCAAATAGTAATAATCATTTACTAAAGACTCATTTGAAAAGAGGTATTCAAAAAAGAGAGGGAGTAAACTTTTACGGTATTTCAACTTTATTTAGATTCTCATCGGGAGTTTTTCGTTTTCTTCAAATGATTGAATTTGGAATCAAATGTTTTTTTCTACCACTTACAAAGCTGCCAAAACCAGAT
>MDTG01415341.1_pt1 | contig 11680 bp, 11 predicted proteins | sample 811421 | NCBI WGS metagenome assembly MDTG01 (sample SAMN05326645, study PRJNA326480) | marine metagenome | isolation source: seawater | place: Pacific Ocean: South East | collected 2011
CAATCGGTGAGGACACCGATTGTGGCTGCTAGGCACTATTCTGACTTAGACATTTTTTAGCCAGTCATGGCTCCCCTGCTGTCGCCAGTCATGGTGTCCCCACCATGACACAGCAAAAGCACCAGACTCAATTCTTGTTATGGGTTATAAGTCGGTAATTATTTAAAGCAAAGGTTAAACACTTATGTAGTGATACGGATTCAAACACGTGGTGAGGACACCACCTGTGGCAGATAAGGGCATATGGTCAACTTATCTGATGGGTAAAAATCTCAACATCTGCTATCGCCAGTCATGGTATCCCCACCATGACACAGCAAAAACACCAGATTAGATTCCTATTATGGGCTAAGAGCCATACAAAAACGATCCTAAAACCCGGCAATCGGTGAGGACACCGATTGTGGCGACCAGGCACTATTCTGACTTAGACATTTTTTCGCCAGTTATGGCTCCCCTTCCTGTCGCCAGTCATGGTGTCCTCACCATGACACCACAAAAGCACCAGATTAGATTCTTGCTATGGGCTAGAAGTCGGTAATTATTTGAAGCAAAGGTTAAACACTTATGTAGTGATACGGATTCAAACACGTGGTGAGGACACCATCTGTGGCAATGACGACCCCTGGCTCCTCCTAACATAGGAGGACAATCAGTGCCAACAACAGTTTAAATTATATTGATAATCATTAGCAGAATGTACCAGCCTTCTGTCGTGGAGGATGTGCCCTAAGCACTCGGGGTGGAGGAATAACAAAAGAAGTCATCGTATATGTATAGGTAGTTTAAACGTATCTCTTCTCCCCATTCTATTTGATAAAAGCAGGTTCAAGGTATCATTGGTAACAAAGTTTGAATCTAGATACTCATATGGTTCAAATACTTCTAAAAACTCCTCTCGCTGACCATCATTATGCATAACAAAAATAGTTGGTTGACTTACTGCATTCGATGGACTATGGTAAATGTTTAGGGACTCATTAGAAGCAATAATAATTGTCCGAAGGAGAGTAGTTTCATTTGGAAATAACTCAAAGCAACAAGACACGTAAACAAAAAAGCCAAAAGCCGAAACAATAAACAGAGTTACTAATCTTAAAAGCCACTTTCTCATCCATTAAGAAACTTAATACAAACCGGGGTAGGTACTTCTTCGATATAACCCGTATCAATAAGCTCACCGGTTTCCTGATTGATTTCATAAGTGACAATGGTATTCGAATCCTGATTGGCCACAAGCATAAACTTACCTGACGGATCAATCTCAAAGTCCCTTGGTGTTTTTCCTTGCGATGGATAAGCACCCATTTTTATCAGCTCACCATTACCACCTATTTTGAAGGCAAGAATTTCATTAATCTCACCTCTATTGGAAGCGTAAAGAAACTGTCCATTGGGATGAATCTTAATGGCTGCTCCTGAAGGCTCTCTCTCATCATCAGATTCTTGCAGAGCAATCATCTGCACCTTTTGCTCTAAACGGAGGCTATCAGAGAAAGTGGCTACTTCAATCGTTCCAATGAGTTCATTCAACACGTAGACAATATCTTTTTCAGGATGAAAAACAATGTGTCTGGGCCCTGCCATTCTTGGTGGGTTAATAAAGTCTCTCAAATAATTGAGGGTTCTGCTGAGTGTATCCAACTCATAGGCGTAAATTTTATCGGCACCAAGATCTACGGCAGCCACCAAACCGCTCTTCGGATGCTGAATAATTTGGTGAGCATGCGGAGCCTCTTGTCTGGGGTGTTCAGAACCACCCTCATGTTTTTTGTACGAAGTATATGTCCCAAGCATTCCACCTTCTTCAATGGGCAACAAAACCACACTACCTCCAACATAGTTGGCTACCATAACAAACTTCCCCGTATTGTCTATGCTCAAATGACAAGGATATTGCCCCATACTCGAAGTCTCATTAACATAAGACAGCGTATAGCTTTCATGGTCGTAAGAAAAAGCAGTGACAGCAGCAAAGCTATCTTCTCCCCCGTCAAATTCATTTACCGCATATACATAGTTTCCACTAGGATGTACGGCCAAATAAGACGGGCTAATCACCCGTTCACTCGTACTTTTATAGGCAATAGCACCCGTCTTTTTATTCATGCTATACACATACACTCCTTCACCCTGACCATCTACATGGCCCTCTTTCTTGGTATAGGTACCTACAAAAAATATGGCTTCGTCAGTTTCTGGTTTTGCCACTTGCTGTTCGGTTTTCTTTGATCCACAAGCTGTAATAAGAGCCAGTAGAGCAAGGAGGATTATCTTCTTCATTTATAGTTTTTTCAGCACCTCAATTGTTTTGGTGAGGTGATCATCGGTAAAATCGTAATGTGTCACAAAGCGAATAAGCTGGGGGCCAAAGCCAAAAGCCAGAATTCCATTTTCTGCCAGCTTATTTAAAAAAGCACTGTTGGTATACTTATCCGTTAGTTTAAAAATTAAAATATTGGTTTCACAAGGCAGTACTTCCTCCACATAATTCAGCCCTTGCAGCACCTTGGCCATTTCTTTGGCTTTGTTATGGTCTTCCACCAATCGCTCTATATGATGCTCCAGTGCATACAAACCAGCTGCGGCAATATATCCGGCCTGCCGCCAGGCTCCACCCATTACTTTTCGAATTCTTCTGGCCCGCTTAATATCGTCATGCCCACCAATGAGCAATGACCCAACCGGAGCCCCAAGCCCCTTGCTCAGGCAAATGGAAATGGTATCGAACACCTCTCCATATTCCTTTGCATTTTGTCCTTTGGCCACCAGTGCATTGAAGAGGCGTGCCCCATCCAGGTGTAAAGCAAGTCCATGCTCATGGCATGTCTCTCGAATAGCCCAAATCTCGTCCATATCGTAGCAGCTTCCACCTCCCTTATTCATCGTATTTTCCAACGAAACCAATCTGGAAACCGGAGAGTGGATATCATCTGGCTGAATAGCAGCCTCTACATCTTTAGCCGTAATTAAGCCACGATCGCCCTCCAGCAACCGAACGGAAGCCCCGGCATTGGCCATAATACCACCTGACTCATACAAATAGATGTGTGAATATTTATGACAGATCACCTCGTCCTGAATTTGGCAGTGCAATCGGATACCTATTTGATTGGTCATGGTACCGGAAGCACAATACAGGGCAGCATCTCTACCAAACATTCGGGCAGCTTTCTCCTCCAAGGCCGCCACAGTCGGGTCTTCTCCAAACATATCATCGCCCACCTTAGCCGACATCATCGCTTCATGCATGGCCGGTGTGGGCCGGGTTAGCGTATCACTCCTTAAATCAATATCCATAGAAAAATTTTGCTTTTGTACTGGTCTCCGGCACAGCCAACTCAATAGCTTTAGCCGCCTCCAGAGGACGGTCTGTAGCCAGAATATCTGCACCACGTTGAATATAGCCTAAATATGTAGAATCTCCTTGTGCTATGGCCTTCCTATCCAGGTTTCCTAATACTCCCAATATGCAGGTAATCCCTTTGCGATGTAAGAAATCGAACCATTCCGGTGATGGTTCTGACACCCCCACAAAAGCAACCATTTGTTCATCAGGAATACCAGCAGCCCTATGAGCCTCATAGGCCTCCTGAGAGCCCAGACTTACGGAGAGTTTGAGCGAAGGATCCAGCGAATATACCAAGGCTGCATCGCGAGCCCCATAGGTTATAATAATTGAGTAGTCCTGTGCTTCCATCTCTTGCACAGCCTCTACTACTCGCTCAAAAGGTACACCTCGTTTTACATCCAGGGTTAAAACAGCCTTACCTCTTGCCCATTGCAATACGTCATTCAAGGTTGGCACCTTATAGGCCGTAATTTGCCCCTCATTGTCTACCAAATTCAACGATTGTACATACTCGTAGTCTACTTCCAACACTCTGCCACTCCCGTTGGTGGTTCGGTCTAGCGTATTGTCATGCATCATTATGAGCACTGAATCTTTGGTCATGGCGATATCGCATTCTATAACCGTAGGAATTTGAGAGGCTATGTATTCGAACGTCTCTATGGCATTTTCCGGGTAGCCGGGATATGGCCCACCCCTGTGAGCGCTCACCAACGGAATCCGATCTTCCGACCATTGGATAAGCTCAGTCAATTGGCCTTTGGGAATGACTATCCCTTTGGTTTCTGAAGCCGTTGAACTATCCTGTTTGGGCGAAGAACAAGCGTATAGAAAGCAGAAGAGAATAAGAATCTGGGGGAAGGATTTTCGCAGAAACATCTTTTTTACTCGAAAGTACATGGAGAAGAAACAAAGCACAAGAGAAAAAGTGAAGTCATTTCCGAGGCAGCAAACCTTATGTCTACTGCCTCGGTAATCCTCTCCGTTTCAACCTAAACATATGAAGAGATTATGGTGCAAGCACCTTAAATGACCGGACCGTCTGTCACTCAATGGGTGTGTAATCTCCTAACTTGCTCCGCAATTGAAGCAGTTCGTTCTTTATGGCATTGTGCATGCCTTTGGGCACTTCTTTTAAGAACCCGTTGAAGTGATTATCCAGTTTAATAATCATTTCATTCTTACTTCTCCTTCCTCTTTCGGTAAGCTGTACATGAAAAGATCTCCCATCTTCCTCATTATCGACCCGGGTTACCCAGCCGTTTTTTTCCATACGCACCAACATGCGCGATATGGACGGAAGATCCTGGAGCGTAACCCGGCTAATCTCGGTAGGGGTCACGCTTCCATGGTTCCATAAAATAATCAACACCTGCCACTGCTCGGGCGTTACCGAATACGCCTTCAACGCTCTGATCAGCTCCCTATGAAAGAGCAAATACGCGCGATATAGATTGTAGCCGAGATTGTTATTGAGGTGAAAGAGAGCCTTACCGAAATCCATAGTGGTTGTAAGTCTGACCAAACTTATACAAAAATACTTGTTCAGACAAGTATTTTTGTACATAAATTCTTTTTTAGCCGGAACAAAAGGGCTATGTAGGCCTAACGAATGGCACTATGGCCATGCATTTACCAATTTTACTAAGCGATATCATGCCGGTCGGCTGACCAACATTTGAAACTTCGGTGCAGGGTAAAAAGAAGTGTAAAATGTCTATTAAGAGGCAGAGGAAGAGTTTTCTTCCAAGTCTCTCAGCTCCAGGTTGATAGCCCTGGTGCTAATTTGGGTTTCGATAAAAGAAAGGAGAAGCGAACCAAGTAGCAGAAAAAGGCTGGCTCCAAATACGTAATCTGCAACTACTTGTCTGCCTAAGTACATCAGCACCATAGAGAGCACGCAACAAAAGAAACTTGCAATACCGAGGGCTTGCATATTGCGAATAAGCAACAAGCGAAGCCTCAGGTTTTTAATCTGACCGAAAATGGTCTTGCGCATTTCAGGAGCTTCTTTATACCGCACCCTCAAACCCCTCACTAAGGTGGCCAGAGCCACAAAGCGATTGGTAAAAGCTAATAAAAGCAGGGTAATGGCAGGAAACAGCAATGCTGGCGTAGAAATATCAAGACTCATTTTTCTTGTTTTTGTGAGGGTAGTTTTTTGTCTAGTGTGAGCTTCCACAAACCTCTTAACCACACCAGACCAAACAGGTACAGCCCAAATTTACTCAAATATTCGCTGAGTACAGGGTTTGGCAGATTTTGAGGTTCTATTATATATAGCAAAACGAGGGTTAACCCCACCACTACTGAAGCTATCCCAAACATCCATTTTTCGGTCTTTACGCCAATTTTTAGATCCATGTGTTTTCTAGTTTTCAAAAAAACTTACTCATCCCCTCAATCCGGAGCCGGCAACCACCTCGTAAGTAAGCACAAAGAAAACAACAATTCTTAACGCATTGGCAGCTCACACGCTTCCAATTTTCAAATCAAACATTATGAAAAAGAAAACAATCCTTTTGCTGAGCTGTGCAATACTGTTTGCCACAGCACTGATCTACGCAGCAGATCACATTGATGCTCCGGGTGTAACTGAAACTACCTCAGACATTACCGATTTCTACGCCTTTCAAAGCCCAGAAAACAATTCAAACATTGTCTTTGTAGCCAACCTTCAGGGCTTGTTATCTCCCTCAGCCAGTGCCGGTGCCACCTTTGACGAAAACGTGATGGTGGAATTTAATATTGATACGAATGATGATGCTGTGGAAGATCTGGTGATTCAGTGCACCTTCGAAAACGGAATGGTAACTGCTTATGGCCCTGTTGCCCCGGTCTCTACAGGCACCAGCAGTACCCTGGTAACCAGTGCTAATACTGTTTCTACCAACATTACGGCTTACGGATCTAATGCTTCAATTGGCAACCAAAATGGAGTAAAGCTATTTGCTGGCCCCAGAGACGATCCGTTCTTCATGGATTTTGCTCAGTACGGAGAGATCATTGCCGGAAATGCCTCCAGCTTCAATGATCCGGGAACAGACACTTTTGCAGGCACTAACGTAATGTCGGTGGTTGTAGAGGTTCCCAAATCAATGATTGGCGGTTCAGGCACAATCAACACCTGGGTAACCAGCAACAGAAAACAATAACCAATTCAACTTTAACAGAACAATGATGAAAAGCATAAATAAAAAAACAGCAATAGTCGCGGTAGCCGCTATTCTGGCCCTAACCATGATTTCATGTAAAAATGACGATACCACACCGGAAATACCTTCTATGTACACTCAGGAAGATCAAATTGGGCGACCTGCCATTAACACAGTATTTGTAGGCAGCTCCATGAAAGACAACTTTAACACCACTGCTCCGAGTGCTCAGGGGGCCTCTTATCAATCGGCTTTCGAAGCCAGACTTTTGGCCTTAAACCCTAATTATAGCACCAATGCCCTGGGTCTGGATGCCGCAACGTTTACCACCGTATTGGCCACCGATGTGCTTTCCGTATCCTTGGATGGAACCACCACTTTCTTTGATGGCACCAACGTATTGACAGGAAGGGCACTAGCCGATGACGTTATCTCTGTAGAATTGCTATTGATCTTTGGAGGGTCTGACGGTTCGGAAAACCCGGGACTTACTGATGATCATGTAGATAGTAATGATAAGGCGTTTCTGACCACATTCCCTTACCTGGCCTCTCCTTGGTAAAGCTTAACACTCCGTGCTTAGGCAAAACTATAAGCACGGAGTATTTCTCCTTTCGACTTAAACTCAACGATATGAAAAAAATAATACTACCCACCTTTTCGCTGCTGTTCTTAATAATGGCTTGTGAGCCAAAACAGAGCAATTCATCAATAGTTTTGAAATCTGACTATGCCCATCTTTTACAAGCAGCAACAAATGAACGCGACACTCTTCTACAATCAGACATTCACTTTTGGTCCGATAAACTTAAAGCGGCCCCTAATAACATTACCTATCTGAGTAAACTTGCTGCCGCATATAGCCGCCTCTTTAAGGCAGAAGGAAACGTTGAGTACATTTTCAAGGCAGACAGTCTTTATGCCCTTGTAGAATCTCGCAACCCATTCTCTAATGCCGCTACCTACCAGGCACTTGGTGTAAACGCCATTACCCGCCACCAATTTGTTGCGGCTAAAAACTACGGAGAAGCAGCTCTTTTGGAAGGCGACATGAAGTCTGCTTCTTTCAACCTCATTTTTGACGCGTCTATGGAGGTTGGCGACTATGACCGTGCGAGGAGTATTCTGAACAGCCAAATCCAACGAAACAGCTTTCAGTACCTCATTCGAGCCTCAAAATTGGCCGATCATGACGGAAATCTTGAATTGGCCATTGAGCTGATGGAAAAAGCCCATGCGCGAGTAAAAAACCACCCGGAGCTCTCCCTTTGGTCGCTATCTAATTTAGGTGATCTATACGGCCATGCAGGCCGAATTGCTGACTCTTATGGAGCCTATTTGGATGTATTGCAAAAAGACCCAACACACTGGCACTCATGGCAAGGAATTGCCTGGATTTTATATTCTCACGAAGGGAAAGTAAGTGAGGCAGAAGTCATACTGCAACTGATAAACCAAAAACACCACAACCCTGAACTTAATCTTTTGCTAGCCGATTTGGCTGACTATAGTGGCAAGAAGGAGCAAGCACTGAAACTTAGAAAACAGTTCTATACAGAGGTTTCTAAGCCAAAGTATGGCCACATGTACAGCAAATACCTCATACTTCTTGATGCCGAGGATCTGAATTCTCCAAAGCGGGCTGTAGCTCGGGCTGAAGCGGAAAAAGATTCGCGCCCCACACCGGAAGTATATAGTCTTTTGGCATGGGCCAAATTGCACAATGGAGAAAAAGAGGAAGCATTACGTATGGCTCAGCAATTTGTGGAGGACAAAACCAGCGAGCCTGAAGCTGTTTATCACCTGGGCATGATCTACAAGGCCAATGGAAAAACCAGACGCGCCAGACAGTTACTCAAGGAGGCTAACGATGCCGCGTATGAGCTTGGCCCCATAACTGCTCAAGCCATTGAAAAGGCCCTAAAGTCATTTTAAGTGAGAAAGCTAACGGCAGTTGTTTTATGGGGCTATTTCTGCATACTGATATTCGGTTATGCAGGCGCTTATTTTACCCATAAAGCACTGCACTCTTTGGCCAACAGAGTTCATCATCATCACCCAAACACTTCTTTAGATGTAGAGCATGTCATAGATGATCATCATGCATGGATTAAACCTCAACACGAACAAAGGCAAGTAGAATCGCACACTAATGAAAACGGCCTGAGCCTCTATGGTTTTGTGTTACCCCTAATCAGCAGCTTCAGTTTTTCCTTTACCATAAAGAAAACCAAAAACACCACTCTCTACCCAACCTTTTATACTATGCCCGAACTACCCACTCCAACTCCTCCCCCCAGTGCCTGAACAGCCATAGCCCATTAACCTACCGACTCGTGAGCCGGGCAGTAACTCCTATGTCTTTCCAATCTAAAATGCACTAATTATGAAATCATTTACCCTATTTATATGCCTTATTGGCCTTTTAGTATGTACAATTGGCTATGGGCAGCAACGTACAGTTGCAGGAACTGTAAGGGATGCTGAAAATGCAGAACCACTTCCGGCAGCTACTATTTACATTCAAGAATTGAATATAGGCACCACAGCCAATGCTATGGGCATCTTTCAGTTTAAAAACCTTCCTAATGGCGAATACACCCTGGAAATCAGTTTCGTAGGTTTCGCAAAGAAAATCATTCCTTTCACCGTAGCTTCAGGTAGTCCTCAATCTATCGAAGTAACCATGCAGCCGGAAGTTGTTCGTATGGAAGATGTAGAAGTGAGTCAGAACCTTCAGTACAATGCCACCTCATTTTCGGCAATGGACCTTCGGCTAAGGCCTATACAAACTTCTCAGGATGTACTAAAAATTGTTCCGGGGCTATTCATAGCTCAACATGCCGGAGGAGGCAAGGCCGAGCAGATATTTCTAAGAGGATTTGACATTGACCACGGAACCGACATTTCCCTGGAGGTAGATGGCATGCCGGTGAATATGGTTTCTCATGCCCATGGGCAGGGCTATGCCGACCTCCATTTTGTAATTCCGGAAACCATAGACCGGGTAGCTTTCGACAAAGGCCCATATTATAGTAGTATAGGCAATTTTAACACGGCTGGTTATGCACACTTTTCTACCAAAAAAAGACTTTCGGAGAGTTCGGTAAAACTAGAGGGCGGACAGTTCGGCACATTTCGAACCGTGGGCCTTCTCAACCTTATATCTCCCCAAACAACCTATGCTCCCAGCCTTTATCTGGCCACTGAGTTTTTTCGATCTGATGGGTATTTCGAAAGCCCGCAGTTCTTCAATCGTCTAAACGCATTGCTAAAATATCATCAACGACTGGACAGCAAACGTACGCTGGATATTTCGTTGTCGGCATTTAATAGTAGCTGGGATGCCTCCGGCCAAATACCTGAAAGAGCTGTAGAGAATGGCACTATTTCGAGGTTTGGAGCTATTGATGATACAGAAGGGGGCATGACAAGCAGAATGAATGTAAATGCCCGATTGGCTCGAGAGCTACGCAATGGCGCCTGGACTGAAAGCCAGTTCTATTTTACTCAATACAACTTTGAACTGGTTTCTAACTTCACCTTCTTTCTTAATGACCCGGAAAATGGTGATCAAATAACCCAAAGCGAGCAGCGGCAAATATTTGGAACCCGCCACAACTATTGGACGGAACACCAACTGTTGGGTATTTCGGCACAAACTGAATTGGGTGTTGGTTTCAGGCACGACATCAATGAGAATGTACGTCTTTCCAGAACATTGCAGCGCCAAACTGTACTGGAAGACCTTGCCTATGGCGATGTGCAGGAAACCAACATTTTTGCCTTTGCTGAGGAAATTTTTACCCTTTCTCCCCGATTTACCATGACTACGGGGTTACGGTTCGACCACTTTACATTCGACTATAGAAACAAACTCTCTTCCACCTACGAGCGATCGGCCATTAACAAAAGTGTGTTAAGTCCCAAACTACAGTTGAGCTACCAGGCCTCTGAGCGATTGAATCTTTACCTTAAAAGCGGATTGGGCTTTCATAGCAACGACAGCCGGGTGGTTGTTCAACAAACCGGGCGGGAGATTCTGCCAAAGGCTTATGGCGTGGATGTGGGCATTCACTGGAAACCTGTTGACCGACTGCTCATAAACGCTGCTTTATGGCGCCTCGATCTTGATCAGGAGTTTGTTTATGTGGGTGATGCGGGCATAGTTGAACCTTCGGGCAAAACACGCAGGGAAGGTATCGATTTGAGTATACGATATCAGGCCAATGCCTGGCTCTATTTTACCTCAGATGTTAACTACACCATTCCGAGGGCAGTTGGCACGGCAGAAGGGGAACACTTCATTCCGCTGGCTCCCACGTTTACAAGCATTGGTGGGCTTACTGCAGAATTGACGAATGCCCTAAGCGGAAGCTTAAGGTATCGGTTCATGGACAATCGCCCGGCCAATGAGGACAACAGCCTGCATGCGGAGGGCTACTTTTTAATGGATGCTGTACTGAACTATACATTGGGAACCTTTGAATTGGGGCTTTCTATTGAAAACCTGACCAATGCTGCGTGGAAGGAGGCACAGTTCGAAACCGAATCGCAACTAAGGAACGAATCAAAACCTATATCTGAAATTCACTTCACACCAGGCACTCCGTTTCAGGCCAGACTTTCGGCTACTGTGAGGTTTTAGTGGGCCTCTCAGGGAAAGAAAATTACACCTTTCTAAATCTAAAAAACCTATGGACTTCGTATGTCTATTGTATGCGAGTCCCATTCACCTAATAACACGCATTGCAATCGAATAGAAGGGCCGGAGTTCAGATAGTTTTATAGGGCTACTCATTTAGATCGCATTTGTTCCAGTATACTGGCCACAAGCTGTGTCCTCACAGCGTCTTTTAACAGCCATTGGTGAAGACACAAATGGAGGCAAGGTTTAGAAATGTACTGCTTGCGACTTAAGTAAGTAACCCTGTAGTTTTATATGCGCTATTATCAGTAGGAAAGCATTCGTAGATCAGGAATACGATTATGTCCTAAATCTACTTTGGTTGAGGTGTCGGAGCTTACCAGATGGGTAGGCTCCTTTTTTTATTTTAACCTGAGTTCGATGTAAGTAAGTAGTAAAATATCTCCTCTTAGGACGTCATTGCGGAATTTTCCTCTGAAAACTTCACATACGCAAAGGAAAATATCCGCAATCTCATTTAGGCTC
>MDTG01221096.1_pt1 | contig 11679 bp, 14 predicted proteins | sample 811421 | NCBI WGS metagenome assembly MDTG01 (sample SAMN05326645, study PRJNA326480) | marine metagenome | isolation source: seawater | place: Pacific Ocean: South East | collected 2011
TAACTCCATTAGTCCTTCTTTTAGAACATCATCCGCAGTTCTAATCTTTCCTTCTGGGTCTACGGGAATCCCGTGTTCCATAAGAGTAGCAACTGTGTTTACTAGGTTCGATCTAAAGTCACTAACCAAGTTAGGGGCTAGATACGGGTTAGCGATAAGTTTAGCATATAGTTGCATTAACTCATCTCTATTGATTTTTAGAGTTCTAATTAGTTGGGCGTCTATAATTTCTGTGTCTGCAACATAGGACTCATCCGCTTGTTCGAAAAACTCCTTTTCATCTACCATGTAAACACCTCACTCGTATGGGTTAGCGGCCGTATCTTTAGACTTAGCTGCCTCTTCTGTCTCTTCGTCAATACCTAAATCTTCTTCGAGTTCTTCTAGGATATCTGCAAAGTCTTCTAGTTGAGTAAGGATAACAAACTCCTTAACATTTTCAATCAAAGACTTCTCGTTCCACTCTAAGAGTAAAACTTTCTCCCAAGGAAATAATTGTAACTTAAGTTGTGATAAGTCCTTTCCTTCGTTATCCTTTCCGATAATGTCGGTAAATTCAATGTATAAACCAAATGTTCCTTTGATAACATCTACATCTTTGAATTCCTTAACTTCACTCTTCTCATCTAACGCCAAAATACGGTTCGCCTTGACCTGCATGAACTACGGTTTATTCATTGGGTAGTTAAAGGATACTGCTGAAAAAAGGGTTTTTTAGAAAACAACATGTTGTAGACAGACTTATTTCCTAAATGAAATTACATTTCTAAACATGGGCGGCAAAGGAAGTGGACGCAAAAAAGTAAAATCTCAGCACGATGCACCGAATCCTAAAACGATGAGAGGAGAACTAAAGCGTGATCGTATGATTTTCGAACTTCTATTCGGTGGTGAAGACGATCGTGCAGTGAAAAAACGCTTTATAGAAAATGTTAGGGCCGAGTCAGCACAAGGAAACCTACCTCAATACAGATTAACCACCGATGATTTTGATTGTATCATAGATATTCAGAGGCTTTGGGAGTTAGGAACATTTAGAAACATACCAGAAGTTGTTGCTAGTAGATTATTTATGTTAAACTCATCACCAGAATTATTAGATGTTGATGCGTTGGCTGACCCTAACATTAACTCTAGTGGTTGGAGTAATCGTGCTTTAGTGACAATGGGACTAGAAATACTTAGATTATATCTAATGGGTGTTGATCCTTACATGCGTAAAGTTATCAGGAATGTATTAACTACTAACGGTAAGAAGTTAAACATGAAGCGTTTACTGCACGGTGTCAATCATTCTGCAGAAGCACTCGATACTGTATTAGAGTATGAAGACGATGAAGAGTTTGACTTTAGTTTGTTAGAAGATCTTGACTTTTAGTTTCATCTTCTTGGGCATAACTTAAGTCCACTTCGCAAGCGCCGCCCGCACAAGCAATCTCGCCACTAAGGTCTGTGTTATCATCTTCTTCGACTACGAAGTTTAAATCGACATTTGTCAAATCTTTTAGTAGCGCTTCGTAAGTTTCCTTAGAACAATCTTCAAACGGTGCTTGCTTGTAAGTGTGATCGCTAAAGGGTAGAACTGAAAGTCCGTTATACGATTCTCTATTCTCCCACATCCACTCGCCAACATCTGTCCACTCATTTTCTTTTATAGAAATTGTAGCAGAAACATTGTGAGTATTTTGACCTTCTCGGTGTCCACTTCTAACCCAGTCTTCACTAACTAGTTTTACTCGCTTCAATAACTGTAAAGCGCTTTCGGTGCGATAGACCGCATTGTCAGGGGCTCTCTGTGGTGCGGAAATAACTCCTTGTGTTTCGGGATTGAAATAGTCGTCCTCAATCATGTTAGGGTGATATGTTGAGAGGTAATTGTATATCGCTTCATTTTTACCTACGCGGATTCTGCGTATGTAATGAGGGGCGTGCCAAGCATGAATACCACTGGATGTACCAAGTGCAAGAGAGGTTGTTCCTGCTGGCTTTACACAAGTGGTTCTCGCGGCTATATTAATACCAATAAGTTTAGCGACTCTTTCATTTTCAGCCTTAACGATACTACTACCTTCTACCATGTTGAATCCGAGGACAGTTCCAGAAGCGATTCCAGTCATACTGACTCCGATTAATGCTTCCTTTTCTGTGGTGGTTCTCCACTCATCTCTTAGATAATGGAAGTCTGTATAACCTGCTTGAAGTGTTCCAATGAAAGAAGCGGCCTTACATCTTAGGAAATAATCTTCTTCGTCTTCTAGACTTGCAGCATTGATTTCTACTAAGTTACAGAATTGGAAAGGTCTTAGTGCAATTTCGCAACAAGGGTTAGTTCCCCAATCTTTATCGTTAGTGAAATAAAACCCTGGCTCTCCACTACCACTAAGTCTAACTCTCTCCCATATACTATTGAAGAACTCTCTATTTACTCTATGTCTTAATAGAACTACTGAATTGTTTGCTCTTCCTCTTTGTGGGTTTAGCTCCCACCAACTACCGGACTTAGATGCAATCATTTCGTTATCGTCTGCGGAGAATAAACTAATCATAGCGGCGCGACGAATTCCTCCCGCCAATACTGCATCGGCGATGTGACACATTATATCGTGTGCTTCGATCGGTCTAAGTTTAGTAGTGTCTTCCTTGTTAGAAAGTATGCCTTCTATTTTTAACAAACATTCCTTCAAGGGTTGCGGGCCAGGTGCCTTTCCTCCAGAAGTAATTAACCTAGCACCTTTCTTTCTAATATCGCTAAAGTCGAAAATGGGTGTGCTTTTTAATTCTCCAAAGTAAGCCTTCATCAAAGTCTTCACCGCATCAGCCCAACCTTCAATCGAATCGCTAACTAAATATCTTCTAGAACGATTAGGGTTAGGCTTTCTAATCTCTGGTAACTTTTCTACATGATGTCCTTGCACCGAATAACCTACTCCTGTTCCGCCGAGTAGTAAGAACATGCTTTCGTTAAATGCTCTCAAATCATCTACTGGCATGTAAGCACAGTTGTAAACTCTGTTAGGAGAAATCTCTATTGGCTTTCCTGCAAATTGCATAGAACGCATAGATGGTAGAACTTTCTTTTCATATACATACTGGTAAGCATCTTCTATCTCTGAACTTAGTTGAGGATATGCCTTCAAATGCATAGCCTTATTTCTATCCACAAGTTCTGTCCAATTTTCTCTTCTATTTAGTTCTGGCAAGTAGCGAGCATACTTCATATGAACGGTTATGCCGCTTAGTATTTCTGATGATTTTTCCACTGTTAATCCCTCTTACCGAGCCATTCAAAGCGCGGTAATTTGGGGGAAATAGATTCCACACTTAAAGGCGACTGAAGAAACAAATAACTTTCTTCGGTAAGTTAAGAAGTGACTTTAACTTCGGTCATTTGGAGTTCGTAATCTTCTTCTCCTGTAATCGACTTTTGATTGATTTTAAAATAATTATTCATAAAATCAACTGCCTTCTTTTTAGAGGTAAACGCGGCAACGACGCCCAAATTATCTAACTTAACTGTGGGCGCACCGACTCGCTTCACCTTTCTCTTGACATCTTCACCTTCCGACGCTTCTTTAGATACGCCGGTCATAATGATATCTTCTGCTTCGGGATCCGTGTTTTCTTTGACAACATCGTATGTTGTTTTGCGACCAAGCATTTGACAGTCTGTTTTAGAACACCATACTGCTCTCTTGTTGGGATTGTGAACAACCCATATTGAAGGTTGAGAAACTTCAACGCCTTTACCCTCAATTGCGGTCATCACCGCAGCTAATTGGGCTTTCAACGCCGCTATCTCTGCACTTGTGTCGCTCATCTAGTATCGCCACGGTTCTTTCGCTCTCGTAGTGACTTCGGCAACATAATTTCTACTCCCGCCAATGGGGGTCTGCCGACTAGTTTTCTTTGCTTTCTAAACTGTTCAGCCAATCGGTCGATTGTGAGTGCGTCGCCTACGGTCTCGTATGTGACATAGAATGCGCCTTGATAGTTGGAGTTCCACCAATCTCTAGAAGTTAGGAATGCGACTCTTTGATTTTCATTAACTATTAGGGTCGTTGAACTAGGCCCTGTCCAACACTTCCAACCATCTGTAGGTGTGCAAGTATAACCGACGGGCGCAGTTTTCTCTGCAAGTTCTCTTAGAAGTCTACGGCCTTCTTCGAGTGTTGCTTCGGACATTGATCGACCGAATCTTAGGATTCTATTGGAAAGGCGCTTGTATTCAGCGAGGTATTCTTCTTGAGTTCCTTCCTCTGGTGCCTTTGCTTCTTCCTTAACTGCGACAACTGCTGCCTTCATTTTAGCGGCTTTTTCTTCGACAACTTCTTCTTTGACAGATTTGCTTTCGTCAGGGATTTCGTATTGTCCTGCTTTGTAATCAGTCCAAAGTCCACTTAATTTGTTAGTAGATACTCCTTTATGCAGTGATCTAAATTTATTCCATGTCATCTCTTTCTTTGAGGCCATGAGCAGTTGGTGTTTCTTTAGTAACTTTAAGGTTGCTAATGAACTCTTTGAAATCTTTTAGTGCTTTTCTAGTTGCGTTTCTAGGCGCTAGTGTCTTCTCTATTGCCTCTTTTTGAGTTATTTTGAAACCGTATTTCTTACTCATAAGTATTAGCCAAGCAACAATTTTAGCATACTCGTTAGTTACACTAGAGGCTGGCCGACTAGTTTCATATTCTTCTAAAGCGCTTCTAATCAAAGATTCAGGGATACCAATTTGTTTTCCTAGACTTAAGAATGTCATTTCTATTCTAGGTTCTTTGTCAGGTCTACCTATCCTTTGGAGATAATTGTATAGTGTTAAGGTCTGCTTAGGACTAATACCTAATTTGACTAATGATTCTCTAATAGGGGGTTTATTCATTAGATATGCTGCCACTGCTATAATTTTAGGAGATAATCTCTGGGTTCCCGTATCTCTAAACAAAGGAACATCTGATTGCTCTTGTTTCCTTAACTCGTCTATTATTTCTCTTTGATTAAGGGCCATATATGTAGTTAGTTCATCATCTTCTAGACTATTAGTTAATTCTATAATACGATTTTCTCTACTATATCTTTTGGTAGAGTCGGGAGTCCAATCAATCATAGATCTATCACCTTCTGCTACAAAGTTAGAATCTTCGTTCATAGCGCCCGAATCTTGGTCGTCTTCTTCGTCGTAGAGGTCTTCTCTATCATCATACATTTCCATATGAACCGGCCCAAGACACAGTTTACAGATAAATTTACCAGAAGCGTCATCAAAGTTTAAGTCACCATTAATAGCGGGGCACTGGCTATCGTTCAAGCCTTCGTGACAAAGGAAGTCATTTCCCAATATATCGCCGTATTTGTTCTTTACCGACATAAACAACCCCCTCAACAAATAACTGTGGTAACTCTTTATCTTTGCTCAAAGCTATCAATTGCGACATCTTTGGAGAGGATGTGTCCTCTACATCTACGAAATCAAATCGGATTTTGGCATCTTCTAACATTAGCATAACTGACTTAGTTTGTTGTTGCCAAGAAAGACCCCAGAGCTTGATCAGCATAAACAGTCCCAAGAGTAGGTGAGGGATAACCCTTTTCATCGGGGAGAAATCTCCGCGTATTATGAGTGAAGATAATCCGTGGTCTAGACTAGGTATGGTTCCAGGTTTTGATAAGAAAGAAGAAAGCGTCCCGTCCAACGATATTCTGATAATAAAAGACCAAATCGCAGAGATGAGTAAACTCATAATGGGATTGATTAGTAGGGTGGAGGCGATTGAAAAGGATAATCTAGGCCCAATTGATAACTTGTTAGAGATAGCAAGTCCCGAAGAGTTGGGTCTCCCTACCTTTGATAATGTCGAACCGGTAGAAATAACCCCCGATGTAGTTGTAGTCAAAAGCGGTTTTAGTGCGCCACCACCAGACGAAATGGAACGAATTAGAAAGTCGCAAGAATTAGCCGAAGAGCCTGTCGGCACAGAGTCGGATGAAATCGCCGACGAAGAGGTCAATGAAAAGGAGTTTGGTGAAGAATACCAAATTGCTTTGATTATGGCTGACTTAATCACTGAATATATCAATGAGAACGGGGCTATATTGAACAATCAAGCGAAGAAGCGTGTTTATACTCCAGCCGAAGTAAACCCATCTAGAGGAGATAAAGTGAGACTCAAAGAATTAATCGAAGAGGGTCATACTAAGTTCAAGGCTAACAAGATGGATAACTTCAGAACACTTTACTACATCGGTGATGATTATGCAGAGGAGTATGAGAAGAGTTATGGATCTAAGAGTGATTGATTGGATTACTCAAGGTGTGTCTAGGGTTTTTGTGTTTGCCAACAACTACTACGGTTGGGCAATCGGCTTACGAGCAAAGATAGATACGGGCGCTGACCGATGTTCTATTGATATCGGATTAGCAGAAGCGATGGGGTTGGAACAGATTAGTGAAGTCAAGGTTCGCAGCGCTAACGGTGTTGTTAGACGACCAGTTTACTCGGCCGTCATTAAATTCGAGAGAAGAAGATACGAGGTCACTATGACCGGTTCGGATAGGAACAAACTAGAATGTCCATTCTTAATCGGTCGAGATTTACTCCGAGAAATCTGTCTCTTTGAAGAAGAAGAGTAAAATTGGTGTAAGAGTAGAAAGTATGTCTTTTCTATTGTTGTCTAAATAGATTTTGTTATAAGTATTTCTATTAGAGTATTTAATGTAACAGTAGAATGACTACACTTTCTATGGTAAAAGGTGTGAAACATGCATCTTTCTATACCTCCGAAAAGTGCAGTCCGTCATTTAGACAATAGAAAGTAGGGTGTTTCTATTGTATTTCACTTCTGATGCATTTCTATGTTGAGTGCATCGGCGAGTTCTTTGTAGCGATTTCTAATGGTGACTTCTGTAACACTACTAACATCGGCCACTTCTCTCTGGGTTCTAATACGATTGGTGAGATGGGAGGCTATGTAGATGGCAGCTGCAGCCACACCCGTCGGACTCTTCCCGTCTATTAACTCTAATCTTTCTGCTTGATCTAGTATTTCTGCAGTCTTCGTTAGGGTTTCGGGAGGCAAGCCAAGTTTAGAGACAAATCCCTGAATGAAGTCTCTAGGATGATTTACTTTGATTCTAATGCCTAACTCTTTCTTGATAATTTTATAGCATCGAGTTAATTCCTTTCTACCGACTCTCGAAGACTCAGAAACTTCGTCTAGAGTTCTACCTAACTTATTCATATTACATACTAGGTATATACTAGCGGCTACTAGAGCATCTATACTTCTACCTCTAGTCAAACCTCTTTCTAGTGACTTACGATAAACTACTGCTACCTCTTGTTGGACACTTTTACTCATTCCCAACTTGGAACATATTCTAGAAATTTCAGGCAAGGCGGTTGTTAAGTTTCTTTCGTGGGTGTTACTTGATCTCGCCCTGCGCTGCCACTTTCTCATTCTATGGTATTGCATACGGTTTTGATTACTAAGCGCTCTCCCAGAATAATCTCTGTTTTGCCAATCAATTTCGGTCGATAGACCTTTGTCGTGAATTAATTGGGTGCTTGGCGCACCGGTTCTAGCCATGCTATCCCCTTGCTCTGGACTAAAGACTCGCCACTCCGCACCAGGATCTATTTTGTTTTCTTCAATAACTAATCCGCAATCTACACAGGAGACTTCCCCTCTTCCATCGTCGGTTACTAAGTTTCTGGAACCACATTCTCTACACTTTGTATTATGTTCAAAAATTTGTTCTTCTTCTTCTATAGACATGGAAACCCAGTAAAATTGCTATAACCTACAGGTTATAAATAATTCGATTATTAACATTACGGCAAATTTCGGTAAGATTATAAGCTATCATCAGTCACGACTAATTCCCAGAGGCACTACCATGAGCGATGACAAGAAGGAAATCCAGCAAAAGCGGATTTCATTTGACTTGAGAGGAGATAACGCAGATGCGTTCGAAAAGTTTCGAAAGGAACTAGCGGACACATTGGGCTTCAATATCTCCCCAAGTAAAGCCGTCTTATGGTTGCTTCGCCAAACAACTAAGACGGGAGGGGAAGACGAGTGACCCCCGAACAAATTTGGGCTTGGTGGCTATCGCAGTCCGATGAGCAAAGAAGCACTTTACCCTTTGAAATTAAAAAGAAAAACAAAACTCCTTCCCAATACAAAGAGGCTTTTGTTGCCGAGGTTAATGTTAGAGGTAGCTTAACTTTCCCTGAAGCAAAAGAGTTAGGGATAATACCTAAGGATATGACTTCGGACACTTTTAGAAAGTGTGTAGTGAAGGGGTCGGGGCTTGAAAAGCAAATAATAAAGAAAGGAGTCCCTGCAGTTTATCATACTCCAGGCAATCAAAGATTGGCGGATAAGAGTTATACCGAAGCCGACCAAGAAGCGGCCAAGAGTGTTATTCCGTTGTTCAACGGTTACACTACTGTTGATCCGCTAAAAGTTATGAAGGCTAGTGGTAATTACCCATTCGTCAAAGAGTTAGAAAGTGACAAGTCTAAGCGAGTGGTTTTCTTACATGAGATTTCCATTCACGCAATAAAGGAAGGTTGGATACTAAACTCCACTACTTTGAAATTTACTAAGAGAAGAGAGGTGCAATTATGAGCGAAATGTTAGATGAAGAGAGTCAGAGAGTAAATATGTGGGATGCTACCGATTCGGGTATCCTTAGATCAGTCCATGCCTATTTGATGTGGCATTCAGGGTCAGGCTTTAGATTCGCTTTTGGAGGTATCGAGGACTCAAGTGCGAGAAGTATACATCTTGATAATATGGCGGAAGAAGCAGGAGTTCACGCACAAGAACATAACTTCGACTTAACGGATGAAAGAAGAGTTAGGAGTCTGCTGTCGTTAGATACGCAAACTCAACACGAGCCTGGTGAATCTCCAGTTTGCTTCCTCGACATAGGGCTAATAGCACAGGGGTTCGTTCTCCCCTTTGCGAAACCGGAAGAGTTTTCTTTAGAGCCACTAAAGCAAGGATACTCTGTATTCGTAGACTATGACGACTTCAAGAAAACATACAAGGAGTTAGCATACTATATCCAATATTACCCAGGAGAAGTAGACTATCAACTAATGAGATTACAAAGAGAGTATTTGCCGTTAGCTAATTATGAGTTTAAGCAAGAAGTAGACTCGTTCCACTTTATACCTCCAGAATGGAGAATAGTCGGTATACCTTGTCAGCGTGAAAGAGACATAGGGAAACTAAACATGGCATATGATGTAGGGCAAGTTGTCAAACTATCTGGACAGATTATTGAGATTAGTGAAAAGAAAACAACCTTTAGCGTAATTGCTTGGAAGTGTAAAGATGTTAATTGTAGACAGGTTCATTTTGTAGATCAAGACCAATACCTAAACACGGTATCTAAACCAGAGCCTAGTTGTGGTAAATACCAAGAGCAGCAGTTTGGAGAAAGTAACGGTTGTAACTCAAAGCACTTTATTAGACTCCCACCACCTATGTCTAACGCAGTAGAGTTACAAAGACTGACTATTCAAGAAGAAACTCTTGAGAATGGAGAGGCTAGAACTCTTAAGTTAGAAATTAGAGGGGCACTATGCGACACTCTTACGGCAGGTCAAGGTATAGAAGTAGTGGGAGTATTGATGACGGAACCAGTCACTAAAGGTTCACTCTTAGAAGACAAGTTTCTACTCGTAAGATCGGTTACAGAAAAAACTGACTTATTTTCGCAAGTCACAGTATCCGAAGAAGATAGAGAGGAAGTAAAGGCATTCGCAGACTCTCATAAGTTAGAAGAAAGAATGAATCAAATCATAGATTGGTGGGCAGGTAGAATATATGCCGAAGAAGCAATCAAGAAGGCGATCATACTTCAACAATGTAGTGGAACTTACAATGCCTATTCTAAAACAGGTGGCAATATTCACATACTGCTTGTTGGTGACCCAGGAACGGCTAAGTCAAAATTACTAGAGTTAGCAACAGACCTCCACCCCCAATCTAGATTTGTTAATGCAGAGAACTCAACCCAAGCAGGTTTGACAGGCGCTTGTTTACAAGTAGAAGATATGTATACAGGGAAGAAACAATGGGCATTACAACCAGGCGCTTTGGCATTGACCCACAAAGATGCTACTTGTGCTATTGACGAGTTAAACCTATACAAAGGCGACATGGGTGATTTCAATACGGCTCTTGAGTCGGGCAAGGTTTACATTAACAAGGTAGTAAAAGGGACAGTAAAAACAGAAGCGTCGGTCATTTGCGGAGCGAACCCTGATAACGGTAATCGTAAGAAGTGGATTAGAGGAGAGCAAATACCTTACACTGAACAGATAAAGTTGGAGTTCACACTATTACAGCGATTCGCTGCCATTTTTGTTCTAGAAGATATACCCGACTTCGAAAGAGATAAGATGATCGGTCTAGCCATGACAAAAGGAATTACAGAAGGTGAGGATGTTGAGGTAGATAACTCTAGAATGGATTTTGTTAGAAAGTATCTAACTATAGCAAGAGAACATCAACCTAAGCTAACCCCTGCGGCTCAAAAGTATATTGCAGAAGGACACGCTGAAAAGCGAGCCAATAACGAAGGAGGGAGCGATTCGCTTCGTTCGCATCGTCAAGTAAATGCATTGGGTAGATTGACGACGGCTATTGCTAAGTTTGACTTCTCTAAAACGGCAACTATGAAGCATGTAAGATACGCTGAAAGTATTCTATCTGAGACCCTAGAGGAAAAAGACCCAGGCTTGATTACTACAGGCATGACACAAGCTGAAAGAGACCTCAAGGAAAAGTGCGAGGCAGAAATAAAGACTTACTTCGATAACCTAACCCTCGAAGAAAAGCAAATTAACCACACTTTAGAGATGATTCACGCTAAGGTATCAGAAGCACTTTCTGGTAAAGGTTGGAGACAACCGACGCTGTTTGAGTTGAGACAATTAGTTTACAACTTCACAGACAAGTCAAGTTCTATAGAAGATTTAGGTAATGATAGATACATGATATTGGAGGGAGAATGATGAGTAAAATTATAGAAGTCAGAAGGAAGATACTGAAAAGTATTGAAAAGTTAGCACAGGAATGTTCAGATGTTATGCACTATCTGTCTGTAAAGATGATCTATGTCCATCTCAAAGACGAGTTAGTCGAAGACTGCCCACAACTAACAGAGTTAGAAGGAATCTTGGACGATCTTGCGAAGGCCCAAAATGATTTTAGAAAGGATGGCAAAGGCTACTACTGGAGTGGGTATCAATGAGTATCGTATTAGAGATTTTGGAAAAACTCGAAGGAATGCAGTTTGTAGAAATAGAAGTAGAACAGGAGGGCGTCTCAATTAAAATGAAGCGACAACCAAAGGCAGTAAAGCAAGTCAGTAGAAACACTTCAACCGCACTTGACGAGTTCGGAGGATTTGCTACTGCTAAGGAAGTGAAAGAACCTGGTCTAGCATCTCACGGTCAAGTCAAGTATGCTAGAGATTTGATTACTAAATCATTTAGCGGAGACGAAAATGGAATGATGGACTTCTTAGCGCATACTTTGGAAATTCCATTACAGGAAATAGACCACCCCGATACTTGGGATGAGACTATGACTAGAGAGATGGCGGCGATTATTCTAGATCCGCTTGAAAAGATGAACGGGATAAACAAGAGGAGATGATTCGGA